>Ga0213834_100212_pt1 | contig 45529 bp, 35 predicted proteins | sample SWPTP12_FD_160580 | JGI IMG/M metagenome (GOLD analysis project Ga0213834, IMG submission 160580) | Coastal seawater microbial communities from Marineland, Florida, United States - SWP TP1 #2 | ecosystem: Environmental > Aquatic > Marine > Coastal | place: USA: Florida | collected 2016-08-06 | reverse complement strand
GCATGGTATTGGTAGACCTCCGCAGCACACGCCACCTGGAAGTCCCTCCCATGCCGCAAGACCACGATAGCGTTCCCATCATCGACACCAATGCCCTCGGCCTGCAGCTGTTCGAAAGCAGCCCCGATTGCCTGAAATTGCTCAGCAATGAAGGCAAGGTACTGGCGATCAACAAGAACGGCATGTGCGCGATGGAGATCGACGATTTCAGTCCGTTTTCCGGGGCGGTATGGCGCAGCTTCTGGCCGCAGGAAAGCCAGGACAAGGTCGATGCGGCGATCGCGCTGGCGCGTGCCGGCGGCACCGGCCATGTGAAAGCCTTCTGCCCCACTGCCAAGGGCACGCCGCGCTGGTGGGATGTGGTGGTCACGCCGGTGCGCGCCGACGATGGCAGCCTGCAGAACCTGCTGGCGGTGTCGCGCGACGTCACCGCGCAGCACGAGGCCGATATGCAGCGCGAGCGCCTGCTGAAGGAATTGCAGGCGGCGAATGCACGCATGGCCGACATCTTCCGCCAGGCGCCGGCCTTCATGTGCGTGCTGAACGGCCCGGAACACGTCTTCGAGATGGTCAACGAGCGTTACCTGCAACTGGTCGGCAACCGCGACCTGGTCGGCCAGCCGGTGCGCCAGGCCTTGCCGGAAATCGGCGGCCAGGGCTTCTTCGAACTGCTCGACGGCGTCTACCGCAGCGGCGAGGCGTTCAGCGGCACCGACATGCCGGTCATGCTGCAACGTCACCCTGGCGCGCCGCTGGAACAGCGCTTCGTCGACCTGGTCTACATGGCCTTGCGCGACGCCGACGGCAAGATCACCGGCCTGCTCGCCCACGGCGTCGACCAGACCGAACGCAAGCAGGCCGAGGTCAAGCTGTTCGACAGCCGCGAACGCTTCGCGAAAATCGTCAGCCAGGCCGCGACCGGCGTGGTCGAGGTGGATACGCAGGGCCGCATCACGCTGGTCAACCAGAAGTATTGCGACATGCTCGGCTACAGCGAGGCCGAGTTGATCGGCATGACGGTGGCCGACGTCACGGCCCCCGAGGAACGCGCGGCGAGCCTGCGCGCAGTCGGCGGCCTGGCGGCGGGTGGACGCGGCTTCGTCATCGACAAGCATTACCTGCGCAAGGATGGCACGCGCACGCCGGCGACGACGAGCGTCAACGCGCTGCGCAGCCCGGCGGGCGACTACCAGGGCCTGGTGGCGATGGTGCTCGACACGGCCGAAACCCGGCAGGCGGCGGAAAAACTGCACGCCAGCGAAGAACGCTACCGCACCCTGTTCGAATCGATGGACCAGGGCTTCGCCATTATCGAGATGATCTACGACGAGGCCGGCGTGGCGGTCGATTACGCCTTCCTCGAAATGAATGCGATGTTCGAACGCCATACGGGCCTCGTGAACGCCACCGGCAAGACGGTGCGCGCGCTGGTGCCCAACCTCGACCGCTTCTGGTTCGATACCTATGGCAAGGTCGCGCTGACCGGCGAAGCGGTGCGCTTCGAGAACGAAGCCATTGCGATGGAACGCTGGTTCGATGTCTACGCCACGCGCATCGGCGGCGCCGGGAGCCGCAAGGTGGCCTTGCTGTTCTCCGACATCAGCGCGCGCCGCCTCGCCGAGGAGCAGCTGCGCCGGCTGGCGGCCGACCTGTCGGATGCGGACCGCCGCAAGACCGAGTTCCTGGCGACGCTGGCGCACGAACTGCGCAATCCGCTGGCGCCGATCCGCAGCGGCCTGGGCGTCATGCGCCTGGCCGGCGACAATCCCGCCGCCTTGCTGAAGGTGCGCGAAATGATGGAGCGGCAAGTGGGCCACATGGTGCACCTGATCGACGACCTGCTCGACATCGCCCGCATCAGCGGCGGCAAGCTCGAACTCAAACGCGAGCGCACCGACCTGAAACGGGTGCTCTCGAGCGCGGTCGAAACCAGCATGCCCCTGATCGAGGCGGCGCGCCACCGCTTGCAGGTCACCCTGCCCGATGCTTGCCTGGGCATCGACGCCGACGTCACCCGCATCGCCCAGGTCATATCGAACCTCCTGAACAACGCCGCGAAATACACCCCTGCCGGCGGGCGCATCGCGCTGTCGCTGCGCGAGGACGCGGGCATGGCGCTGATCACGGTGAGCGACAGCGGCGTCGGCATCCCGGCCGACTCGCTGGTGAGCGTGTTCGACATGTTCAAGCAGGTCGACCGCCATATGGAACGGGCCCAGGGCGGGCTCGGGATCGGGCTGTCGCTGGTGCGGCGCCTGGTCGAGATGCATGGCGGTACGGTGAGCGCCGCCAGCGCCGGCGCGGGACACGGCAGCACCTTCGAAGTCAGGCTGCCGCTGGCCCTGGGCGACGGCGCGCTCGAACGGCGCGCCACCCAGCGCGCGCTGAACGAGGCTTCCCCGCTGGCGGGCTTACGGGTGCTGGTGGTGGACGACAACGTCGATGCGGCGCTCACCCTGTCGATGATCCTCGAGGCCAGCGGGCACACGACGCGGGTCGCCCACGACGGCATCGCGGCCCTCGCCGCGGCGCGCGAATTCCTGCCGCAGGTCGCCTTCCTCGATATCGGCATGCCGGGCCTGAACGGCTATGAAACCGCCAGCGCCATGCGCCGCACCGAAGGGCTCGAACACACGGCGCTGGTGGCCCTGACCGGCTGGGGAACCGAGAGCGACCGGATGCGCTCGAGCGATGCGGGCTTCGATCATCATCTGACGAAACCGGCCCAATTGAAGGCGGTGCAGGATTTGCTGGCGGGGCTGGCGCGCGCTTGACGGCGCCTCCCCTTCCGCCATCACGCGCGCCGACGGCCGGCGGCGCCCACTTCCACCCGATTGCGCCCGTTGCGCTTGGCTTCGTACAAGGCGTTGTCGGCGCGCGCGAGGCCGGTGGGTAAATCTTCGTCCGCATCGATCAGCACCACGCCGATACTCACCGTCATCGTGTAGCTGTTGCCGCAGGTGAGCAGGCGGGTGTCGAACACGCCTTGGCGCAGGCGTTCGGCGGCGCGGATGGCGCCATCGAGGTCGGTGCCGGGCAGCGCCAGCGCGAACTCTTCGCCGCCCAGGCGGCCCAGGATATCGTGCCCGCGCAAGGCCTCGCGGCAGGTGGCGGCGAATTTCACCAGCGCTTCGTCGCCGGTGGCGTGGCCGAAGCGGTCGTTGAGCTGCTTGAAATGGTCGATGTCGAGCATCAGCAGGGTGATCGGCTGGCGCAGGCGCAGCGACAGCGTGCGCGCCGCTTCGGCGCGCGCAAAAAAGGCGCGCCGGTTCAACAGGCCCGTCAGGTCGTCGGTGGTGGCCAGACGCTCCATGCGCGCGTCGTCGTGCTGCTTGCTCATCAAAATAAAGCCGAAGCCGTTCACGATCAGCAGCAGGTAACCGGCGACATAGCCGGCCCGCATGATCCATGCCGATACGGGCAGGCCGAAGATCCCCAGCGTGGCGAAATGGATCAGCGCTGCGCCGCACACAATATCGGTCACGCCGATCAGGCGCTGCAAGGCGGTGACGGTGGTCAGGCGCGGGTTGATCAGGAGCAGACCGGTCAGGAATGCGCCGCCTCCCAGCAACAGCGACACATACGCGACCAGCGCCTCGTAGGCCAGGCCCGCCAGCGGCGACGCGCAGGCGAGCAGCAAGCCCAGGCCGGTCACCGGAACCAGGATGCGATGCAAACGGGGATAGCCGAAAAAGCTGATGTACGCCGCCGCCTCCAGCGCCAGGCCGACTACCCAGCCGGCCGATTCGACAATGACAAGAAGCGGCAGGCCGGTCTGCGGACGGCTCCAGGCCAGCGTCTGAGTGAGGCCGAACACCATGCGCGCCAGCATCCAGGTACGCAGGCCGGGGCTGGCGCTACTGCTGCGCATGTACACCATGATCAGCAAGGCAAACGCAATGTTGCCGATGCTCATGGCGAGCATGTAATTATGAAGAGTGATCACTGCGAATTCCTTGTGGGCGGGGCTGCGAACGCGCATTGCGCCAACTTGTTCTTCAATCGATCAATTCGACTGAAATATTATTTAGCAGCTAACACATGTTTCCCAAAGGAATTATTTTACCTTGTTTCGTCAAATAGGTTCGCACACATTCTGGAATTAGTGGCAGTCCTCAGTACCCGAAACAACACAGCCGTGCAAGGCCGACAATGTTACGTCGCCAATGTACAACAAGGATGCGGCTAAAAGAAAAGCCGGCCGCTGCTGGAAGGCAGGGCCGGCTTTTTTGTCGATCTTGATGATCGTGATGTTTACTTAACGATGATTACTTGCGTTTGGTCTTGATGGTCGACAGGATCGACGGCCGCGCACGTTCCGGTGCGGCGGCGGCGGCGCGTCCACCAGCCGCTTGCGCGCGTACCGGCTCCGGCTTGCGCTTGACGGCCGCGATCTGGTGCGGCTGTACGGGAAGCGCAGGCATGCCGCCCTGGCGCTTGCGGTCGCCCACTTGCGGCGTGCCGCCGTCCTCGGACGGATGCCAGGCCGGCACCAGATGGCGTTCGCCATTGCCGATCAGGTCGCCGCGGCCCATTTTCTGCAGGGTCTCGCGCAGGATCGGCCAGTTCTCCGGGTGGTGGTAACGCAGGAAGGCTTTATGGGCCTTCCTCATCTTGCCGCTGCGCGCCGTTTCCACGACTTCCGACTCTTGCGTCACCTTCTTCAACGGGTTCTTGCGCGTGTGGTACATGGTCGTCGCCATGGCCATCGGCGTCGGCGTGAAGGTCTGCACCTGATCGAGCTTGAAGTTATTTTTCTTCAGCCAGAGCGCCAGGTTCAGCATGTCCTCGTCGGTCGAACCCGGGTGGGCCGCGATGAAATACGGGATCAGATACTGCTTCTTGCCCGCTTCCAGCGAATACTTGTCGAACAGGCGCTTGAACTCGTCATAGGCGCCGATGCCCGGCTTCATCATTTTTGAGAGCGTGCCGGCCTCGGTGTGTTCCGGCGCGATTTTCAGCAAGCCGCCGACGTGGTGGGTGACCAGTTCTTTCACATACTCGGGCGAACGCACGGCCAGGTCGTAGCGCAAGCCGGAACCGATCAGGATTTTCTTCACGCCGGGAATCGCGCGCGCCTTGCGGTACAGCTGGATCAGCTTGCTGTGGTCGGTGCCCAGGTTGCTGCAGATCGTCGGATACACGCACGACAGGCGGCGGCAGGATTCCTCGATCGTCTTGTCCTTGCAGGCCAGGCGGTACATGTTCGCCGTCGGGCCGCCGAGGTCGGTAATGGTGCCGGCGAAGTTCTTGGTCGTGTCGCGAATCAGCTCGATCTCGCGCAGGATCGACGGCTCCGAGCGGCTCTGGATGATGCGTCCTTCGTGCTCGGTGATCGAGCAGAAGGTGCAGCCGCCGAAGCAGCCGCGCATGATGTTGACCGAATAGCGGATCATTTCCCAGGCCGGGATATGGGCCTTGCCATAGCTCGGGTGGGGATTACGCGCATACGGCAGGTCGTAGACGTTGTCCATCTCGTCCATCGCCAGCGGCAGCGGCGGCGCGTTCAGCCAGACGTCGCGGTCGCCGTGGTTTTGCACCAGCGCGCGCGCATTGCCCGGGTTCGACTCCAGGTGGAACACGCGCGAGGCGTGCGCATACATCACCGGGTCGCTGCTGACGGTCTCGAAACTCGGCAGGCGCACCACCGTCTTCATCGCTTTTTCGCGGGCGGCCGCTTGGCGCTCTTCGCGCGTCATGATGAAGACAGGTTTGGCTACCGGCTCGGGCTGCGCGTTCTCGGTGGCGCAGGCCTTGACGTCTTCCTGCGCCATCGCGTACGGATTCGTGTGGGTGTCGACGCGGCCCGGCACGTCCACACGTGTGGAATTGTGCTCCGACCATTCGGCGTCCGGCAGCCAGCCCGGCTGCACCAGGAAGGCGGTGCCGCGGATGTCGCGGATCTCTTTGATGCTCTCGCCGGCGGCGATGCGGCGCGTGACGTCGACCAGCGCGCGCTCGGCATTCCCGAAGATGAGCAAATCGGCCTTCGATTCGAACAGCACCGAACGGCGCACCTTGTCCGACCAGTAATCGTAGTGGGCGATGCGGCGCAGCGAGGCCTCGATCGAGCCGATCACGACCGGCACGCCGGGATAGGCTTCGCGCACGCGCTGGGCGTAGACGGTCACCGCGCGGTCGGGGCGTTTATTTGGCTCGGCGTTCGGGGTGTAGGCGTCGTCGGAGCGGATTTTGCGGTCGGCCGTGTAGCGGTTGACCATCGAGTCCATGTTGCCGGCGGTGATGCCCCAGTACAGGTTCGGTTTGCCCAGCGCGCGGAAGGGTTCGGCCGAATGCCAGTCCGGCTGGCTGATGATGCCGACCCGGTAGCCCTGCGCTTCCAGCAAGCGCCCGACCAGCGCCATGCCGAAGCTCGGATGGTCGATGTAGGCGTCGCCCGTGACGAGGATCACGTCGCACGAATCCCAGCCCAGCGCCTCCATTTCGGCGCGGGTCATCGGGAGGAAAGGCGCGGCGGCGGCGCGGCTGGAGCGTTTAGGAACGCTCGCGAAGAGGTTGGCTGGGGTCATTGGCCGATATTCTACCGGAATTCGGTTTTGGCCGCTGCTCCCCCTCCTAAAAATTGCTTACATTTCAATGACTTGTGGTTGAGCAGCGACTTTAGATACCCATACTGGAGAGTATGTTGCCCAGTTCGCGCAAAGTCGTCGCGACGTTCGGATGGCGCGCCGTGAAACGGGCGCTCAGTTCCTGGGTGCGCGAGCCGAGGCCATAGGTGTTGGCGTCGAGGTCGGCGTCGGCGCGGCGTTCGAGCACCTGTTTGATGTCACCGTCGAGCTGGCGCAGCAGCATTTGCAGCTCTTCGTCGACCTCGTCCGTATCGGCCAGGCTGCGGTGCAGCGTTTTCAGGTGGGCCTTCAGGTTCGAATCGTTCTCGTTCAGCATGTCATTCTCACTGGTTGGTGAAGCGGGTCTCGAGGAACAGCGCCTCGACCTGCTCGCGCGCCCACGGCGTGCGGCGCAAAAACTTCAGGCTCGACTTGATGCTCGGATCTTTCTGAAAACAATTGATGTCGATCCGGCGGCCGAGTCCCTCCCAGCCATAGTGCTCGACCAGGCGGGTTAACAGGGATTCTAAAGTAATACCTTCAAGGGATTGAACACTCATCGTTTGGACGTTTATGTGAAGAAGAGACAAGGTGATTTATACACCGGATTGCATGGACACGAAAAACGCGTGGAGTCGAGAGGCTCGGCGCCCCCCTCCACCCTACCTTGGGTGGGATCCCGACTCCACGCGGTACTACGTTTGCTTATTAAAAATTACTGCCCCGTCAACCCGCGACGCTCCAGCAGCGGCTGCACTTGCGCATCGCGCCCGCTGAAATTGCGGTACATCTGCATCGCGTCGAGCGTGCCGCCGCGCGAGAGCAGGGTCTTGCGGAAGTGGTCGCCGTTCTTGCGCGTCAGCCCGCCGTGTTCCTTGAACCAGTTGACGGTATCGGCGTCCAGTTTCTCGGCCCACAGGTAGCCGTAGTAGCCCGACGAGTAGCCGCCCGAGAACACGTGCGAGAAATAGGTGGTGCGGTAACGCGGCGGCACCGGCGCGAAATCGACGCCCGCCTTTTTCAGGGCGTCCGCTTCGAAGGCCACGACGTCGGTCGGGATCTGCGAAGCGCTCAGCTGGTGCCAGCTCTGGTCGAGCAGGGACGCGGCCAGGTACTCGGTGGTGCGGTAGCCCTCGTTGAACTGCTGCGAGGCCTGCACTTTATCGAGCAGCTCTTTCGGCATCGGCGCGCCGGTCTGGTAGTGCTTGGCATAGTTGGCCAGTACTTCCGGATACGCCATCCACATCTCGTTCACCTGCGACGGGAACTCGACGTAATCGCGCGGCACGCGCGAGCCCGAGAAGCGCGGGTATTTCACGTTCGAGAACATGCCGTGCAGCGCGTGGCCGAATTCGTGGAAGGTGGTGCGCACTTCGTCGTAAGTGAGCAGGGTCGGCTCGCCGGCGGCCGGCTTGGCGATGTTCAGGTTGTTCGAGATGACCGGCTTCGTCTTCAACAGCGTGCTCTGGCCGACCAGGGCATTGGCCCAGGCGCCGCCGCGCTTGTTCGCGCGCGCATACGGATCGAACGTGAAGATGGCCAGCTGCGAGCCGTCGGCGTCGAACACGTCGAAGGTGCGCACGTCCTCGACATAGGTCGGCAAGTCGGTGCGTTCCTTGAAGGTGATGCCGAATTCCTTGTTGGCGGCGTAGAAGACGCCGTTCTGCAGCACGCTGTTCAGTTCAAAATAAGGACGCAGCTGCGAAGCGTCGAGGGCGTAGCGCTGCTGGCGTACCTTGTCGCTGTAGAAGTCCCAGTCGTGGGCGGCGACCTGGAAGCCCCCCTTCTCGGCATCGATCACCTTCTGAATTTCGAGCGCTTCCTTGCGCGCGTTGTTCACGGCCGGCTTGGCGAATTCGGCCAGCAGGCTGTTGACGGCGCCGGTGTTCTTCGCGGTCTGGTCTTCCAGCATGTAGGCCGCGTGGTTCGGGTAACCCAGCAAGGCCGCGCGTTCGGCGCGCAGCTTCGCGATCTGCAGCACTTCGTCGCGGTTGTCGAATTCGCCGCCGTGCGAACCGCGCGCCAGCGAGGCCGCCAGCAGCTTTTCGCGGGTGGCGCGATTCGTCAGTACCGACAGGCCGGCCTGGCCGGTGGTGTTCACGACGGGGATCGCGAACTTGCCGTCCATGCCACGCTTCTTGGCTTCAGCGGCGGCGGCGTCGATCTGCTTGTCCGACATGCCAGCCAGCTCGGCGCGGGTGCCGACGATCAGGGCCGAGGCGTTCGCTTCGTTCAGCACGTTCTGGGCGAACTGGGTCTGCAAGGTCGCCAGCTGGCTGTTGTAGGCCTTCAGCTTTTCCTTGTCCGCATTCGACAGCTTGGCGCCGGCGCGCACGAAGTCGGTGTGGTAGCGCTCGAGCAGGTACACCGACTCCGCGTCCAGGTGCAGTTTAGTGCGCTTGTCGTAGAGCGACTTGATGCGCGCGTACAGCTTCGGGTTCAGGCGGATCGCGTCGCTGTGCGCGGCCAGCTTGGGCGAGAGGTCCTTGTCCAGGGCCTTCAGGGTGTCGTTGGTGTACGAACCGGTCAGCGTGCCGAACGCGATGCCGACGCGCGAGAGCAGCTGGCCCGAGCGTTCCATCGCGACGATGGTGTTTTCAAAGGTCGGCGCCGCCTTGTTGTTGGCGATGGCGTCGATCTCGGCGGCCTGCTGGCGCATGCCCTCGGCGTAGGCCGGTGCGAAGTGCTCGTTCTTGATCTTGTCGAAGGCCGGGTATTCGAAAGGCAGCGTGCTGGGCTTGGCGAAGGGGTTCGAGGCTTCCAGCAGCGAGGCCGGGGCGGCGTAGGCGAAGTTGGCGACGACGCTGGCGGCGGCGACGAGCAGGATGTGGGGACGGTTCATTGAGTCTCTTTACAGTGTAGTGCAATAAAAACGCGGACCTGGCAAGCCAGGTCCGCGCGGTTACAACGTCGATCAGTTACCGGTCAAACCCCGGCGTTCCAGCAGCGGCTGGATGATCGGGTCACGCCCGCGGAAGTCCTTGAACAGGTTCATCGCGTCGGTCGTCCCGCCGCGCGAGAGCAGGGTCTTGCGGAAGTGGTCGCCGTTCTTGCGCGACAAGCCGCCGTTTTCCTTGAACCACTCCACCGTATCGGCATCGAGCTTCTCGCTCCACAGATACGCGTAGTAGCCGGCCGAATAGCCGCCGTTCATCGAGTGCGAGAAATACGTGGTGCGGTAGCGCGGCGGCACCGGCGCGAAGTCGACGCCTGCATCTTTCAAGGCGCCCGCCTCGAAGGCGAGGACGTCGGTCGGGATCTGGCTCGGTGTCAGCTGGTGCCAGCGCTGGTCGAGCAGCGAAGCCGACAGGTATTCGCTGGTCATGAAGCCCTGGTTGAATTTTTTCGAGGCGACGACCTTGTCCAGCAGCGCCGATGGCATCGGCGCGCCGGTCTTGTAATGCTTGGCGTAGTTCGACAGCACCTCGGGCCAGATCGCCCACATCTCGTTGACCTGCGACGGGTACTCGACGAAGTCGCGCGGCACGCTGGTGCCGGAGAAGTGCGGGTACTTCACGTTCGAGAACATGCCGTGCAGCGCGTGACCGAATTCGTGGAAGGCGGTGCGCACTTCGTCATAGGTCATCAGGGTCGGCTCCCCTAGAGGCGGCTTCGGGATGTTCAGGTGGTTGCCCACCACCGGGTGACGGCCCAGCAGTTTCGACTGCGAGACGTATTCGTTCATCCAGGCGCCGCCCTGCTTGTTCGAGCGCGCATACGGGTCGAAGATGAAGATCGCCAGCTGCTTGCCGTCGGCGTCGATCACGTCGAAGGTGCGCACGTCCGGGTCATAGGTCGGCAAGTCCTTGCGTTCCTTGAAGGTGATGCCGTATTCCTTGGTCGCGGCAAAGAACACGCCGTTCACCAGCACGTTGTTCAGTTCAAAATACGGACGCAGCTGGTTCTCGTCGAAGTTGTACTGGGCGGCGCGCACCTTGTCCGTGTAGTAGGCCCAGTCCTGGGCGGCGACCTGGAAGCCGCCTTTCTGGGCGTCGACGATCTTCTGCATTTCCGCCGCTTCCTTGCGCGCGTTGCCGATCGCCGGCTTGGCCAGTTCGGCCAGCAGTTTGTTCACGGCGGCCGGGTTCTTCGCCGTTTCCAGTTCCTGCGAATAGGCCGCGTAGTTCGGGTAGCCGAGCAGCACCGCGCGTTCGGCGCGCAGCTTCGCGAGCTCGAGCACCAACTTGCGCGTGTCGAACTCGCCGCCGCGCGAACCGCGGTTCATCGATGCCATCTGCAGGCGTTCGCGCACGGCGCGGTTCGTCAGGCTCGCCAGCGGCGCCTGGATGGTCGTGTTGGCGATGCCGATCACGTACTTGCCGTCCAGGCCGCGCTTTTTCGCCTCAAGAGCGGCGGCGTTGATTTCGGCCTCCGACAGGCCCGCCAGCTCTTCGCGCGTGTTCAAGACCAGCGCCGAGGCATTCGCTTCCTTCAGCACGCGCTGCGAGAATTCCGATTGCAGCGAAGCGATCTGGCCGTTGTAGCCCTTCAACTTTTCCTTGTCGGCGGCGGATAATTTCGCGCCGGCGCGCACGAATTCCTTGTAGTAGCGCTCGAGCAGGAATTTCGACTCGGCGTCCAGGCCCAGCTTGTCGCGCTTGGCGTGCAGGGTCTCGACGCGTTTAAAGAGTTTCGGGTTCAGGAAGATCGCGTCGTTGTGCGCGGCCAGCTTGGGCGACATTTCGCGGTCGACGGCGTCCAGGCGGTCATTGGTATTCGCGGTCTGCAGGTTCGAGAACACGGCGGACACGCGCGCCAGCATCTGGCCCGAGCGCTCCATGGCGACGATGGTGTTGTCGAAAGTCGGCGCCTTCGGATTGTTGGCGATGCCCGCCACTTCGCGCAGTTGCTCGCGCATGCCGGCCGCGTAGGCAGGCAGGAAGTGTTCGTCCTTGATCTTGTCGAAGGCCGGGTAATTGAACGGCAGCGCGCTCGGCTTGGCGAAGGGGTTCGATGCATCCAGGACGGCGCCGGATTCGGCGGGGGCGGCAAAGGCGGCGCCGGCGATGGCCAGGCTGGCTGCGATGATGAGCATTTGTGGGCGGTTCATGGTCTCTCTCAACGGACTCGAAAGGGCTGCCCGCGGGATCGCCGCCGGCAGATGCGCGCCAAATCATAGCAGGCTTATTGTCGTGCGGGCAGCGTGAAACAAACTGGCTACAAAGATGTCTACACGGGCCGCCACACGTATGTATGTGCCGCTGTCAGTCGAAGCGCTTGCGGTATTGCGCGTAGGGCTCCAGGCCCATGGCGGCGCGGCGTTCGTCGACGGTCGCCATGTCTTCGATCGGGTAGTCCAGCGTGCGGCCGTCCTTGATCTGCAACTGGCTGCCGTAGCGCTGCGGCTTATTCTCCTGCATCAGCACGCGGTCGACCGACAGCGCCAGGCTGGACAGGGGCAACTCATGCTGGTCGGCCGCCGCCTGCATCAGCGGCAGGCAGCGTTTGAGGAAGTCGGGCGAGCCGTGCTGGGCGATCAGCCAGGCGCTGTTGGCGGCCTGGTGGCCGACCTGCGAGATGCGCGGCCAGCCCTTCTCGGCGATGATGCGTGTCAGACTATCCTCGCGCAGCTTGTCCTCAAGCTGCATGCGCTTCCAGAATTCCTGGTCGCTCGCCCCCGGCATGGTCTTGCGGATCGTCTGGTCGAGTTCGCCCATGCGGATCAGCTCCGCGGCGAGCTGCGGCTCCGGCACCTTCGCCGGGTAGAGCAGCATGTCGAGCGCCTTGCCCGTGATCGGTCCCCAGACGTATTTCGGCGGCGCTTCCCAGTCCTTCGCTTCGAGCTGCAGGCGCACGTCGACGCCATCGGGCAAAACGATGCGGTAGCGGCCGTCCTGCACGCTGCCGGGAATGGCCGGCAGCTTGTCGCGGCGCACCCCGACCAGTTTCATATCGGCCGGCAGCGTGCCGGTGGGGCTGTGGATGGCGCCGCTCAATTCGGCGGCGCAGGCGCAGGATGCCAGGAGCGGCAGCGCGAGCAGCAGGTGTTGCAGGGTTCTTGTCACAGTCGGATCCTTTCGGGGGGTAGCTCGACGAAATTGCCGTAAAATTAACAGATAGCAAGCCCATGCGCCACCATCACGGAGCGACGAATTGAAAAACCTGATCCTTGGATTTGCCTTGCTGGCTGCGGCCGCCGGCGCATCGGCGCAGGCCCCCGCGCCCTACGTCCTGGAGAACACCGAAGTGCGCGACCTGCGCGCATCAGGCCTGAAGCGCGACTACCAGGTCTTCGTCGCCCTGCCCGACTCCTACGGCGCCAGCACGAAAACGTATCCGGTGGTGTTCGTGACGGACGCGAACTACGCCTTCCCGATCGTGCGTAACATCTCGCAGAGGCTGACCAGGCATGCGGGCATGGAAGAGGTGATTGTCGTCGGCCTGTCGTACGCGAAGGGAGACACGGGGGTGTACAGCCGCAGGCGCGACTACACGCCGAGCGTGCCGCGCAAACACGACTACCGCTCCGACATGCCGGGCCGCCCCATCGCCCTGGGCGAAGCACCCGGCTATGCGCGCTTCATCGCCGGCCAGGTATTCCCGCTGATCGCCAAGCACTACCGGGCCGACATGAAGCGCAAGTTCTTCGTCGGCCACTCGTATGGCAGCCTGCTCGGCCTGCAGATCCTGCTGACGGAACCGCGCATGTTCGAGTACTACATCCTCGGCAGTCCATCGCTCTGGTATGACGCCGGCCTGATGTTCGACCGGCTCGAAGTGTATGGAGAACGGCATCGCGACTTGCCGGCCAACGTCTTCTTCGGCATCGGCGCGCTGGAACGGCTGGCGCCGGGCAAGAAGCGCTCGCGGACGGAGGAAGAGGCCGACATGGTGGCGGATTTGCGCGAGTTCGACAGCGCGCTCAAGGCGCATCGCTATCCGGGGCTGCACACGCAGGTGAAGGTGTTTGCGGAGGAGGACCATGCGAGCGTGTTCCCGCTGGTGGTGACGCATGGGTTGAGGGCGGTACTGCCGGCGAAGAAGTGACCCCTTTTCAGGGGTGCTTCTCCGGGGTACATCTGCTCTAATTACGGTCGAGGGAGTCGATAGAGTAGAGATATTTCCCCTGTTCGCGTTGGGGTACTGCACGCACCACGATGTTTGCCCGGGATCGATCACTTCGAACCATATAATCAAATAGAAGATAGGCTCCATGGGTATCCGATGCGTTCACCGATACGTACCTTCGCAAACTCAACGATTTAACATCACCAATTTTCGATTTGATTTCAGGACTCATCCGAACAAAATCTTCCGCAGCTTTTTTCTGCTCACTATTAGATAAATAGAACGAGCTGGCGAAATGCAGGAAAACCGCAGCAGCAATTATTCCAATAAGTATCTTAATTTTTCCCATTTCGATCTTTCAAATTTATATACCCTCCAAAATCTAATCCAAGGGACCCCCTAGTCTTGCGCCAAAACTAGGTTTTTCGAATCCAAATTCAGTGTTACCTTCTGTAAAATTACCCCCGACTTTATCAGTGACGAAATTTCCAGAGGCAGCTGTACCAGATCATCCGATCCCGCCTATCCCTGCACCGACGCCTGCAGATGCCTTTGCCGAGGTTCGCGCAATTGCATCCACGCCACAGCTCTTCGAATGCGGCGATGGTTTTCCTAACGGATCCCAGCTTGCACCAGCACCACTCCCCATGGCCTGCCTAATATTTCAATCGTGCCATCATGTTCATTGGTCATTTTCCACTCTTCTGGGTGGCTAGTCCACGAATGGCCTGGAATCGAGTCGTTGCGCTCCCTAGGAAGCCGCGGACCGGTTATTTGGCATGCGCCACTACCACCGTGAGGGCAATCGACGGGGGGAGGCTCCTCAGCATATCCGGGAGCTGACATAACGATTAGCGTTACCAAAACAAGTTTTTTATTTTCATTTTTGTTTTTACGTAAAATTAAACCTTTTTTACAGGGCAGGTAGATTAAAGTATGTACAGACCCTATGATCCAATCAATATGTGTAAATTGCAACAAAAAAATTTCTTACAGCACATAAAACCTGGGTTTAGGGCACGCGGCAGGTAGTCGAATGAGTCCCGAGCGGCCTGGGGCCAAAGAGCGCTAACTTTGGTAAAAGTGACGGCAGTGATTAGAGAAGGACGTGAAGAAGTTCATCGCGTTCGACGAAGTCTGGGCAGTAGCGCCGAGGTTCTTTAATTCGGAACATCTGGTCAAACACCAGTCAAGCAGTGGTTTGCCTGGCGGGACGCATCGGATCGACATTTAGGCTCCGAGGTAAAAATTAATTAAATACTAACCTTGTAAAGGTCTCAGTGGCTCGGGGCACGGAAAGGAGCACTTTGACAGTGGAAACTTGGGCATGCGCGGGTATCACGGCCGCGCGTGCTAGCATCAGGGCCTTCTGATTGTCCACCTCTCCATGCTTCCCATTTTTCGTTCTTCCTATGACGCCATCGTCGTCGGCAGCGGCCCCGGCGGCGCCAGCACGGCGCGCGAGCTGGCGCGCTGCGGCATGCGCGTGCTGGTGCTGGAACAAGGTGGCGCCGACCCTTTAAAAGGAACCCTGGGCCAGATGGCGGCGATGGCGGCGGTGCCCGGCAAGGGCGCCTACCTGCACCGCGACGCTTCCCTGCTGGTGGCCGGCATCACGGCCGGCGGCAGCTCGGCCATCAATTTTGCGACTGCCGCCCCGCCGCCACAGGCGCTGTTCGCGCGCTACGGCATCGATCTCGAACCGGCCCTGGCGCAACTGCGCGCGGAGCTGCCGATGGCGCCGCTGCCCGATTCACTCGTCGGACCGATGGCTGCGCGCATGATGTCGGCCGCGCGCGCCCTCTCCCTCGACTGGCAAAAACTGGACAAGATGATCCGGCCCGCCATCTGCCGCAGCGGCTGCTGGCGCTGCGTCTACGGCTGCCCGTTCGGCGCCAAATGGACGGCGCGCGATTTGCTCGACGAGGCCTGCGGGCTCGGCGCACAGCTGGTCGAGCGCGCGCGCGTGCGGCGGGTGCTGGTGGAGAATGGCCGCGCGGCCGGGGTCGAGGTGGAAGTCGGCGGCAAGTTGCGCAGCATTGCGGCGCCGATCGTCGTGCTCTCCGGCGGCGGCCTGGGCAGCCCGCGCCTGCTGCACCGTTCCGGCCTGGGGCCGCGCGATGCTCCCTTCTTCAGCGATCCGGTGATCGCGGTAATGGGGACGGTCGACAATATCGCAGGCGGTGCCGAGGTGCCGATGGCGGGCGGACTTTCGCTGCACGACGAGGGGATCGCGCTGGCCGACCTGACCTTACCGAAACCGATGTACCAGGCCTTCGCGCTGCAGGTGGGCCGGGTCGACCGATTGCTCGCGCATGGGCGCACGCTGTCGATGATGGTCAAGATTCGTGACGAGATCGGCGGCGGCGTCGGGCCACGCTGGGCGGACAAGACGCTGCAGGCGAGCGACCGGCAAAAACTGAAGCGAGGAGTCGGGATGGCGCAGGCGATCCTGCGCGAGGCAGGATCGCATCACATCTTTCAATCCTGGCATTTCGCGGCGCATCCGGGCGGCAGCGTGCGCATCGGGGATGGGGTTGATGCGGATTTGCAGACGACAACGCCGGGACTGTTCGTGTGCGATGCGTCGGTGATTCCGGAGCCGTGGGGCTTGCCGCCGACGGTGACTTTACTGTGCCTGGGCAAGCGGCTGGGGGCGTGGCTGGGTGGCAGTGCATAGAGGCGGGGTGGCCGCTGCGAATCGGTCCCGCAAGTGCAGGAAGGGCCGTTCCACCGCCAGATACAGCACTATCGCCACCACCAGCGCCGCCGCCATGTAGACGCCACACGCCAGCATGTTCGACCCGGCGAGTGCATCGCCACATTGCGCGCGCAGCACGTGAAACACCGCCTTGTGCGTCAGGTACAGGCTGAACGCAATGGCAGCGATAAACGCTGCCCCGGGCATTCTCCAGCCTCGCTCCGATGCCGCCACCAGCAGGCATCCAAAGCTCACCGCCACCAGCGGGAACACGAGGACAGCGCCCGCATGGCTGTCCAGCGCGAACTGCATCGCCAGCGCGAGGATCGCCAACCCGGCCACGAGGAACACGCTCCAACGCTGCGTCATCCAGTCCCACCACCGCGGCCGGAAGACACGCACCGCCGCCAGCATCACCCCCACCAATAAACCATCGAGGCGCGCATAGGTCGGGTTGTAGATCAGCGCCACGAAGCGTTCGAAAAAGCCGCCCCCGCCCAGGTAGGGTGCGACCTCATGTTCCCACAGCCAGCCGCGCAGCAGCATGCCGCCCACGAATACGGCGAATGCAAACAAGGCCGTGCGCCGCGCGCCCGGATAGCGCGCCAGCAGCCAGACGATCGGCGGCAGCAGCAGATAAAAATGCTCTTCCACGCACAGGGACCACGCATGCGAAAACGCCAGCCGCCCGCTGTCGGGCACCAGGTTGACGGTAAAAGTAAAGAATTGCCAGAGCGGGCGCAGGCCGGGACTTTCGCGCACGGCCGGCACGGCGGCGTAGATCGCCAGTACGGCCAGATAGGCCGGCAGCACGCGCAAGGCGCGGCGCAGCAGGAAGCGGCGCCAGGCCGGCCGGCCTTTCAAGGCATAGGGGCGCAGCAGCTGACCACCGATCAGGTAGCCGCTCAACACGAAGAACAGGTCGACGCCCATCCAGCCATGGTCGACGACAGCGGGCAGCGCAATGCCGTAACTGGCCAGGTGGTAGAGCATGACCCAGAGGACAGCCAATGCGCGCAGCAGGTCGAGCCCCGGCTGGCGCCCGCTCATGGGAGCGTGCACCTCTTCAATAATGCGGCGGGCGCTCGTTCACCGGCGTCTGGCGCCCGATTTCGCGCATCGTGCGCAAATGCTCGGCCAGCTGCTGCACCATGGCTTCCAGCTGGTCGATGCGGCGCGCCTGCTGGTACACGGTCTGGTTCAGCGAATCGACCAGGTCTTCCATGTGCGCCAGCTTGATTTCGATATCGACAAAACGGTCTTCGTGTTCCACGGCGGTTCCCTGCATTAAAGCGCGCATTATGACATCAGCTTGCCGGCATCCGGCTTCGGCGTATTCAGGAGCGCCTTCAAACTGGCAAGCCGGTCTTTCGGACTGATCACCTCGGATTCGAGCGGCACCGCGATGCCCTCGTCGAGCGCCATCTCCTTGATGAAGCGCGACGGGTCGCAGTGCACCAGTTCGCCGGCGCGCTTCCTCTTCTTGCACCAGGTGACCTGCAGCGTGCGCTGGGCGCGCGTGATCCCCACGTACATCAGGCGCCGCTCTTCCTGGATGCGGGCGGCGATCTTCTCGATCGGGTCGTCCGGATCGCCCTTATGCGGCAGGATCCCCTCTTCCACGCCGACCAGGAACACGTGCGGATACTCCAGCCCCTTCGAGGCGTGCAGGGTCGACATGCGCACCGCGTCCTGCTCTTCGTCCTGGCCTTCCAGCATCGACATCAGCGCCACCATCTGCGTCAGTTCGAGCAGGTTCTTTTCTTCGCCCGTGCCGTCGCGCCCACCGTTGCCGCGCTCCTTCAGCCAGTTGGTGAACTCCATCACGTTCTGCCATTTCGACTGGGCCGCGCGGTCGTCGAAATTCTCGTACAGGTAGTGCTCGTAATTCATCTCTTTCATCATGTCGTCCAGCACCTGGCCGGCGTTTTCTCCGCTGCCGGACGGTCCCGGACGGCTGGCGCGCGATTCGAGCTCGTTGATGAAATGGCAGAAATCGCGCAGCGGGTGCAGCTGGCGATCCGCCAGTTTTCCCTCGATGCCGCCTTTGAGCGCCGCTTCGAATAGCGAGCAATTCCACTGCTTCGAAAATTCCCCCAGCACCTCCAGCGTCGCCATGCCGACCCCGCGTTTCGGCGTCGTCACGGCGCGAATGAAGGCGGGATCATCGCCCTCGTTGGCGATCAGGCGCAGGTAGGCGATGATGTCCTTGATCTCGGCCTTGTCGAAAAAGCTCTGGCCGCCGGAGATCGTGTACGGAATGCGTTCCTTGCGCAGCGCCTGCTCGATGATGCGGGCCTGGTGGTTGCCGCGGTACAGGATCGCGTAATCCGTCCATTTATTTTTGCGCTGAAAATGGTCGGCCGAAATCATGATCGCGACCTGGTCGGCTTCCTGCTCGTCGCTCTGCATGCCGAGCACTTTAATCGGTTCGCCCAGGCCGTGTTCCGACCACAGCGATTTTTCGAACAGCTTGGGGTTGTTGCCGATGACCGCATTCGCCGCCTGCAGGATGCGCGTCGTCGATCGATAGTTCTGTTCGAGTTTAATCACGCGCAGGTCGGGGAAATCCGTCTGCAGCGTCTTGATGTTTTCGACCGAGGCGCCGCGCCAGGCGTAAATTGCCTGGTCGTCGTCGCCGACCGCCGTGAACATCGGCTTCTTGCCGATGCCCGTCACCAGCAATTTTACGAGTTCGTACTGGCAGGTGTTCGTGTCCTGGTACTCGTCCATCAGCAGGTAGCGCAGTTTTCTCTGCCAGCGGTCGCGGATCGGATCGTTGTTGCGGAACAGTTCCACCGGCAGGCGGATCAAGTCGTCGAAGTCGACCGCCTGGTAGGCGGCCAGCGTCGCCACATAGCTGCGGTAGATGCGCCCGGCCTGGGCTTCGTCCTCGTCTTTCGCCGCATTGATCGCGTCGTCCGGCGTAATCAGGCCGTTCTTCCACAGCGAAATCGAATTCTGGATGCGGCGGATCTCCTGTTTATCGGTCGTCAGGCCGAGGTCGGAGACGATGGTGTAGCAGTCGTCGCTGTCCATGATCGAAAAGCGGTCCTTCAACCCGACGCCGGCCGCTTCCTGGCGCAGGATTTTCACGCCCAGCGAGTGGAAGGTGGAGACAGTCAATTGCTTCGCCTGCTTGGGCTGTTTTAAGAGCTTGGCGATGCGCTCCTGCATCTCCAATGCCGCTTTGTTCGTGAACGTGAGTGCGGCGATCGTGCGCGGATCGTAGCCGCGGTCTTCGATCATGTAGGCGATCTTTTGCGTGATCACGCGCGTCTTGCCCGAGCCGGCGCCGGCCAGCACCAGGCAAGGGCCGTCGAGATAAAGCGCGGCTTCGCTTTGCGGCCCGTTCAGGCCGAACTTTGGTGCATTGGACATGGGAAATATTCTTGAAGGCAGCCGAACATTGTAACGAAGCGGAATCGAAAGGAGTACGCCCCCGCGCTACAATGTCAGCATGAAAAAATTGCTCATTTTGCTACTGGCATGGACCTTTACCGGTGCGGCGCTGGCGCGCCCGCTGCTGGTCGCCGCTGCCAGCGATCTCGGCTATTGTATCGACGAACTGGTTGCCGCGTACCGGAAAACCGCGCCGGAGGCCGAGCCAAAGGTGTCGCTTGGTGCGTCCGGCAACTTTTTCGCACAAATTCGCAACGGCGCACCCTTCGAGGTGTTTTTGTCGGCCGACATGGATTATCCGCGCCAATTGATCAAGCTGGGCGCGGCCGACAGCGCCACGCCGGCGCCCTACGCCATCGGCCGCATTGCCCTCTGGTCGCTCGACCCGCAGATCGATCCCGCACGCGGCATTGCCGCCCTCGTCGCCGATGCGCGCGTGACGCGCTTCGCCATCGCCAACCCGGTCACCGCCCCCTACGGCCGCGCGGCCAAGGCGGCCCTGGAGCGCGATGGCGTGTGGGACAAGGTACAAGCAAAACTCGTGGTCGGCGAAAACATCGCCCAAACGGCGCAGTTCGTCCAGACCGGCAATGCGCAAGTCGGCATTATTTCGTTTGCGACCCTGCATTCGACCAAGTTGAAAGGCAGCGGCCGCTACGCCTTGGTCCCGAATGACGGCCTGGCGCCCATCGAACAAGGCGCGATCGTCACCAGGGCCGGCGCCGGCAACCCGCATGCGGCCGGCTTCGTGCGCTTTTTGGGTTCCCCCGAGGCCCGCGCGATCCTGGCGCGCAATGGTTTCAGTCTGCCCGCAGGCGCGGCCGAATGACCGATTGGCAGTTCCCGCCCGAATTGTGGGACGCCATCGGCCTGACGCTGCGCCTGGCCGCGGTCACCTCCGTGGTGCTGCTGATTGTCGGTATTCCGCTGGCCAATTGGCTGAACAACAGCAAGATGCGCGGCATCATTTTTGTCGAAACCCTGGTCAGCCTGCCGATCGTGCTGCCGCCCACCGTCATCGGCTTTTATTTGCTGATGCTGATGGCGCCGCAGCAACCGCTGGGCGCGGCCTGGATGTCGGTCTTCGGCCATCCGCTGCCGTTTTCGTTCGCCGGCCTGGTGGCGGGTTCGGTGCTGTACAGCCTGCCGTTCGCGGTACAACCCTTCCAGGCGGCCTTTCGCGGCGTCGGACGCGACCTGGTGCAGTCGGCGCTGGCGCTCGGGCTGACGCGCCGCCAAACCTTCGTATCGATCGTGCTGCCGCTGTCGAAACACGGCATTTTGACGGGCGTCTCGCTCAGCTTTGCGCACACGATGGGGGAATTCGGCGTCGTGCTGATGCTGGGCGGGAACATCCCGGGCCAGACCCGGGTCGCCTCGATCGCGCTCTACGATGAAGCGCAGAAGTTGAATTATGGGACGGCGCACGCATATGCACTGGTATTGCTGGCGATTTCGTTCGCCATCCTGATCGGAATTGCCTTCCTGCAGCGCCGGCAACATGCGATTTTGCTGTCGAACTAGCTGCCCGAATCGGCTACCATCGCCCTTTGCACCACCTCCTATGAGCATGACACAATGAAATTTGAACACCTGATCGAAGTGAACGACCCATTGAACCCGCTGATGGACACGCTGACCCGCGAGCAGGTCTGGCGTGGCCTGGTGATCCGCGCCGAGTCGCCGAAGCTGTTCATCCCGCACCTGGACGAGTGCGAAATCGCCGAGCGCGAAGCCGGCAGCTTCAAACGCCGCCTGCGCTACGGCGACCTGGTGGTCGAAGACACCGTCGTCTTGCACCCCTTGCAGGAAGTGCGCTACGAAGTGCCGGCCCAGGGCGAGATCAGCGCTTCCCTGCTGACCATGACGATCGAGGCGCCGTCCGAGCACATGCTTTACGTGCGCTTCAGCTACGACGACGGCATGGCCGAATCGACCGACGGCGCCAGCAAGATGTACGAGGACTTCAAGAAGTCCGCCTACCAGGAAGCCGATATCGACACCATCCGCATCGTGCGCGAGATGGCCGAGCAGGGCAACCTGGATGCGAGCTACCTGAACTAGGTCCCCGGCTCCGAATCGGCCGCATCGGTCTGGTTCGTCCCCTTCGCCAGGTTCGCCGCCAGGTCGCGCAGCGCGGTGCGCACGCCCTCTTCGATCACGGGATGATAGAAGGGCATGTCGAGCATCTGCGGCACCGTCAGGTGCGCCTGCGCCGCCCAGGCGAGCAGGTGCGCGATGTGCTCGCCGCGCGGGCCGATCATCTCGGCGCCCAGGAAGCGGCAGGAGCCGTACTCGGCATACACGCGCAGCATCCCCTTGTTCTGCAACATGACCCGGCTGCGGCCCTGGTTCTCGAAGGAGACCTGGCCGATCGCGAATTTCGGGCGTCCGCCTTCGCACAGCGTTTTATAACTTTTGCCGAGCGTGGCGATGTTCGGCTCCGTGAACGCGATGCCGAGCATCGTGCGTCGCAGGCCCGGGCGCACGTCCGGATAGCGGCCCGCGTTCTCGCCCGCGATCTTGCCGTGGTCGGCCGCCTCGGCCAGCAGCGGCAATTCGTTATTGGCATCGCCGGCGATGAAGACATGGCTGGTTCCGCACTGCATGGTGCGGCTGTCGAAGGTCGGAATGCCGTTCTCCTGCAATTCGATGCCCGTCGCTTCCAGCCCCAGGTCACCGACGTTCGGCGCGCGTCCGGTGGCCAGCAGCACGTACTGGAAAGCTTCGCTGGTTTCCTTGCCGAGCGCGTCGCGCGTGGTGAGCAGCACCTCATTACCCTGCTGTTCGGCGCGCACGACTTCGGTCTGGAAGCGCAGGTCGAGTTCCTGCGCCAGCGTGCGCCGCGCCGCGCCCAGCACCTCGGGGTCGCTCAGTTGGGCGACGCTGCCGCCGCGCGCGAACAGGCTGACTTTGACGCCAAGCCGCGTCAGCGCCTGGCCCAGTTCGAGCCCGATCACGCCAGTGCCGATCACGGCCACCGAGCTTGGCAGGTCGTCCCAATAAAACACGTCGTCGCTGGTGACGATGCCCGGCCCGACATCCTGCAATTGCGGCAGGATCACCGGCGTCGAACCGGTGGCGATCACGACCCGCGCGGCTTCGATCTCGGTATGGTCGTCAACCTGTAAGGTGTGCGGGCCGGTAAACCGCGCATGGCCGCGGATGCGGTCCTCGATCGGGAAACTCTCGACGCTTTCCAGCACGAAGCCGACGAAGCGGTCACGTTCGTTGCGCACGCGTTCCATCACGGCGCGGCCGTCGATGCGTTTTTCTCCGGGATACACGCCGAAACCCGGCGCCACGTCGAGCATGTGGGCGGCGTCGGCGGCGGCGATCAGGAGTTTGCTCGGCATGCAGCCGACCCGGGCGCAGGTGGTGCCATACGGCCCGCTTTCGATGACGACCGTGCGTGCGCCCTGCGCCACCGCTGCGCGGTAGGCCGACATGCCGGCGGTGCCGGTGCCGATCACGGCAACATCGACTTGTAATTTCTTCATAGTGCTCTCCATAGTCCCTGAACGATACGCCGTTTCAAACTTAAATGTCGAGCGGATCCACTTCGAGCGACCAGCGCACGCGGCCCTTCATCGCCCGCAGCAGCGATAACCACTGCTTGAGGAAGGCTTGCAGCGCCGGGCGCGAAGGCGACTCGACCAGCAGCTGGGCGCGGTCGACATTGTGAACCCGGGTCATGGTCATCGGGATCGGGTCGTTGATGGTGATGCCGTCGAACGGCAGGATGTCGCGCGCCTCCTCGAGGAAACCGATCGCCGTGGCCAACTCGGGCGCCTCGGCGCGCAGCAGCGCCTGGTACATATACGGCGGCAGCGCGGCCTGGCGCCGTTCTTCCAGCAGGTTCATGGCGAAGCGGTCGTAGTCGTGGCGCACCACGGCCGCATACAGCGGGTGGGCGGCGTAGCGGGTCTGGATCAGCACTTCGGACGCCAGGCCGGCCCGTCCGGCGCGGCCCGCCACCTGCATCAGCTGCGCGAACAGGCGCTCGCTGGCCCGGTAGTCCTGCGAGAACAGGGCGGTGTCGGGATTCAGGATGCCGACCAGGGTCAGCTTCTTGAAATCGTGGCCCTTGGCGACCATCTGGGTGCCGATCAGGATGTCGACCTCGCCCCGGTGCACGCTGTCGAAGGCTTCCTGGGCGCTGCCCTTCAGGCGCGTCGAATCGGCGTCGATGCGCAGGATGCGCGCCTCCGGGAACATGGCCGATAAACCCTCTTCGAAGCGCTGGGTTCCGCGCCCGAGCGGCTGCAAATCGACGTTGCCGCAGGTCGGGCAGTGGCGGGGGATGCGCAGCTCCAGGCTGCAGTGGTGGCAGCGCAGCCGGTGTTCGGGTTTGTGCAGCACCATGAAGGAGGTGCAGCGCGTGCAGTTGCTGATCCAGCCGCAGGCTTCGCAGGTGATGACCGGTGCGTAGCCGCGCCGGTTCAGGAACAGCAGCGACTGTTCTCCACGTTCCAGGCGCTCGCGCAAGGCTTTCATGAGGCCGGCCGTGAGGCCGTCCTTCGGCTTGTCGCGTTCCATGTCGAGCAGGCGCACGGTCGGCAGCACGGCGTCGCGCACGGCGCGCTCGCGCAGTTCGAGCTTGCGGTAGCGCCCTGTCTGCGCGTGGTGCCAGCTTTCCAGCGAGGGGGTGGCGGAGCCGAGCGCGATCGGTATGCCCAGCTGGTGCGCGCGCCAGACGGCCAGGTCCCGCGCCGAATACCGTAAGCCTTCCTGCTGTTTGTACGAGGGGTCGTGTTCCTCGTCGATGACGATCAGCTGCAAATGCGGCAGCGAGGCCAGGATCGCCAGCCGGGTGCCGAGTACGATGCGCGCCTGGCCCTGGTGCGCGGCCAGCCAGTGCAGCACGCGTTCGCCCTCGGCCAGGCTGGAGTGGAGCGTCGCCAGCATCAGGCCCGGGAAACGCGCGCGGATATTCCCCTCCAGCTGAGGCGTGAGGTTGATTTCGGGGACCAGGATCAGGATCTGCGCCTGCGGGTCGCGCGCCAGCACCTGGGCGCAGGCCTGCAAATACACTTCGGTCTTGCCGCTGCCGGTGACGCCGTACAGCAGCAGCGGCGTGAACCCGACGGCGCCGCCGATGGCGTCGGCCGCTTCCTGCTGCTCGCGGTTCAGCGCCGGCATGCCGATCGGGGCCGGGTCGCCCGGAGGCGGCAGCTTGGCCAGTTTTTTCAGGGCGCGGTCGAGCGCCACGGTGGACTTGGTGCGCAGGTTTTTCGGCACGCCGGGCAAGGCCACTTCGCCCAGGGGGCGCTGGTAATAATCGGCCGCGAAACCGGCCAGCGCCAGCCAGCGCGCCGACAGCGGCGACAACTGCGCGCGGACGGCGATCGCGTTCTTGAGTTTCCCGGCCGGGACGGCGGTTTCCTGCGCAATCTCGACAATCAGGCCGGTCACCTCGCGGTTGGCGAAATTCACCAGCACCAGCTGGCCCACTTGCGGCATCGCACCCTCGTCGTGCGGCCAGCCGTAATCGAACACGCTGTTGAGCGGTGTATCGAGAGCGATCCGAAGGATGCAGTGCGCCAATGTCTAACCTTGTCTAAAAGCTGTGGAAAACTTTGTGGAGAATGATCCGCTTGACCGGTGGAGAAGTTTACGTTAAGTCAAATGATGCACGGATCAGCCAAAAACAAGTCCAAATAAACGCCATATATTCAATGACTTGCATATATCGAAGTAGTCCACAGCAATTCGCTTACTGCACCGCAACGATTGTGTATAACTGCGTTTTTTCTTCTCGTAAAGGCTCGCAAGCTGTGAAGCTTTAAACAAGACTCTGCGATGCCGCGCCTAAGTCCTTGTCAACACTGGAATTTTTATGGCTGAGTTGTGCAGCCTGTGCATAACTTTGTGAACAAGACTTGGGGAACTGCGTTTTCTATGTTGGAAGCATAGATTCCAGGCAGTTATATATGCTCGGATTCAAAGATAAACCTTAGCAATTTCAAGCACTTATGATTTCCGGCGCTCTAGTTCACCTGTCCACAGGTTTATTTTGCGCCGTTCCGCAACATGTGAACAAGTGTGAGTTTGCATGCAACCGACATGGCATTTGCCGGGGCGCCGCACATGCGGCGCCGCAGCAATTTCGTCAGGCCGCGCGCTGCCGGCGGCTGAAGTTATGCACCGCTTCGACCATCGCCGTGACCGACTCCGGCGGGGTGAATTGCGAGATGCCATGGCCCAGGTTGAAGACGTGGCCCGAGCCCGCCGAGGGCACGCCATACGCGGTCAAGGAGCGTTCCACCTCGGCGCGGATCTGCTCCGGCGAGGCGAACAGGATGGCCGGATCGAGGTTGCCCTGCAGGGCGACGCGCTCGCCCACCAGCGCGCGTGCGCGGCCCAGGTTCACGGTCCAGTCCAGGCCCAGCGCGTCGGCGCCGCAGTTCGCCATCTCGTCGAGCCAGATGCCGCCGCCCTTGGTGAAGACGATCGCCGGGATGCGCACGCCATCCTTTTCGCGCTGCAGCTGGGCCAGCACGCGCTCCATGTAGCGCAGCGAGAATTCCTGGTAGGCGCCGTCGGCCAGCGCACCGCCCCAGGAATCGAAGATCATGACGGCCTGGGCGCCGGCGTCGATCTGGGCGTTCAGGTAGCGCGCCACCGAGGTCGCGTTGATGTCGAGGATGCGGTGCATCAGGTCGGGGCGGCCGTACAGCATCTTTTTGATGGTGTGGAATTCGCGCGAGCCCTGGCCCTCGACCATGTAGCAGGCCAGCGTCCACGGGCTGCCGGAAAAGCCGATCAGCGGCACGCGGCCATTGATCTCGGTACGAATTTGGGTGACGGCCTTGAAGACGTAGTCGAGCGATTCCATATCCGGTACGTTCAAGGCCATCACGTCGGCCTCGGTGCGCAGCGGACGCTCGAACTTCGGGCCCTCGCCGTCGGCGAAATACAGGCCCAGGCCCATCGCGTCCGGCACCGTCAAGATGTCCGAGAACAGGATCGAGGCGTCCAGCGGATAGCGGTCGAGCGGCTGCAGCGTCGCTTCGGTGGCGTAGTCCGGGTTCTTTGCCAGGCCCAGGAACGAACCGGCGCGTGCGCGCGTGGCGCGGTATTCCGGCAGGTAGCGCCCCGCCTGCCGCATCAGCCAGACGGGCGTGTACTCGGTCGGCTGGCGCAGCAGCGCGCGCAGGAAGGTGTCGTTCTTGAGCGGGGCAAATTGTGGCATGGCTGACAATAGTGGACGTCGGAGGACGGCTATTATCGCATCCCTTGGCGCCGCTTTGCGACAGGCCGCGAACGCCGCCGATCGGCGCACGCTCTTATAATGCGGTTCCACCTTTTTATACGCCGACGCCACCATGAACGAGCCGACCCGCAAGCAGGCCGCCCCCAGCGGCACCTGGACTTCCCCGATCAGCGCCGCCGTGGTTGCGGCCGGCGCCGTGCCGCTGTCGCAGATCGCGCTCGACGGTCTTGATGTGCTGTGGCTGGCCGGGCGCGCCAGCGAAGCGGGCCGCACCACGCTGCAGCGCCTGCGCGCGGGCGCCGCTTTCGAATTGACCCCGAGCCCGTTCAACGTACGCACCCGCGTGCACGAGTACGGCGGCGGCGCCTACGCCGTCGACGGCGGCACGGTCTGGTTCTCCCACTTCGCCGACAACCACCTGTACCAGGTCGAGGACGGCGGCGTGCCGGTGCGGATCACGCAGGAAGAAGCCGTGCGCTACGCCGACTTCGTGCCGGATCGCGCGCGTTCGCGCCTGGTCGCGGTGCGCGAAGACCATCTCGCCGGCGAAGCCTATCCGGTCAATACCCTCTGCGCGGTCGCTTTCGACGGCAGCGAGACGGTCCTCGTCGACGGCAACGATTTTTATGCGGCGCCGCGCCTGTCGCCGGATGGCAGTCAATTGGCCTGGCTGTGCTGGGACCATCCGCGCATGCCGTGGCAGGGTACGGAACTATGGGTGGCCGACGTCACGCCGGACGGCAGCCTGGTCGATGGGCGCCTGGTGGCGGGCGGCATGGACGAATCGATCTGCCAGCCCGAATGGTCGCCCGACGGCATGCTCTACTTCGTCTCGGACCGCAGCGGCTGGTGGAATCTGTACCGCTTCGAGCATGGCGTCGTGCACCCGCTGTGCCCGCGCGACGCCGAGTTCGGCGGACCGCAGTGGAGCTTCGGCGCCTCGATGTACGGTTTCCGCTCGAGCGACGAAATCATCTGCACCTATATCGAGGACGGCATCAGCCGCCTGGGACGCCTGTCGACGCGCGGCTGCGCCCTCACCCCGATCGACACGCCGTACCAGGAAATCCGGGAATTGCGCGTCTCGCCGGAGCAGGTGCTGGTGCTGGCCGGTTCGCCGACGATTGCGCTGGAACTGGCCCTGATCGATCCGGACACCGGCAGCCGCAGCGTGCTGGTGCAATCGATTGCCGACTTGCCCGGCGAGGGCTACCTGTCCGTCCCGCGCAGCATCCGCTACCCGAGCATGCAGGGCCGCAGCGCCTATGCATTTCACTACGCGCCGGCGAATGCCGACTTCGAACTTCCAGCGGGCGAGCTGCCGCCGCTGATCGTGATCGGCCACGGCGGCCCGACCAGCATGGCGACCAGCACCCTGAAGCTGGCGACCCAGTTCTGGACCAGCCGCGGCTTCGCCGTGCTGGACGTGAACTACGGCGGCAGCTCCGGCTTCGGCCGCCTCTACCGCGACCTGTTGAAGGGTCAATGGGGCGTGATCGACGTCGAGGACTGCGTGGCCGGTGCGCGCCACCTGGCCGGCGAGAAGCTGGTCGATCCCGATCGTTTGCTGATCCGCGGCAGCAGCGCCGGCGGCCTGACCACCCTGTGCGCGCTGACCTTCCACGACGTTTTCAAAGCCGGCGCCAGCTATTACGGCGTGTCCGATCTCGCCGGCCTGGACGCCGACTCGCACAAGTTCGAATCGCATTACAACGAATACCTGATCGCCCCCAAAGCCCAGGCGCAGGCCGTGTATCGCGAACGTTCGCCGATCCACCACACCGATGCTTTAAAACGCCCGATGATCTTCTTCCAGGGCCTGGACGACAAGGTGGTGCCGCCGCAGCAGTCGGAGACCATGGTCGACGCCCTGCGCGCGCGCGGCGTGCCGGTGGCCTATCTCACGCTGGAGGGAGAAGGACACGGCTTCAGGAAGCTTGATAGCGTCGTGCGCACGCTGGAAGCGGAGCTGGCGTTTTATTTGCGCGTGTTCGGCATCGCGCTGCCTGAAGGCTTGCCGCAACTGGAGATCGAGAACCTGGCTGCATGACCCTACCCGCCCTGTTCGAACAACCCGGTGCGCTCACGGCGCGCGACAAGCTGATCCTCGCATTGCTGGCGATTGCCGGCGAACCGCTGGGTCGTACGCGCCTGCGCGAACATCTCGAAGCGCTCGGCGAATTCGATGGCGACGACACGCTGATCGACACCATGAACGCGCTGCAGGCGTCCGGCCTGGTGATCCAGCAGGCCACGCGTGGCAGCGTCGTCGCCCCCGAGGCGGCATGGCCCGCGATCGAAGCGCTGCTGCGCGGCAGCCGCTTCAACGAACTGCGCGAAGTCTACGAGACCGTCAATCCGCTGCGGCGCGACTGGCAGGGCCATCCGGTGCTGCGCAGCTACCGCCAGGGCCTGGCCCTGCTGCGCATGGCCCTCGTCAGCGGCGAAGGCGTGAAAACCGTCGCGCCGATCCTGGGCGCCTGCCTGCGCTGCCACGAGGCGGCCTACCTGCACCCGCTGGTGGAGATTTGCGCGCGGCCCTTCGAGCCTGAGCTCATCGATCATATCCACCCGGCGCTGCGCGACGAGGTGCTGTCGGTGCTGGTCGACCACGTCCAGCGCGAGCCGGCGCTCGCGCCCGCGGTGCGCGCCTACGCCGAAGCCCACGTCGCCCAAGGCGGCGCATCGATGGAACTGCGGATCGCCCTGGCCGAGCATTTCATCCTGTGCGGCCGCCTGGACGCTGCGGGCGCCCTGCTGCAAGACCTGGACGATTCCGCCGCCCTGTTCTACCGCAGCCTGCTGCTGCTCCTGCGCGACCATATCGACGAAGCCTTGGCCGGCTTCGACGCTGCATTAAAACTGCTGCGGCGCGAGACCGGCAAACGCAAGGCGGTGTTCGCGGGCATCGGCGGCCACCTGTACGTCGCGGCCCTGCTGCGGCGCGGCGACGCCAAGCAGCAAAAGGCCGTCGAGAGCTATCTCGACAGCGCCACGCGCGCGGTGCAGAGCCACGACACGGCGGTCTACCAACAACTCTCCATGCTGCGCCAGATCCGCGGCGGCACGGTCGACGCTGAGGTGCTGCCTTCGCGGAATTGGGAAACGGCGCTGCAGCCGGTCTTGTTCCGCGCCCTGCTGCACTGGTGGCTCGGCATGCCGCAGTTGAGCAGCCAGCGCATGCGCCTGGAAGAAGCGTTGGCCCAGTCGGAAAGCGCCGGCTTCGATTTCCTTAGCGCGCAGCTGGCCGGCCTGCTCGGCCAGCTGGGCGGCATCAGCCATGAACAGCGCGCCATCGCCCTGCGCCAGCAGCACCGCTTCACCGACATGACCCACTGGTTCGAGCGCGAGCAGCCGTGGGAGCGCCAGTTGAATGCGCTGATCAACCTGCAGCCGGCCGTCAACGTCGAGGTGGTCAAAGAGTCGCGCCTGGTCTGGCTGATCCGCTACGACGATCACCTGGGCGTGCAGGAGCTGGAGCCGCGCGAACAGAAGCGCGACGCCCAAGGCGCCTGGAGCCGCGGCCGTCCGATGGGCCTGAAACGCCTGACGGAAGACGCGGCCACCCTCGATTTCCTGAGCGCGCAGGACGTGCTGGCGGTATCGAACATCGGCGCGTCGCGCCAGTACTACGGCAGCGGCCTGCGCTACGAATTCGACATCGGCAAGACCCTGGCCGTGCTGATCGGCCACCCGCTGCTGTTCTGGTTCGACGCCCCCGGCACCCGCGTCGAGCTGCTGCCGGGCGAGCCGGAACTGCTGGTCAAGGCGGCGCGCGAACACGTGACGATCTCGCTGCGCCCGCCAATCAATGAGAGCAGCGGCGACGTCGTCGTCTCGCGCGAAACGCCGACGCGCCTGCGCGTGGTGCGCGTGCGCGACGAACACCGCCGCATCGGCGCCATCGTCGGCGAGGCGCTGGTGGTGCCGCTGGAAGCCGAGGTGCGCGTGCTGCAGGCGATCGGCGCGATCTCGTCGATCGTCACGGTGCAGTCGGACATCGGCGCCAGCGCGGCCGACATCGAACGCATCGCAGCCGACGCGCGTCTGCACGTGCACCTGCTGCCCTACCAGCATGGGCTGCGCATGCGCATCCTGGTGCGTCCGCTGCCGAACACCGGCGCCTATTACGCGCCAGGCAGCGGCGCCGAACGCGTGATCGCCGATTTCAATGGCATCCGCACCGAAGCCAAGCGCGACCTGAACGCGGAGCGCGAAGCCGCGCGCCAGCTGGTGGCCAACTGCCGCGCGCTGGAGGGCGCCGAAGAAGAACACGAGGAGTGGCTGCTCGGCCAGCCGATCGCTTGCCTGGAACTGGTGAGCGAACTGCAGGAACTCGATCCGGCGCAGGTCGTGATCGGCTGGCCCGAAGGCGAGCCTTTCCGCGTCAGCAAAAAGGTGACCTCGCAATCGGTGCGCATCAACATTAAACGCGAGAAGGACTGGTTCGCGGCGAATGGCGACGTCGCCATCGACGAGGGCCGCGTGATGGACCTGCGCCAGTTGCTCGATAAAGTGCGCGCCGGCGACGGGCGCTTCGTGGCGCTGGGCGACAACCAGTTCCTGGCGCTGACGAACGAGCTGCACCGGCGCCTGCTGGACGTCGCCGCGTTCACGGATGCCGACGGCGAAGTGCTGCGGGTGCATCCGCTGGCCAGCTTCGCGCTGGAGGAATTGGCGTTGGGCGCGGGCGGGGTCGAGGCCGATAAAGCCTGGCGCGCGCATATCAAGAAAATGGCGGACACCGCGGCCTATGTGCCGCAACTGCCCTCGACCTTGCAGGCCGAGCTGCGCGACTACCAGCGCGAAGGCTTCGATTGGCTGGCGCGCCTGGCGCATTGGGGCGTCGGCGCCTGCCTGGCCGACGACATGGGCCTCGGTAAAACCCTGCAGGCGCTGGCCCTGATGCTGCTGCGCGCGCCGAACGGCCCGGCCCTGGTGGTGGCGCCGACCTCGGTCTGCACCAACTGGATCGCCGAAGCCGAGCGCTTCGCGCCGACTTTACGGATCAAACTGTTCGGGCCGGGCGAGCGCGCCGAGATGATCGAGAGCGCGGACAAGTTCGACGTCGTCGTCGCCAGCTACGGCTTGCTGCAGCTGGAAGCGCCGCTGTTTGCAAAGAAGCGCTGGCACACGATCGTGATGGACGAAGCCCAGTCCTTCAAGAATGCCGCGACCCGGCGTTCGCAGGCGGTGATGGCGCTGCAGGGCGATTTCAAAATGGTGGCGACCGGCACGCCGCTGGAAAACCACCTGGGAGAACTCTGGAACCTGTTCCGCTTCATCAATCCGGGCCTGCTCGGCACCGCCGACCAGTTCCAGTTGCGCTTTGCCGGCCCGATCGAAAAGGCGCAGGACAAACGCGCCGAAAGCGCGGCACGGTCGCGTCTGAAACGCCTGACGCAGCCGTTTATTCTGCGCCGTACCAAGAGCCAGGTGCTGACCGAACTGCCGCCGCGCACCGAGATCGTGCTGCCGGTCGAACTCAGTGTCGAGGAGATGGCGCTCTACGAATCGCTGCGCCGCGAAGCGCTCGATAAACTGGCGTCATTGGAAGCGCCGCAAAGCCAGAAGTCGATCGCGATCCTGGCCGAGATGATGCGACTGCGCCGCGCCTGCTGCAATCCGGAGCTGGTGGCGCCAGGGCTGGGGATTGCCAGCAGCAAGCTGGCGACCTTCGCCCACCTGATCGAAGGCTTGCTGGAAAACCGCCACAAGGCGCTCGTCTTCAGCCAGTTCGTGGATCACCTGTCCCTGATCCGCAAGCATTTGGACGCGCGCGGCATCCGCTACCAGTACCTCGACGGCTCGACGCCGATGCAGGAGCGTAAAAAGCGCGTCGACGCCTTCCAGGCCGGAGAGGGAGACCTGTTCCTCATCAGCCTGAAAGCGGGCGGGGTCGGCATCAACCTCACCGCCGCCGATTACGTGATCCACATGGACCCGTGGTGGAACCCGGCGGTCGAGGACCAGGCCTCCGACCGCGCCCACCGCATGGGGCAGCAGCGCCCGGTGACGATTTACCGCCTGGTGGCGCGCCATACGATCGAGGAAGGCATCGTCGACCTGCACCGCCACAAGCGCGACCTGGCCGACAGCCTGCTCGAGGGCGGCGACCTGTCGGCGCGCATGGCGCCGGGGGAGATGCTGGCGATGCTGCAGCAGGGACTGGGCGGGAGCTAGCGCCGGAAAGCATTCCATGTGATCATGCCGCTTTTGTAACGGAACACCACCATGGAAGAACAGAACGCGCTCGCCCCAGTGAAGCAGCAAGTCATCGGCGTGAAATCGTGGCTGGCCTATGCGGGCGTGGCGGCGCTGGCCGCGATCCTGTTCGGCGTGCTGCTGCCGCTGGCGTTTGTCTGGCACGAGATGGCGGCGCTCGCGGTGCTGGTGCTGTCGGCCTTGTTGGCCGGCTATCGCTTCCTGCTGGTGCGCAGCGTGCAGCTCTACATCGACGACCTGGGCGTCTGGGTGCATGCGGGCGTGCTGCCCTGGAAAAAGGGCGTCAGCGGCGTCAAATGGCGCGACATGGACGAAGCGACCTTCCTCAACGGCTTCACGAGCTGGGCCACGCGCTCCTACACGGTGCGCATCGGCCACCGCTTCACCAAGGACAGCGAGATCGTCCTGACGAATATCGCCCGCGGCAAGGACGCCGTCGCCCTCGTCAATGCGCGGCACCAGGCCCTGATCCGCAGCGGCGCGGTGGAATGATGGACGCGCAGGCGGCGCTCGCTTTCGTGCGCGAACACGGCGTGGTGCTGGCCTCGGCGCGCGGGCCGGTGCCGACGCTGACCCATGCGATCGCGGGCGAGGCGATCAAGGGCAGCTGGTGGGGCCACCCGCAGGGCAAGCACATCTTCGCGGTGCTGGGCGCGGTGAGCGAAGATCCCGGGATCCTCGTCTGCCGTCTGGTCGATCACAAGATCACGCTGGTGCACCGGCGCCTGAGGCCCGCGCTGGCCGCTTGCGCCGCTGCCTTCGATCCGGCCTGCCTGGCGCGCGTGGTGCAGGAACACAGCGCCCGCGGCCACCATGAAAACAGCGAGACGCCCTTCCCAGACTGGCTGCCCGCCGGCGTGATGGAAGAGGCAGCGATGCTGGACCGGGATGCCGCACGCGCGGCGCTCGGTGCGGGATTTGTTACAAAGCCGGGGCAGCGCAATCCCGGCTAAAAATGCTAATCTGGCGCGCTGCCGTGCTGTGACAGGAGCGTCTAACAAAATCGCCATGGCGGTTTTGTTAGACGCTCAAGAGGCGCCGCACAACACCCGATGTCTTACTCTTTACGGGCCGAACACATGATGAAAACAAAACTCGCGCTGGCAGCCATGATCGCCAGCCTCGCGCTGGCGCCGGCCAGCGCCAAGCCAACCAAGACCTCGGCCAAGCCGAAAGCGGCCAAGGTCGTGAAATCGAAGGCGTCCGACAAACGCGCCGCCGCACCCGCCGCCAAAGGCAAAGCGGCCAAGGGTAAGGGCAAGGCGGTCGCCGCGGCCGCGGAAAAGCCGGTACAGGCCCAGGCGCCGGCGCCGGCCTCGAACGAAAAACGCCTCGACCGCCGCGCCGATTCCCTCGCCATGCAGTATCTGACGGCCTTGTGGCGCGTCGATCCGGAAGGCGGTATCGCGGTCGGCAAGTTCGACGCCGCCGCCAGCCTGACCATTCCCGACGCCGCCACGCGCGCCAAAAAGCTCGCCTTCGCCGACGAGTGGCTCGACAAATTCCGCAAGATCGACACGCGCCAGCTGTCGCCACGCCAGCGCACCGACCTGGCCCTGCTGGTCAACAAGCTGGAAACGGACCGCTGGCGTTTGACGACGCTGCGCGAATTCGAGTGGAACCCGGCGCAGTACAACATCGCCCAGCCGCTCGACCTGGTGCTCAATACCGATTACGCGGCCAAGCCGCAGCGCCTGCGCACCATCCTGAAACGCCTGGACAACGTGCCGGCCTATTACCAGGCGGCGCAAGCGAGCATCGTCAATCCCACGCGCGAACACACGCAGCTGGCGATCGCACAGGCGCCGGGCACCCTGGTGGTGCTGGCCGACCTCGGCCAGGCCGCGCAAGCTTCGATCCTGAACGCCCGCGAAAAAGCGCTGTTCGCCCAGCGCATCGCCGAAGCCGGCAGCGCCGTGCTGGGTTATGTCGACTTCCTGACCAACCTGGAAAAGACCCAGTCGGCCAGCGGCCGCGCGCGCTCGTTCCGGCTCGGCAAAGCCCTGTATGAACAAAAATTCGCGCTCGAGATCCAGTCGGCCAGCAGCGCCGAGCAGACCTACCGCAAGGCGCTGGCGGCGCGCGAAGAACTCCTCACGCGCATGAATGCGATCGCGGACGAACTCTGGCCGCGCTACATGGCGAACACCAGCAAGCCGAACGACCGCTTCCAGAAGATCGGCATGCTGATCGACCGCCTCTCCACGCGCCACGTCGCGCGCGAAAACTTCTTCCCCGAGATCCGGCGCCAGATCCCGCTGCTGCAGGACTGGGTGATCAAGAACGACCTGCTCACGCTCGACCCCGGCAAACCGCTGGAAGTGCGCGAGACGCCGATGTACCAGCGCGGCGTGGCAGGCGCCAGCATCGACGCGCCCGGCCCCTATCGTCCAAAGGATAAAACGTATTACAACGTGACGCCGATGGACGGGCTCTCGGCCGACCAGGCCGAGAGCAGCCTGCGCGAGTACAACGAGTGGATCCTGCAAATCCTGAACATCCACGAAGCGATCCCCGGCCACTACGCCCAGCTGGTGTACGCCAACCGTTCGCCGTCGCTGGTGAAGTCCCTGTTCGGGAATGGCGCCATGGTCGAAGGCTGGGCCGTGTACGGCGAACGCATGATGCTGGAATCGGGCTACGGCGCCAACGCGCCCGAGATGTGGCTGATGTACTCGAAGTGGAACCTGCGCAGCGTCACCAACACCATCCTCGACTACAGCGTGCACGTGAACGGCATGGGCCAGGCCGAGGCGATCGACCTGCTGACGCGCCAGGCCTTCCAGACGCGCCAGGAAGCGAACGAGAAGTGGCGCCGCGTGCAGCTGTCGTCGGTGCAGCTGACGAGTTACTTCAGCGGCTACGAGCAGATCATGGAATTGCGCGAGCAGCGCCGCCAGGCGCTGGGCGAGCGCTTCAACCTGAAGCAGTTCCACGACCAGTTCCTCAGCTACGGCAATGCGCCCGTCAAGATGATCGCGGAACTGATGCGCGATTAGTGTGCAATGGAGGCCTGCACCGATGCTGTGCAAAACCGCACAAACGGCGTGCCTGCGCGCCGCTTGTGCGGTTGCGCTTCAGGTCTAGAATAGTTTGGCGACTTCCCGTCGCGACAAAAAACTATACCTACAGCGGAGACTACCCAATGACCATCCCTTCCTCGCCCGCCTCCTAGCGTTCATTCGCAAGCTGTCCGTATTCCCGAACCCGGTGCTGCCTGCGGCGCCGTCGCGTCCTTACGCCCGGGCTTCTCATCGCTGCATGCAACGGAGGCTTTACATGGCATTTCAATTTCAACGGGCGGCCCGCCAGGCTGTCCTGCTCGCCGCACTCGCTCCCTGGTTTGGCGCCCAGGGCCGGGCGCGCCCACGACAGCGGCGGCTATGCGCTGGCGAACGGCTCGAACCAGAACATGGGCCTGGATAACACCTTCTATACGGCCACGCTGGCGCAGACCTCGGCCGGCTATTACATCATCGGCAGCTGCCCGTAACCGATCGGGTACAGGACTTTGCCGGGGCTCTGGCCCCGGCTTTTTTACGCCCAACCGTGCCGCTTGTCCCGAATCCGTTGCACGCCGCCCACTCCGTCAAGCTCCGCTTACATTGTTCTCCGATTAACTCTAGAATTAAAACCGCCAAGCGGACTCTAGTTTCGCTGTGCAAAACAATAATTTATGGAGACACATCGATGAAAAAGCAGCTCAGCATTTTCGTATCGCGTCGGCTCATCCCTCCCCTGCTGGCGACGCTCGCCCTGACCGCCTGCGGTAGCAACGACGACGATACGGCGCAACCGCCACAGGCGGTCGTCACGCCGGTGCCGGTCGCCGTCGTCCCGGAAGCGACCCGGGCGCAAGACACGCGCACCTTCGCCGCCAGCCAGAGCACCACCACCTTCGCCGCCATGGCCGGCGCACCGGACAGCGACCGCTGGATGGGCGTGCTGAACAACGCGAGCTACCAGGTCGAGGTGCCGAAGAACTGGAACGGCATGCTGGTGATGTATGCCCACGGCTATGCGGGAGAGGGCGCCAACCTGTCGGTATCGCCGCCCGCGATCCGCCGCCACCTGCTGAGCCAGGGCTATGCCTGGGCCGCCTCCAGCTACAGCAAGAATTACTATGACGTGCGCGCCGGCGTCGAAGACACGAACGCGCTGGCGATCGAGTTCGTCAACATCGCGCGCCAGAACGGCCGCACCCTCGCCGCCCCGTTCAAGACCTACATCATGGGTGTGTCGATGGGCGGCCACATCACGGCCGCCGCCGTGGACGAGGAAAACATCGCCACTGCCGTCCACCGCATCCGCTACAACGGCGCGGTGCCGATGTGCGGCGTGCTGGGCGACACCGAACTGTTCGATTATTTCGCCGCCTACCAGACCGCCGCCCAGGTCGAAGCCGGCATGCCCGCCACCACCTGGCCAGTGGCCAACTGGTCGACGGTCGGCCCGCAGGTGCAGGCCAAACTGTTCTCCAGCTTCCCGGGCGGCACCCCGAACGGCCCGGCCGTGCCGACCGCGCAAGGCATGCGTCTGAAACAGATCGTGCAGAACCTGACCGGCGGCACCCGTCCGCTGTTCGACTACGCCTACGCCGGCGCCCTGCAAAACACGGTCTGGGGCGTATTCGGCCGCGACGGCAAGGTCAACGGTATCCTGGGCGAAGACGGCGTGTCGACCCGCGACATCGTGTTCCAGTTCGACGCCGACCCGGCCTTGAGCAGCGAGGAGCAGGCCTATAACGCGTCGATCTACCGCGTGCAAGGCTCGACCGAGGCGAACCGCCTGCGCCGCGACGGCCTGCGCTGGATCCCGAAGACGAACGCCCAGATCAAGGTTCCGGTGGTCACCATCCACACCCTGGGCGACATGTACGTGCCCTTCAAAATGGAGCAGATCTATAAACGCCGCGCCGACGCGCTGGGCACCTCGAACCTGCTGGTGCAGCGCGCGATCCGCGGCATCAGCCATTGCGACTTCACGATCGCCGAGCAAGTGTCGGCGTTCGAGGCGATGGTGAAGTGGGAACAGCAGGGCGTGAAGCCGGCCGGCGACGATGTCCTGACGCCGTCGGTGGTGGCCGATCCGAAGTACGGCTGCAAATTCACCGACAACACCGCCTCGCCGGACGACAGCACCAACACCCTGAACGTGCGCAAGACACTGCCGCAGTGCGGCACTTGAGCTGATCGGTGGTGACACGAACGCCGGCCCGCAAGGCCGGCGTTTTTTTTGGCTAGATGGGCGCCGGCCCGGCCTGGTCTTCCTCGCGCAGCTGTTCGTGCGCCAGTACGCGGCGGATGACGGCGCCGCTGACCGCATGGGATTTCAGGAACTCCAGCGCACCGACTGTCCCCAGTCCAGCCTGCAGCAGCAGGCCCTGGCGCACGATGCGCGTGGTCCCGGGAAGTTCGGCGCTTGCAGCGCGACGCTCGGTGTGCATGGTGTCCATCATCGTCCTTTCGTGAGCAACAGGCCCCACTCTAACGGCAAACCCCCACGCTTCGCATGAGGCATCTACCCGTTCGTGGCTAGGCGCTGTCCTACGCATGGCGCGCGCAAAAAAAAACCGGCCCGCTGAACGGGCCGGTTTGACGCATCCATTTAAAAATTAAAAATTGACCTTGAACTGGGCGCCCAGCGTACGCGGCTCGTTCAGGATACCGGTCAGGTTGTCGAAGTCGATGGCGCCGACCACTTGCACCTCGTCGGTGATGTTGCGGGCGAAGGCGGCGACTTCGTACTTGCCGTCGCCCCACTTGTAGCCGACGCGCAGGCCGCCTTCGAGCAGCGACTTGGCCTTGTACTCGCGCGCCTCGTACAGGAACATGTTGTAGGTGCTGCGGTAAGCCCAGTCGGTGTAGGCGTAGAAGTCGCCATTGCCCATCGGGACGGTGTAGCGCAGGCTGAAGTTCGATTGCCACTTCGGCGCGCGCGGCATCGGGTTGCCGTCGATGCGCACCGTGCCCGGGAAGGGACCGGCCGGATCGGTCACCGTGCAGCCGGCGCGCCCGCCCGTGTTGGCGAAGTTGCCGCACTGCTGGACGAACAAGGCGCCGTCCTTGATCTCGGTGTCGTTGTAGCTGCCGCCCAGGGTCATGCGCAGCGAATCGCTGAGCACGGCCTGGAAGTCGAGTTCGACGCCCTGCCCCGTCACCTTGTCGGCGTTGATCAGCTGGTTCATGTTGATCACGCCGCTGCCGGCGGTGAGCTGCTTGTCTTTCACGCGGTACTGGAACACGCTGGCCGAGATGCGCGCGCGGCGGTCGAACAGTTCCTGCTTCAGGCCGGCCTCCCAGGACAGGGCTTTCTCGGCCTCGGCGAAGGACGGACGGTCGCCCAGGCCGTTCAGGCGCCCCTGCATGCTCGGCGCGCGGTAGCCGGTGGCGACGCGCGCGAACAGGTTGGCGTCCTTGTTCAGCGCATACGTGCCGGAGAGGTCCCAGCTGACGTTGGTCGAATCGTTGTTGATGACGAAGGGACCGGCCGTCGTCGCTTCCACGCGGCGCGCCGCGAAGTCCTTCTTGTCGCTGGTGTAGCGCAGGCCGGCGCGCAGTTTGAGCTGCTCGGAGACCGTGTAGTTCAGCGAACCGAAGGCCGCCCACGATTTGGTCGACTGGTCCTGGGTCGCATAGAACGGACTTTGCGGGTTGCCCGGCGCGAGCGAATCGAAGCTGATGCTATCGATGCGGATGTCTTCCTTGAAGAAGAACAGGCCGCCGATCCATTGCAGCGGACCGGGCACGTTCGACTCGGCGCGGAACTCCTGGGTGAACTGGCGGTGCTCCGGCAGCAGGTCGGCCGTCTCCACCACGAAGGGGATGTAGCCGGGCCCCATCGGCTGCGCATACACGGCGCCGTAGCCGCCGTCGACGTCGGCGCGGCTGTAGAAATCGGCCGTCTCGTAACCGGTGATCGAGTGCAGGGTCACGCGGTCGAGGTTCCAGCGCAGGCGCATGCTGGCGCCATGGGTTTTCAGGGTCTGCTTGTTGATGCCGTCGGTCGGGTAGCTGCCGTAATCGAAACCGTCGACCAGCTCGTTCGTGCCCTGCTTGATGATGTTCGCGCGGAACAGCGTCGCGTTGTTGTCGAGGTCGCGCGCGTGGAAGTTGAACAGCGCGCTGAACTGTTTATTTGGCTGCACCAGCACCTGGACGCGGCCGGCATTGTCGCTGTAGTCCTCGAAGTCGCGGGTGCCGGTCGGGCGCGGGTTGTGCACGCGGTTGTCGCGGTTCTGGGTCTGCAGCGAGACGCGCGCGGCGATCGTATCGCCGAGCGGCAGGTTGTACGCGCCCTCGACATTGAAGGCGCCGTAGTTGCCGAAGCCGCCCGTGACATAACCCTCGGTCCTGCCCAACACGGGACGCACCGAATCGAACTTGATGACGCCGGCCGGCGAGTTACGCCCGAACAGCGTGCCTTGCGGGCCGCGCAGCACTTCGACCTGCTCGACGTCGAACACCGGGAAGCCCTTGAGCATCGGGCTTTCCTGGACGATGTCGTCGACCACCAGGCCCACCGGCTGCGAGGCGTTCAGGTCGAAATCGGTATTGCCCTGGCCGCGGATATAAAAGCGCGGGAAGGAGCGGCCGTAGTCGGACTCCACGTTCAGGCTGGGCGTGCGGCTGGCCAGGAAACGGATGTCCTGGCCGCCGGCCGTCACCGCCTCCAGCCGGTCGCCGCTGAGCGTGGTGATCGCCATCGGCACGTCCTTGATGTTCTCGGCGCGGCGCTGGGCCGTCACGATCACGACGTCCAGGCGCTGCCCATCTTTGACAGTCGACTGGGTAGTCGGCGTTTCCTGGGTGGCGGTGGCTTCCTGGGCCAGCGCCGCCTGCAGCGGGAAAGCGCCGGCGACGGCCATGAACATGAGGGTGCGGCAACGTGGACGATTCATAGGATTCCTTGGGCGGCGAAGAGAGGGGACGGGCATGCTTGAGCAATGCGCAAGATTGTCAAAACGTAAGTGTATCAATGGGTTACGATGTACTTACGGATTTTCTGTAGAGTGATGTTTTTTTGCACACGCCGCACTTGTCAGGTTCCAGACAGGCTTCCGGTATAGTGACCGCATGACGCCAGCCACCCCGACCGACCAGCACGACGTCCGCGTCAACGACCGCGAACAGCTCATTTATTTGCTGACCGAAGCAGCCGAAATCGAGCACGGCCTGATGTGCACCTATCTGTACGCCGGCTGGAGCCTGAAGCAAGCCACCGCGGAAGGCGTCACGCCCGCCCAACTGGAAGCCATCGACCGCTGGCGCAAGGAGATCCGCAGCGTCGCCATGGAAGAGATGGCGCACCTGGCCAGCGTCAACAACCTCCTGATGAGCATTGGCTCCCCGCCCCACTTCCGGCGCCAGAATTTCCCGGTCCCGCCGGACTACCATCCGGCCAGCCTGGTGGTGCGCCTGGTGCCGTTCACGCGCGCGACGCTGGATCACTTCGTGTATCTCGAGCGTCCCGAGGGGATGGCGATGGCGCAGGCGCCGGGCTTCGAATCGGCCCCGTACCAGCGCCGCCCGCACCTGACCCGCCTGACGCCCACGGCCGAAGATTTTGATACGGTCGGCCACCTGTACCGTGGCATTGGACAGGGTTTCCAGACCCTGGCCGAACGTCTCGGCGAAAGCGCCCTCTTCGCCGGCCACCCGGACGCACAGCTCGGAACGGACATCATGGATCTGCCCGGCCTGGTCACGGTCACCGATTTAAGAAGCGCGCTGCGGGCGGTCGACGTGATCATCGAACAGGGAGAGGGAGGGCGCCACGACAACGAGGAATCGCACTATGCGCGCTTCGTGGCGATGGCAAACGAATACGATGCCTTCCTGCGCGACGATCCCGCTTTCACGCCGCACCGCCCGGTCGCGCGCGATCCGCTGATGTTCGCGCCGCTTGGCGACGCGCCCGGCGTGCACGTCGCGGCCCGCGACAGCGCGCGCGTGCTCGACCTGGCGAATGCGGCCTATGGCCTCATGCTGCGCCTGCTGGCGAGCGGCACCGGCACAACCCGCGGCGTGGCGGCGCGCCGGGCCGAGATCGACGGCGCCGTCGGCCTGATGCATGTGCTGAACGCGCTCAGCGTGCTGCTCACGACGCTGCCGGCGGGCAGCGCCGCGACCCCGCACGCGGGCATGAATTTCCATCTGCCGCGCAGCGGACTGGCCCTGCCCCAGGCCGGCGCCGGCGCGGCCTTGCTGGCCGAACGCGCGCATGAAATCGCGCTGGCGCTCGAGGCACTGGCGCAGTCGGTGCCGGGCCTGGATGCGGCACTGGCCGAGCAGCTGCGCGCCGTGGCGGCAGCGCTCCCGACGCCGCCGGCGACCGAATAACCATCACGATCAGGATTGGCATGCCATGACCCAGGACACCCCTCTCCCCCCCGATTCGCTGACGGCGCTGCGCGCGCGCTTCGACACCCAGTCGCGCAAGGCGCAGACTTATTACAGCGTCATGCACGAAGTGCGGCGCATGCTGGGAAGCGACGAGGCGGCCAGCATCTGGATGGAGGCGCCGCTGGCGGCCTTCGACGGCAAGACGCCGGCCGCGCTGGTGGGAGACGGGCGCGAGGCCGAGGTGCTGGCGCACGTGCGTTCGATGAAGCCGGGCGGCTAAAGAAAAAGCCGGGCTAACCCGGCTTTGTCCTGTTGTCGCGATCCTTTACGCCGGTTCTTCCGGCGCCTGCGTCATGCGCACGAACAGCGGCGACACCAGCAAACCGAGTTCGAACAGCAGGCACATCGGGATGGCCAGCGACAGCTGGCTGACCACGTCCGGCGGCGTGACGATGGCGGCGATGACGAAGGCGCCGACGATGATGTAGGGGCGGATCGATTTCAGCTTCTCGACGCTGACGATCCCCATGCGCACCAGGATCACGACCACCACCGGCACCTCGAAGGTGGCGCCGAAGGCCAGGCACATCGACATCACGAAGTCGAGGTAGTTCTCGATATCCGGCATCACGGCGATCGAGGTGGGTGCGAATTCGGAAATGAAGTGGAACACGCGGCCGAACACGAGGAAGTAGCAGAAGGCGACGCCGCCGATGAACAGCAGCGAGGACGAGAACACCAGCGGCAGCACCAGGCGCTTCTCGTGGGTGTACAGGCCGGGGGCGACGAAAGCCCACATCTGGTAGAAGACCCAGGGCAGCGCGACGATCAGCGCGAACATCAGCGTGACCTTCATCGGCACCAGGAAAGGCGAGACGACGCCGGTGGCGATCATCTTCGCACCGGGGGGCAGGGACGCCAGCATCGGCATCGCGAGGAAGTCGTAGATTTCCTTCGGTCCCGGCCAGATGAACAGCGCGATGCACACGAGCGCCACGCCGATGATGGCCTTGACCAGGCGGTCGCGCAGTTCGATCAGGTGGGAAATGAAGGTTTCTTCGACTGGCGCTTCTTCGGTCATCTAGAAAAAGGAGGAGTTAGATTTAATACCGGGCCGGAACTTGCGCACGCGCGCGGCGCCCGACAATACCCGGGTCTTGCCGCCGTTCTGGTGCTTGTACCAGGCCGGCACGGCGGACGAACGCACCAGCTTCTTGCGCCGGAAGTCCTTGGCCTTGCGTTCGAGGTTGTCCATGCTGGCCACAGGCGCCGGGGCGCTCGGCTGGATGTCGCCGCGCCAGGCCGACTCGACCTCGCCTATGCTGCTCTGCATGTGGAACTCGACATCCGACTTGAACTCGGCCGCGCTGTCCTGCACTTCCTTGTGCAGGTTGCGCAGCTCGTCGAGCTGGATCTCGCGGCTGACCTCGGACTTGACGTCGTTCAGGTAGCGCTGGGCGCGGCCATACAGCGTGCCGGCCATACGCGCCACTTTCGGCAGCTTTTCAGGGCCGATCACGATCAGCGCCACCACACCGATGATGGCAAGCTTGGACAGTCCCAGGTCGATCATAAGGCCGCGACCGGATTACGAACGGTGCTTTTCGCGGGTTTCGACGTCGATCGTCGACTTGTCCGCTACGTGCTGGGTCGGGTGGACGGTGGTGGTCGTCGTCGTGGTCGTCTTTTCTTCTTCGCCCTTGACGCCATCCTTAAACCCTTTGACGGCCTTGCCGATGTCGGAGCCGACATTGCCCAGCTTCTTGGTGCCGAACAGCAGCACTACCACGACCAGCACGATTACCCAGTGCCAAATGCTCATCGAACCCATCTTTATCTCCTCAGCGGGCGTACACGCCCATGATCATTGAAGCATACCGCGCCAGTATAAGCCATGCAGGCATGCTTGACGCTTAGTAAAAACTTAGGTGCCCAGGCCGCGCCAGGGGCGTGGTCCGCCATACATGTGCAGGTGCAAGTGATAGACTTCCTGCCCGCCGTTCGGCCCGCTGTTGATCAGCGTCTTGAAGCCGCCGCTGCGCTTGCCGTCGGCGTCAAGCGTCACCGCCACGCCCTGCTCCGCAGCAAGCTTCGGCGCCAGCGCCAGCATCTTGCCCAGCAGCGCGGTGTGCTCGTCGGTCACGTCCGACAGCGTATCGACGTGCCGCTTCGGGATCACCAGGATGTGCACCGGCGCGGCCGGGTTGATGTCCTTGAAGGCCAGCACCTCGTCGTCTTCATAGACCACGGTGGCCGGAATCTGCTTGGCGGCGATCTTGCAGAAAATACAGTTATCCATGCGTGACTCCAGTGTTTGATGCAGCTTAGGTGAAAACGATGACGCGGCGATGACCGCGTTGCATCAAGCGTCCTTGCGCGCGGCCTTCTCTTCCAGCCCGGAGAGGCCTTCGCGGCGCGCCAGCTCGTCGAGCACCTGCTGAGGCGTGAGGTCGAACTTGGCCAGCAGCACCATCGAATGGAACCACAGGTCGGCCACTTCGTACAGCAACCCCGACGCATCGCCGGAGACGCGCGCGTCTTTCGCCGCCATCACCGTCTCGGTGGCTTCCTCGCCGATCTTTTTCAGGATCGCGTCGTCGCCTTTCGAAAACAGCTTGGCGACATACGAGGTCGCCGGGTCGCCGCCGTTGACTGGCTTGCGCGATTCGATCACTGCGGCCACGCGGGCAAGGGTCGTGCTCATGGGTTCTTCTTTGTATTCGTATAAATCGTTTCCGGATCCTGCAGCACCGGCTCCACCGCCTGCCAGTCCTCGCCATCGAATTTCTGGTAGAAGCAGGAATGGCGCCCGGTGTGACAAGCGATGCCGCCAAGCTGCTCGATCTTCAGCAGCACCACGTCTTCGTCGCAGTCGAGGCGCATCTCCAGCACTCTTTGCGTATGCCCGGACTCTTCGCCCTTGTGCCAGAGCTTTTTGCGCGAGCGGCTCCAGTACACGGCTTCGCCCAGTTCCACCGTGCGCGCCAGGGCGTCGCGGTTCATCCAGGCGAACATCAATATGTCGCCCGTGCTCGCTTCCTGGGCGATCACCGGCACCAGGCCG
>Ga0213834_100206_pt1 | contig 48287 bp, 43 predicted proteins | sample SWPTP12_FD_160580 | JGI IMG/M metagenome (GOLD analysis project Ga0213834, IMG submission 160580) | Coastal seawater microbial communities from Marineland, Florida, United States - SWP TP1 #2 | ecosystem: Environmental > Aquatic > Marine > Coastal | place: USA: Florida | collected 2016-08-06 | reverse complement strand
CCACGTCGTCGGCAAACAGCAAGGCCCCTTCCGCATCCTGCGCCAGGCCAACCGGCGCGCCGAACAGCTGCTTCTCGTCGGCCGAATGGAAGCCGGTCACGACCGGCTGCGCCGCCCCGGTCGGCATGCCGTTTGCGAACGGCACATAGACGATCTGGTAACCGCTCAGCGGGGAACGGTCCCAGCTGCCATGTTCGCTCACGAAGGCGCCGCCCTTGTACTGCGGCAGGCCGTTCCCGGTATAGAACAGCAGTCCGAGTGCGGCGACGTGCGAACCGAGGGCATAGTCCGGCTTGATGGCTTTCTTGACCAGGTCGGGCCGCTGCGGCATGACGCGGTGGTCCACGTTCTGGCCAAAATAGCTGTAGGGCCAGCCATAAAAGCCCTTTTCCTGGACCGAGGTCATATAGTCAGGCACCAGGTCGGCGCCGATTTCATCGCGCTCGTTGACGATGGCCCAGAGTTTTCCGGACTGCGGTTCGAATTGCAGGCCGGTCGGATTGCGCAGGCCCGAGGCGAACACCCGGCTGCCGCCGTTGGCCGTATCGACTTCCAGCACGGCGGCGCGGCGGTATTCCACCTCCATGCCGTTCTCCGTGATATTGCTGTTCGAGCCGCTGCCGACATACAGCTTCTTGCCATCGGGACTGGCCACCAGCGCCTTGGTCCAGTGGTGATTGACGGTGCTGGGCAGGTCGCCAAGCTCGGTGCCCGGGTCCGACATCTTCGTTTCGCCCGGCGTGTATTTGTACTTCATGATATTGCCGGTGTTGGCGACATATAAGGTATCGCCGACCAGCTGGATGCCGAAGGGCGAGTGCAGCTGCTCGATGTAGACGTGCTGTTCCCACTCGCCTGTGCCGCCGGCCTTCTTGCGCAGCAAGGTCACGCGGTTGCCGCCCTTGCCGCCCTTGCCGGAACGACCCTTGATCATGCCGGCGATGACCTGTTTCGGCGTGGTGACGGCTTCCTCGCCGGGACCGTTTCCTTCCACGACCAGCACGTCCCCGTTCGGCAAGACCAGCAGCGTGCGCGGATGCAGCAGCCCGGAGGCGATCTTTTCGATCTTCAGGCCGGCGGCCACCTTGGGCGCGCCATCGCCTTTCCAGCCGACGCCGTCAGGCACCTTCATCGGCGGCACCATGAAGTCCTGCGCCTTCGGCAGCACCGGATTGGCGCCGATCTGGCGGGCGGGATCGACCCGTTCCTTGTCCCCGCAGCCGGTCAATACCAGCGACGACACGGCCACCAGGCCCAGTACATTGAACCACCCTTGCTGATGCTTGATCACGGTCTCGCTCCTTGAAATTGCGTTGTTTCCCCAGCCAGGAGGATGCGGCCCAGGCCCATCGCCAGTACCGTCACGATCGACAGCCATACCGCCGCGGGCATCACCGCATAGGCGTCGCGGCTATGCACGAAGGCATTCATCAGCGCCGCCAGGATGGCGATCACGTTGAGCCAGAAATTGGCCTTTTCGCCGCGCACGCGGACCCGGTTCTTTCCGAACCAGACCCGCCCGAGATTGATCAGCTGCGGCAGGATCGCGAACACCAGCCCGATGCTGACCAGCCAGGCGGCGCTCTTCATCCAGAACACATTGGCCGTCTTGGCATAGATGACGTCGAAGATCAGGACGCCGACAAAAAACCCGAATGGAATCGGGTCGAGCACATTGAATACCGCCGACGTCACGCTGAAGCGGGACCCGTTCGTTTCTACTGTCATGACCAGCCCTCTTGAGTTTGTACTAAGTCGAACCAAGGTTAGCAGGACAAATGAAACGATGTCGCGTTATTGAAATGATATTTACAGGGACGGCGGGAAGTCGCGTCGAATAAAGACGGCCGGCATTGCGCCGGCCGTCCCGTCGGGCTTTTTAGAGGAAGACTAGTCGCGCCGCGAGGCCAGGCGCAAATGCGGCCGCGGCGACTTGCGCCGCTCCACCTTCGGCGCGGCGCTGGCATCGCGCCGGCCGTCCTTGAGCACCTCGCGCATGTCGGGTTCGGCCAGGTTCGAGACCCGTGCGGGCGCTGCGGACGGCGCCACGGCTTCGTCGAGACGAAAGCTCGCCACCGCCTTCGACAGCGTCAGCGCCTGCATCTGCAGGGAGCGCGCCGCGTCCGCCGCTTCTTCGACCAGCGAACAGTTACGCAGCGTGACCTGGTCCATCTGGACGATCGCCTCGTTCACTTCCGACAAACCGCTGGCCTGCTCGAGGTTGGCCGAACTGATCTGGTTAATGATGTCGCCCACCTGCTGCACCGACATGGCGATGGTGGCCATGCTGCTGCCGGCCTGCGCGGCAAAGGCGGTGCCGCCCTCGATCTCGGCCACCGATTGGTTGATCAGTTCGCGGATTTCGCGCGCGGCGCTGCCGGTGCGCAGCGCCAGCGAGCGCACTTCGCCGGCCACCAGCGCGAACTCGCGTCCCTGTTCGCCGGCGCGCGCGGCCTCCAGCGCGGCGTTCAGGGCCAGCGTGCCGGTTTCGACGGCGATCGCATCGATCTGCTGCGAGATCGCGCCGATCCGGCCGGCACTGTCCTTGACCGAGGCCATGGTCGTCACCAGCCGGTCGGTCACCGTCCCGCCCTGCTGGGCGACGTTCGAGGCCGACTCGGCGAGCCGGTTGGCGGCCTGCGCGCTGTCGGCGGTGAGGTTCACCGTGGCGGCCAGTTCCTGCATCGAGGAGGCCGTATGTTCGAGCGAGCTGGCGCGGAACACGGCGCGCGTGGTCAGGTTCAGGTTCCCCAGCGCCAGGTCGCGCGAGGCCGAGCCGATCGAACGGGCCGATTCGAGGATGGTGCGCAGCGTGCCGTTCAGGTTGCGGATACTGGCATTCAACGCGCGCGAGGTTTCCGCCAGTTCGTCGTTGCCGTAGGTCCGGTCCTTGACCGTCAGGTCGCCGCTGGCCAGGTCGAGCGCGGCCGCGCCGATACTGCGGATCTCGCCCAGCAGGGCGCGCCGCACCGCCACCGTGATCCCCAGCGAGACGCCGATCGCCAGCAGCACCACCAGCGGCATCATCCAGGTCATGGCCTCGAAGTCGGCGGCGGCGCTGTCGGAGGCCTGCTCCGACAGGGTCTGTTCGAGCTGGGACAAGGCATTGAGGCGCTGGGCGACGTCGGCAAACGCGGTTTCCGCCTTGCTCATGGCGTTGGCGCTGATCGACTGGTCGTCGCGCGCCAGCTCGATGACGTCGACCACCGCCTGCACGTAGCGCCGGTAGGCGGCGGCGGCGCCGTCGACATAGCGCCGTTCGGCGCCGCCCGCGGGCGTGATCACGGCCAGGCGCCGCAGGCCGGCCTCGGTCAGCGCATGCTGCTGGTGGATGTCGCGGATCAGGGGCGCGATCCGGCTCTTGGCGAAGCTGCCGCCGATCCAGGTCTGGAGCTGGTAGATTTCGGCGTGGCCGCGCTGCGCCGTCGCCACCAGCGCCGCGGCGGCGCGCATGTGGGCGGCGCGGCGCCCGACGATGTCTTCGAGCGAGGCGTTCTGGCGCACCATCGCGTACCAGGCGCCGCAGGACAGCATGATCAGCAGCACCAGCACGATCGCCGGCGCCAGCAGCAGTTTCGGACCGAGCTTCAGGCGCGCCAGCATCTCAGCGCCCCTTGATCGAGAAAATCGACGCGGCGCCGGTTGCCGCGTCGGGAAAATGGCGGAGCTTGTGCATGATGGCCTCGGAGTAAAAAAATGCGCGATATTTCTTTAACGCATTCGGCCAATCTACGGCATGGCCCCCGGGCCGCCCTTGAGTTGGATCAACACCATCCCGCAGGTGGACAATTGCAGACAGGTCGGTGACACTAGCGGCATGAAGATTGCCGTCCACCTGGCCCGGCACCGGCGCCTGGTGGCGTTGGGCGGCCTGTCCCTCTTGTTGCACCTGCTCGCGTTGGCCTGGATCGACACCCTGAGCGCACCGCCCGCGCCCGCCATCGGCACGCCGATGGCGCTGCGCCTGGTGCGCGCCGACGCCCCCGCGGCGCCGGCAGCGGCGTCCGCGCCGGCCCGGACGCGGCCGCTGCCGGCGCCGCGCGCGCGCTCTGCCAGCGGGACGCGCGCCGCCGCCGCCCACGCGCCGTCCGCCCCCGGCGCGGGCCAGGGCGACGCGGCCGCGACCTCCGCGCCCGCGGCCGCGCCCGGCGCGCTGCCGCTGCAAATGCCGGGCCGCTACCGCGTGCGTCCGCCGCCCTCGGCCACCCTTCAATATGCGGTCACGCGCAGCGCGCCCGGCCAGGCGGCGGTGGCCGGGGCGCCGGCGCAGCTGGTCTGGGACGCGAAGGACAGCGGCTACCGCCTGCGCGTCGAGGGCGTGCTCGGGGTGCTGGAAAGCGAAGGCGGCGGCGACGACGCCGGCATCGCGCCGAACCAGTCGACCGAGCGCGGGGCGGCCGGCGGCGACGTCAGCATCCGCTTCAACCGCGATACCCAGCGTATCGAGTCGGGTCCGTCGAGCAGCAGCGCGGCGCTGTACCAGGGCAGCCAGGACCGGGCCTCGGTGCTGATGCAGCTGGCCGGCATCGGCCTGGCCGAGCCGGACCAGATGCAGGACGTGATCGACATCGTCGTCGGCGGCATCGGCGGCGCCCAGATCGTGCGCTTCCAGGTGCTGGGAAGCGAGGAGGTGGTGACCGGCGCCGGCACCTTGCGCGCCATGCACCTGGTCCAGCTGGCCGGCGCGGGCGAGCGCCGCGTCGACCTGTGGCTGGCGCCGGAACGCCAGTGGCTGCCCATCCAGTTGCGCGTGACCGAGCCCGATGGCACGGTGTCGAACCAGGTGGTCACCAGCATCGAGAGCGCGCCGAATCCGCCAGCCCCATGACAAAGGGCCGGCGCATTGCCGGCCCTTTCAGCGCCACGCCGGAAGCGTCAAGCCAGCTTGGCCGCGTGCTCGCGCGTCGCGTGGAACACCAGCTTCGGCCAGCGTTCCTGGGTCAGGCGCAGGTTGACGCCGGAGGTGGCCAGGTAGGCCATGTTCCCGGCCGCGTCGTAGGCCACGTTGTGGCCCAGCTGCACCTCGAAGTCGGACAGGGATTTCTTGTCCTCGCTCGAAACCCAGCGCGCGCTGCTGATGCTGCTCGACTCGAACACCGCGTCCACGCCGTATTCGTTGAGCAGGCGGCTGGCCACCACTTCGAACTGCAGCACGCCGACCGCGCCCAGGATCAGGTCCGAGCCCAGCACCGGCTTGAAGACCTGCACCGCGCCCTCTTCGCCCAGCTGCTGCAAGCCCTTGTGGAGCTGCTTCATCTTCAGCGGATTACGGATCCGCACGGTGCGGAACAGGTCCGGCGCGAAGTACGGGATGCCGGTGAAGGTCAGCATCTCGCCTTCCGAGAAGCTGTCGCCGATCTGCATGTTGCCGTGGTTCGGCAAGCCGATGATGTCGCCCGCGTAGGCTTCCTCGACCTGTTCGCGCGAGGAAGCCATGAAGGTCACCACCGACGACAATTTCACTTCCCGGCCCAGGCGCAGGTGCTTGACCTTCATGCCCTTTTCGAAACGCCCCGAGCACACGCGCAGGAAGGCGATGCGGTCGCGGTGGGCCGGGTCCATGTTGGCCTGGATCTTGAAGACGAAGCCCGAGAACTTCGGCTCGGCCGGTTCCACGGCGCGCACCGTCGCATCGCGCTCGCGCGGCGCCGGCGCCCAGTCGACCAGGGCCGACAGGATCTCGCGCACGCCGAAGTTGTTGATGGCCGAACCGAAGAAGACCGGGGTCTGCACGCCCGACAGGAAGCGTTCGAGATCGAACGGGTGGCTGGCGCCGTGCACCAGTTCCACTTCCATCTTGAGCTGCTCGATCTCGAGCGGGAACATCTCGGCCAGCTTCGGATTGTCGATCCCCTTGAGGATCTCGAAGGCGCCGTCGGCCTTTTCTTCACCGGCTTTGAACAGCATGATCTCGTCGTTCAGCAGATGGTACACGCCGCGGAAGTTCTTGCCCATGCCGATCGGCCAGGTGACCGGCGCGCATTCGATCTTCAGCACCGATTCGAGCTCGTCGAGCAGCTCGAGCGGGTCGCGCGTTTCGCGGTCGAGCTTGTTCATGAAGGTGACGATCGGCGTATTGCGCATGCGGCAGACATCGAGCAGCTTGATCGTCTGCGCTTCCACGCCCTTGGCCGCGTCGATCACCATCAGCGCCGAGTCGACGGCGGTCAGCACGCGGTAGGTGTCTTCCGAGAAGTCCTGGTGGCCCGGGGTGTCGAGCAGGTTGATCACGTGGTCGCGGAACTCGAACTGCATGACCGAGGAGGCGACCGAAATGCCGCGCTGCTTCTCGATGTCCATCCAGTCGGAGGTGGCATGGCGGCCGCTCTTGCGGCCCTTGACGGTACCGGCGAGCTGGATCGCGCCCGAGAACAGCAGCAGCTTCTCGGTCAGCGTGGTCTTACCGGCATCGGGGTGGGAAATGATGCCGAAGGTGCGGCGGCGCGCCACTTCGCGTGCGATGGCCGCCGCGGGACGCGCGGACAGCGCGGCGTCGTTGTCGAGGGTGTCGTCGCCGGAGGCGTTAGCGAGGATGTCGGAATCGTTGGACATAGTCGAGCCCATTGGCCCAGATAAAGAAAACCCTCGATTTTACCGATTCCGGGGCCGCTCGTGTAAATAGAATGAAAAACGGGACAGGCGCAGCGCTGCCCCTGTCCCGTATGTCCGCCCTGCTTCGGCGCTTACTCGCGCACGCGGCGCCAGCCGCCCTTGCTCGCCGCGGCCGAGATGGCCGCCTGCACGGCCGAGTCGCCCATCGAGCCGTCGGCATTCGTCGTGATCTGGCGCGCGTTGCCTTTCGGCAGCGTGATCAGGATCGATCCCACCGCCGCCGCCGAGTTCGACAGCGTCTGGCCGGCGATCATGACCGGCGCGCTGGTGCCGTCCACCGTCATCGAGGTCAGCGCCGCGCCGGTGCAGGCGTTGACCTGGTAGACGTTGCTGGTACCGCCCACCTTGCAGCTCGACGAGGAGCTCGGCGTGTTGGTCACGATGTTCAGGCCGCCGTAGATGACTTGCGGGTCGAGGTTGACGCGCTCGCCGGCGTTCTGGTCGAAGTCGACATACCAGCCCTGCTGGGTCGACAGGTCGATCTTGACGCCATTGATCGTGTAGGCGGTGCTGGTGCCCGCCACTTTCGCCAGGCTCTGCTTGGCCATGGTCGAGGCGCCGCGCCACTGCGCGCTGCTGATCGTCGTGCCGGAATCCTTGAGCACATAGGTGCTCTGGACGTCGGTGTTGGGAATGTCGGCCAGGTCGAGCAGGCGCCCGGTGCCGAAGGCCACGACCCGGGTCAGCGCGCTGGTCTCGGTGCCGTCGGCGGCCACGCCGCTGACCTGGCACATCGTCACTTCGGGCCGGGTGGTGACCGGCTGCTTGACGCCGGCGTCGCCCATCTTCAGGACCGTGGCGGTGCCGCCCTTGGTGAAGTCGAAGCGCCACATCTGGCCCTGGTTGTCGCCGCCGTACACATAGGTCACCAGCGCATCGGTATGCGGGTTTTCCGAAATGGCCGTGATGCGCGCGAACCCGACCGGGGTCGCCACGTCGACCACGCCGGGCGTGCCCACTTTCGACAGCACGCGGCCGGTGGCGATGTCGACCACGTACAGGTAGCCGCGCCCGTTGCCGCCGGCGACGCCGTCGGTGCCGGGCACGTTGTTGTAGCCCGAGCTGAGGAAGGCGACCCAGTGTTCGACCTTGGCGGCATCGGTCCACTTGCCGATCTGCGCGCTGCCGAACGAGAGGCCGAGGTCGGCATCGAAGTTGTCGCCGCTGCACACGGCCGGATCGGCGCACAGTTCCCACAGCGCGGTCGGGTTCTCGGGGTCGGTGACGTCGAGCGCGTAATAGCCGCGGCCACCCGCGTTCAGGCCGGCCACCAGCACCGAGCGCCATTCGCCGCCGATCTTCACGTCGGCCACTTCCGGCGAGCCGTCGACGCTGAACTGGTGGTTGGTCGCATACGTGGTGCTGGCCTGCGCGTACAGCTTCTTCATCGTGATGCGCGGCGCGTAGGCCCACAGCTCGTCCCCGGTCGAGGCGTTGAAGGCATGCAGCATGCCGTCGTTGGCGCCGACGAACACGGTCGGCTGGCGATCGAGATTGTCCTGCTGGAAGTCGAAATAGGACTTTTCGGGATAGGCCTTGCGCGGGTCGCGCAGGTAGGCCGGCTTGGACGAGGCGATATCGCCCAGCACGATCGGCAGCGGCGCCGAGAGGCCGGCCGGAATCGTCGCCGTCTTGGTATAGGCGCGCAGCAGGGTATCGTTGGCGTGCTGCTGCTGGCCGCGCAGCCAGTTGACGATGTTGGCGCCGTTGTCGACGATCTTGCGGTCGCTCGGATTGAGCGTCGCGCATTGCGACAGCAGGCTGCACTTGTCCTTGAACCAGGCCTGCTCGGTGAGGGTCATGGCCAGGTAGTCGAATTTCTTCAGGCCGCCGTTTTCCAGGTCGAGCATCAGGATGCGGCGGTCGTCGCCGTCGGCGCGCACCTTGCGCCCGACGATCTCGGACGAATTCCAGGTCGCCTTCGGCTCGACCGCGCCGGTGACGATGTTGATCTTGCGGCCCTGCAGTTCGCCGAACCAGCGCACCGTGGTGAAGGTGGCGGCGAAGATGTCGTTATCGGCCTGCGACACGTTCGGCGTCGAGGTGGCGGCAGCGGCGGCGGCGCCGATCTTGATCTCGATATTGGCCAGCGCCGCGCGCAGGCCCTCGATCACCTGCAGCGGTTCGGAGGCGCTGAAATACTTGCCGTGGCCATTGATCGCGGCATGCCAGAGGTCGTCCACGCGCGACTGGTAGGCGGCGCCGCCGGAATTGTCCTCGGTGCTCGGGTTGGGCCAGACATAGGCGCCGCCGCCGTTCCACGGACAGCCGCTGGAGGCGCCGGTGACGAGCTTGTAGAAATCGCTGCCGGCCTTGGGCGCGGTATCGTACTTCGGGTCGTAGTTCATGATGCCGTCCACGCCCAGGCCGAGCGTGTAGGTATTCATGTGCAGGCGCGTGTTTTCGCCGGCGGCGGCGGCCACCAGGCCGTCGGCGTCGTTCCAGTTCTCGAGCTGCGGACGCAGCGACGTCGCCTTGTCGTTCGCGCCGCCGTTGTACCAGTAGAGGGCGATGTCGGCCAGCGAATTGCCGGTCTGGGTACGCTCGTCGACGCAACCCTTGGCGCGCGAGCAGAAGCGCGTGGTGCTCTCGATGTTGTCGTTGCTGAGCACGTCGTCGGCGGCGGCGCCGTTCCAGTAACCGTCGGTGGTGACGAAGGTGAAGTTCTGCTGGCAGGGGTACTGGATCACCTCGTTGCCGGAGGTGTAGTTGTACGGCGCGCGGTTCGCGTACATCTTGCCGATCGCATGCAGGGCCTGGCGGATCGGGGTCGAGCCGCTGGTCGACATCCCGTACAGGGACGTGTACCAGCTGCTGCGCGACGTGCCCGAGAACGGCTTGGGCGACTTCATCGTCCCTTCCGCGGCGGCCACCGACAGCGCCACGATACCGACGTTGTAGTTGTCGCCGATCGGCTGGAAGGCGTGGCCGACGGCCGTTTTCATCATCTGGTTGCGCGTCTTGTAATAGGCGTACCAGTTGGCGAAATTGGTCATCTCTTCGTCGTAGGTGCAGCTGGCGGCGGCGCAATCGGTACGCCCCGCCGCCTTCGGATAGCTGGTGCGGGTGGCGACGATGTCGGTGCGCGCGAACACCGAGGCGCCGAGCGGCGTGACGCCGGTGGGCACGCCGTCGGTGGCGCCGGCGGTGGTGCCGAAGCTGAGGTAGGTCGTCTTGCTGGCGGTGTTGTTCGAGAGCGAACCCAGGACGATGTTGTCGCCGTCGGCGTCGAGCGCGGTGGTGACCAGGCAAACGACGTTGCTGGCGGCCGCTTCGCACAGCGGCGTGGTGTTGTTGGTGCCGCCGACATAGGCCTTGATGCTGCCGCCGGTCCCGACCTTGTTCTTGATCGCGAGCGCCACCGCCGCCGCGTTGGCGCCCTTGGCCAGTTGCAGGGTGCTGGAAAAGAGCTGGGTGCCGCCGAAGGAGAGGCCCGAGAGGACCTGGTTCTTGCTGCCGTTGGACGTGCCCGAGACACTCAGGAGCGCGGTCACCGAGCTGCCCGAGGAAACGATCAGGTCGCGTCCCGCGCGGCTGCCGTCCGACACCAGCGTGCACGGGCCGACCGCCTTGCCGCTGGTGCCCACCGGGCAGCTGATCGGCACCACCGCCACCACGCTGGTGCTGTCGACGGTGATGCCGAAGCTCGAGCAGGCCGGCACGCCGGTCACGGTGGGCGTGCGCACGCAGGCGGTGTACTGGGCGGCGAGACCGGTCTTGGCGATGATCGACGCGGCCAGCGCATTGGCCAGCGCGGCCTGCTTGGTGCTCGTGTTGGTGCCGCTGCTGGCCGTTACCGCCGCGTTGGTCAGCGTGAAGGTGCCGTTCGGTTCGACCACCGAGACGTTGTTGATGGTGGTCGAGCTGGTGTAGGTCGATGCACCGATCGTGATGGTGCCGTACCAGTCCGGGTTGCGCGCCGGGTCCGAGAAGCGCGGATACTTGAACGTGCCGACGTACTTGGCCTGGCAGTTGGTCAGGGCGCGGCTGTCGCACCAGCGCACGCGCGCCGGTTCCGGATAACCGGCCGGTGCCGGCGCGTTCACCGCCGTCACGCGGCAGTTGGTCAGCGTGGTGTCGGTGCAGTATTCGGCGATGTTGATCGCGTAATAGTATGGGTTTGCCAGGAAGGACTGCGCGGTATAGCGCACGTCGTTCGGGAAGGCGTAGCCGCTGGTGTTGGCGCTGCAGTTGCTGCCGCTGTCGCACCAGCGCAGATCGGGAAAGCCGGTGACCAGGTTGGTGCTGTTGACCGCGGCGCCCAGCAGGTCGGTGTTGTTGACGTTGAAGGCGTCGGTCGTGACCGAGGTCCAGGCGCTGGTATTGGTCCGCGTCATCGAGTCGTAGGACACGCCGGTGCTGGTCACCGGCGGCAGGTAGCGCACTTTCGGGTTGTAGTACTGCTTGTTGAAGTCGGCGCTGGCGAAAGGCGGATCGCCGATGCGGCAGCTGCGCGTGCCGCCGGCCATCGTCGCGCGCGAGCGGCAGGTACTGGTGTCGTCGACGTAGTCGGGCGTGAAAGTGCTCGTCATCGAGCCCGAGTTATCGTACAGGAGCATCAGGTTCGGCTTGACGGTGCCGGTGCCGGTGATGTTCAGCAGCGGCAGCTGCGAAATGCTGGTCGGCGCGGCCTGCGCCGCCGGAGCCAGCAAGATCAGTGCGAACAGGGAGAGAAGACGGTTCATGCGTGTATCCATTTCATTGGCCGAACATGGCGCGGTACGCTGTGCGGAGGCCTTAGCCGCCGATCAGCACCACCATCTGGTTGACGACATTGCCGCCGCGCGCGCCGTCCATGCGCGCGGTGATCAGGTAGTGTACGCGCGGCACCTTGGCGTAGCGCGGGGTCGACAGCGCCAGGCTGTCGCCCGGCGCCATGGTCGCGCCCAGCGCGGACGGGTTGTCGCTGGTCTGGACGCAGGCGTTGTCCTTGTGGTTATAGGGCAGCGGCAGGTTGCACATGCGGTGAATCACGTACTCGATGCGCTGGGTACCGACTTGCACGATGCGCGAACCGCTCCAGAAACGCGGCGTGCGCACACTCAGCGTGGTGTCGTAGATGGCGTTGTAGCCGCCGGCCGCGACGTTGGTGTCGAGCAGTCCCTTGTTGGTGCGGGCGGTGGTGCCGAGCCACTGGAAACCCTGGTGCAGGCCGTAGTCGACCGCGCGGCTCTGGGCCGAATCGTAGGCCAGGTTGGAGGCCGTCAGCGTGGTCGTGTTGCTCGACTTGAGCAGGTAGATGCTCGAGATGAGCATCACCAGCAAGATGATCAGGGTGACCGGCAAGGCGATGCCGGCCTGGTTCGACAAGGGGCGCTTCATGATGGTTTCCAGTCCGCGTTACGCAGCGCGACCACGGTTTCGAAGACGCGATAGCGGTAGCAGCGCCAGTCCACCGTCTCGTTCGGCACCGCGAGGTCGACGCTGACCGGTACCGCCGTCACGCCGAGCGGCTCCTCGCTGGCGAACACGCTGGGCCGGGAGGCGGTGGCGGCGCACACGCCGTTCGCGCCCGGGCGCTCGCGCGTCTTGCTGCGCGCGACCACGGCGATGCGCACGGCCGCCATGCGCTCGTAGTCGCCGGGGCCGCCGGTCACGGCGTCGCCGTCGGCGTCGATCATCGTGGCCGACCAGAGACCCACGCGCATCCCCTTGCGGTTGGCGAAGGCGCTGCTGGCGCGGGTATCGAAGCCGTATTGCGCCTTGATCGAGACGATGTTGTCGGCCACCGTCGCCGGGGCCGCGTTCGAGCCGGCCATGTCGGTCGAGCGCAGGCGCAGGAAGCCGTTGTTCACCGACCAGGTGTGCAGCGACAGCGAGGCGGCCGGCCCGAGGTTGAAGACCCGGGTCTTGCTGCCCTTGAAGGTAGGGCCGAGCGCGCCCGTGTTGAAGCGGAAGTTGGCGCCGCCGGCGACCATGATCCACGGCTTCTCGTCGGGCTTTTGCGAGATCTGCGCCAGCGCGCAGTCGCCCTCGCGGTCTTCCGGCGCGACCACCACCACGTCGCCCAGGCCGAAACCGTAGGGCTCGCGGTCGACGTCGAGGCGGGTGCCGCCGTTGTAGTCGGTGACCATGCGCATGGTGCCGGTACCGGTCAGCGAACTGCCCGAATACAGGCTGATCACGTCCGGTGCGCTGCCGTTCGACTCGATGATGACCGGCGCCATCGGACGCACGGTGACGCCCTCGCGATCGGCCTCGGCCAGCACATAGCCGGCACTGTCGGTGAAGCGCGTATTGCAGCCCAGCAGGAGCGGGTCGTTCAGGCCGAAGCCGGCCTGGGTGGCGTCGCCGCTGATCGAGAACATGGCCAGCATCCCGTTCTGCATCGAGTCCGAGCTGCCCAGCGCGGCCTGCTTGCTTTGTTCGGAGCCGGTGATCAAGCGCACCGCCAGCACCAGGGCCAGCAGGCCGATCGCCAGGCTGACCAGCAGTTCGACCAGGGAGAAGCCGTGCGCGCGCGAAGATGGGTGTCGCATGCCGTCTCCTAGATGTAGGCACGCACGGTGTGCGTGTTGCGCGGCGCGTCGGCCTTGCGCTGCCAGCTGATCGCGATCGTCACGTTCGCCGGCAGTCCGCCGGCACTCGGAGCGACCGTGACCTCCACCTGCGCGCCCGGGATGCTTGTCCTGGTCGCGCCGAACCAGGGCGCCAGGCGTGTGCCCGGCGTGGCGCCGGCGGCCAGTGCGTAGGCGGCCAGGTTGTCGGCATCGGTGCTGATCACGCCGACCAGGCGTTCGGCGGCGATCGTGGCTTCGGCGCGCATGCTGGCGTCGGACAAGGCGGAATAGGCGCGTGCCTGCAGGCCGATCGTGCCCAGCAGGCCGATGGCCAGCAAGACTGCGGCGAGGAGCGCTTCGACCAGGGCGATGCCGCCCTGGCGCTGGATTGGTCGACGCATCATGGCGGGCACCTTTGGGGGTCGGTCGCGGCAAGCGCGGGTTTGCAGCGAATGGCGTTGCCGGCCAGCGTCAGCACGATGGCGGTGACCGGTGCGGCGCTCGCCTGCGCCCCCGCGGGCGTGAAATCGATGCGCTCGAGGCGCCCGCCGAGGGCGGGATCGACCCAGCCGAGCGGCGTGAAATACACGGTGCGCGCGGCGGCCGGCGTGGTCGTGGGGACGAGTTGGGCGCTGGGCGGGAGCGCGTCGGCGCGGCGCACCAGCGAGGTGAAGCCGTTCGCCCCTTTCGGGTCGCCGCTGGCGGGACCGGTGGCGCTCGACCAGTTGGTGCTGCCTTCATTGCAAGGTTCGTCCGAACGCGGGAAACAAATGTCGATCTGCCAGTCGAACTGGCCGTTGCCGGCGTTCGCGCTCAGCACCAGGCGGCTGGTACCGTTCTGGGTCAGGGCCTGGTTGCGCGCCAGGGCGAAGGCCTCGCTGTAGAACTGGCCGGCCGCCGCCACCTTGTTGGCGAAGACCATGCCGCTCATGCGCGGCACGCCGATGGCCAGCGCGATGGCCAGGATCGACAGCGCGATCATGGTTTCGAGCAGCGTGAAGCCGCGCCGCCGCGCTGGAACTGGCCTTATTGGCTGCATTTGCCGCCCTTGTCGCTGACCCAGCAGGTGGTCTTGGCGGTCCAGCCGGTCGGCACGCCGGTGGTGGCGCGCTGGCCGTTCTGGTCGATCGTGAAGACGAAGCCGAGGGCGGCGTTCTTGCCGGTGGCGGTAATCGAGTAAGCGGTATCGGTGGCGCTGGCGACGGCGAAGTTGAAGTTCTCGGTATTCGGCGGCAAGGCGGCAAAGCCGGTGTAGGAATTCGTGTTCGACCAGTGCTGCTCGGCCAGCGGCTGGACGCCCGCCAGGCCCGAGAAGGCGTCGGTCAGGCGCGTGCGCAGCACATAGCTGCCATAGGTCGGAATCGCCACCGCCGACAGGATGCCGACGATGGCCACCGTGATCAGGAGTTCGATGAGGGTGAAGCCAGCCTGAGGTTTCATGTCGGGTCCCGAGGAAAGAAAAGTTGCCTTGGGAGAATAATACCGCAGCAAGCTTGCATTACCCTGAGGAAATGCTGACGGGAAGCTGACAGTCGCGCGCCAGTCAGCTCACGGGAAAGCGACGGTAAACACCGCCCCGCCCCCGGCCGCGTCGAGCAGGGACAGGTCGGCGCCGTGCAGATTGGCGATGTCGCGCACGATCGCCAGGCCCAGGCCGCTGCCATGGGTGCCGGTGTCGAGCCGCACGAAGCGCTCGAACACCTGCGCGCGTAGTTCGGGGGCGATGCCGGGGCCGTTGTCCTCGACTCGCAATACGCTGCCGCCCTCGGACAGCGCACCGCAGCCGACCGTCACGCGCCCGCCGCGCGGCGTGTAGCGCAGCGCATTGTCGACCAGGTTGTCGACCAGGTCGCGCAGCAGGAAACGGTCGCCCTGCACGACGGCCTTGCCGAGATCGAAACCGAGGTCGATGTCGCGCACGGCGGCCTGCTCGACAAAGGCCTGGACGCTGTCGGCGACCAGCTCGGCCAGGTCGAGCGGCACCAGGCGGGCACGCGCAAAACGGTTCGGTTCGGCCCGTTCGAGCGAGAGCAGCTGGTTGGTCTGGCGGATCATGCGCTCGTTCGCCTGCAGCATGAGCTCGACCGAATGGCGGCTCTCGGGATCCCCGGCGTGGCGCGCGGCCAGCCATTCGAGCTGCAGGCGCAGGCCCGCCAGCGGCGTGCGCAGCTGGTGCGCGACATTGGCCCGGAACTCGTCCTGGGCACGGGCCCCAAGCTCGATGCGGCCCAGCAAACCGTTGAAGGCGTCCACCACCGGCACCAGTTCGCGCGGCATGCCGGCATCGTCGAGCGGCGCCAGGTCGCTGCTGCCGCGCGCGTCGAGCCGGGCGCGCAGGCGCGCCAGCGGCGCCAGGCCATTGCCGACCGAGAACCAGACCAGTCCGACCAGCGCCAGGCTGAAAACGAGTTCGAGCAGCACCAGCGAACGCACGATGGCGGCGCTGACCTGCTGGCGGGTGCGCGTCGTGCGTGCCAGGCTCAGACGCAGCCCGCGGGCGTCGCCGACATCGGCCACGGCCACCCGCACCGGCTCGCCGTCCAGGCGGGCGTCGCGCATGCCCGCGCGCGGCGCGCCGGCCAGGGCGGGCGAACCGGCCAGGCGCCGTCCCTGGGCGTCGTGCAAGGCGACCCAGCTCGATTCGCCGGCCGGGTCGTCAGCGCCGACCTTCGCCAGCGCGGGTATACCGCCGACACGGACACGGCTTGCCAGGGCGGCGGCATTCGAGCGCAATCCCTCGTCGAAGGCCAGCTGGGCCGGGGTCCAGGCCAGCAGATAGGTCAGCGCGGCGGCGCCCAGGTTAACGACCAGGATCGGTCCGACCAGCCATTTCAGCAGCCGCAAGCGGATGCTGGTCATGCCGGCGCTGCCGCTTCCAGCAGGTAGCCGAAACCGCGGATGGTGCGCAGCGCCAGGCCGGCGCCGTCGAGCTTCAGGCGCAGGCGCGAGACATACACTTCGACCGCGTTCAGGGTCAGGTCTTCGCCCCAGGGCGCGATGGTGTCGACGATCTGCTGTTTCGACACCACCCTGCCCGCCTGCTGCAGCAGGTATTCGAGCACCGCCCATTCGCGCGCCGACAGTTCCAGCGGCTGCTGCCCGATGCGCGCGCGGCGCGCGCCGGAATCGAAGACCAGGTTGCCCAGCACGAGGACGCCCGTTTTGGGCGCATTGCGCCGTGCCAGCGCCCGGATGCGCGCCACCAGCTCGGGCGTGGCGAAGGGCTTCACGAGGTAGTCGTCGGCGCCCAGTTCGAGCCCGCGCACGCGGTCTTCGATCGCATCGCGCGCCGTCAGCAGTAATACAGGGGTGGTGTCGCCGCGCGCGCGCAGGCGGCGCACGACTTCGAAGCCGTCGATGCCGGGCAGGCCGATATCGAGGACCGCCACTTGCGGTGGATTGCGCTGGAGCTGGGCGTCGGCCTGGAGGCCGTCGGTCGCCAATTCGATCCGCATGCCATGACCCTGCAGGGTACGGGTCAGGCCGTCAGCCAGGACGGCGTCGTCTTCGACGAGCAGGACATGCATGGGTCAGGAGGAGGAAATGGTGGCGAACGCATCCATTATGGGGCAATTCCTTGCACTGACAAAAGAAAAGGCAGATTCGGAGGCATCTTGCCCAGTAGGACTGGGCTGACAAGACATCATGCATGCTGCCTACACGGGGGCAACCCCTAATCTTATGTTCGCCAACAGACGGAAGCCTTATCGTACACACATCGCGATTGAGACATTGTCAACAAAGTCTCCGGCTAAGTTCCCGAAGATCGCACTTCATGCAGCAAGTTACATAAGAGGACAGAAAATGAACAACGCTCAACTCGGTGGTGTCACGCAAAAAGCACAATCGGTCAACCAGCTTCTTTCGACCAAAGAGGATATCAAAGCGGCGTCCCGTCCAGTTGTCAGCTTCAGCGGCACCCAGCAGAACGAGCTGCTCGGCGCCATGCCCCGTCCAGACCTGGAAGCCTTGTTCGAGCACCTCGAACTGGTCCCTATGCCATTCGGCAAGGAACTGTTTGAGTATGGCAGCAAACTTGAATACGTGTATTTCCCTACGACCTCGATCGTGTCGCTGCTGTATGTGATGGAAGACGGCGCCACCACCGAGATCGCCGTTGTCGGCCACGAAGGCGTGGTCGGTGTGTCGCTCTTCATGGGTGAGCGCGCCATGTGCAGCGCCGTCGTGCAGAGCGCCGGCTACGGCTACCGCCTCAAGACCCAGTTCCTGCGCGATGCCTTCATGAAAGGCGGCGCCCTGCCCCAACTGCTGATGCGCTACACCAATGCCCTGTTCGCCCAGATGGCCCAGAACGCCGTCGGCGGCCGTCACAGCTCGATCGAGCAAAAGCTGTGCCGCTGGCTGCTGGACCGCCTGGACCGTTCGCCAGGCAACGAACTGAAGGTGACCCAGGAACTCATCTCGATCATGCTGGGTGTGCGTCGCGAAAGCATCACCGCCGCTGCCGGCAAGCTCCAGGATGAAGGCCTGATCCAGTACCGCCGCGGCAATATCACCGTGCTCGACCGTACTGGCCTGGAAGACTACGCCGGCGAATGCTACAAGGTCGCCAAGACCGAATACGACCGCCTGCTGATGGACGTCGCGCGCTAAGCGGCTTTTCCCAGATCGTCGCTCTCGATCGCCGGCAAGCCTGGCGATGGGAGCGGCGGCATCAATGCCACGGCGCCCGCCGCTGGCGCCAGTGCCGGAATCCGCGCACGCACGCAAGTCCCCACGCCATTCACGCCACGGTCGACTTCGAGTTGTCCCCCCAATAGCAAGGCCCGCTCCCGCATTCCCAATAAGCCGTGCGACTTGGTGCGCGTCAACGCGTCCGGCGCGATGCCGACGCCGTCGTCCGTCACTTCCAGGGCCAGGCTGTCGCCCTCGCGCGCCAGGTGCACGATCACGCTGCGTGCCTGGGCGTATTTGGCGATGTTGTTGAGCGACTCCTGCACGATGCGGAACAAGGCGATCGCGTGCATCGGCCCGGCACTGTCGACCTCGCCGTCGATCAGCACGTCGCAGTCGAGTCGGGTAACCCGGGCGTAATCCTCGCAATAGCTTTGCAGGGCCGCGCCCAGGCCCAGGTTGTCGAGCAGACTCGGGCGCAGGTCCTCGACGATGCGGCGTTTCAGCTGCACCGTGTCGACCAGGGTCGCGCGGGCACGCGCCAGCATGGCCGCCAGGTCGGGCCGGCTATGGCGCAAGGCTTCGCCGGCGGTGGCGAGATCCATGCCGATCGCCGTCAGATTGGCACCCATTTCGTCGTGCAGCTCGCGCGCCAGGCGCGATTTTTCTTCTTCCGACACATGGATCAAGTGCCGCGACAGCACCGACAACTGCTCGGTACGGCGTGCAACCGTCGATTCGAGCTGCTCGTTCACCTGTTGCAAGGCGTGTTCGGCTTCGACCCGGGCGCCAAAGCTGTTTTGCACCAGGCGATAGAACAGCAGCAGCACGGCAATGGCCGCCGCATTGATCCCCAGGCCCAGCAAGACCGCATGGCGGTACTGGCTATAAAAGGAAGCGCTGCGCGCCGTCATCAATTCGTTTTGTTCGCTCAGCATGATCACCACCTGCAGGCGGATCTCGTCGCTGTCGCCCGCGCCCGGCACGCCGGTGATGGTCAGGATTTCCTGGAGCCCGCCTTCGCGGTAAATGGTCAGCGCCTGATTCATCATGTCGAGCTGGTGCTCGACCAGTGAGCGCAGCTGGACCAGGTTTTTTTGCTGAGAAGGATTGTCGGCCAGCAGGATGGCGAGTTTGCGCAGTTGCTTGTCGATCTGGACCGGCGCCGCCTGGACGCTGCCCAGATAGCTGGGCGCACCCGACAGGAAATAGCCGCGCAAATTGCTTTCGGCATCGGTGACGAGCAGGTTCAGGTGCTGGAGTTCGTCGCTCACCTTCGCGGTCTGGTCTTGCAGGCTGTTGGCTGCCTTCAGGCCGTCGAGGTTACGCAGCAAGAAGATCCCGTTCACAAGCAGGATCGCCACGCACACGAAGCACAACAAGGTCTTGTACAGCGGCAGCGCGCGGACGCGTTTCGGGAGGGGATTGATGGAGAAATGCATCTGCTAACTTCCTTTCGCGCAACTTGCCAGACCGGGCCGATTATAGTCCTTCGGGAGCTAACATGCAGCCCGGCAATCTTGTTGGGATAAGGGATGAAACAGAGGTGCAGCTGCGGCCGGAGCCGTGGACCGTCGCGCGCGGACGGCAAAACACGGGCGGACGCGTTGCGCGGTGACGCTCGTGCGGCCCGGGGCCGCGGTGCCGGCCCAAGTCGGCCGGCCAGGGCGGGCGCCGGGTGGCGCCCGCAAACCTGCTTCTTAGTCGAGCAGGTTGTTCTTCATGGCGTAATAGGTCAGGTCGCTGTTCGACTGCAGGCCCATCTTTTCCATGATGCGGGTACGGTAGGTGGACACGGTCTTGATCGACAGCGACAAGGCATTTCCGATATCGGAAACGGTTGCGCCCTTGGCCAGGCGCAGGAACACCTGGAATTCGCGGTCCGACAGTTCGGTATGCAGGGCCGTGTTCGGATCGCGGTCAAAACTTTGCGCCAGCAATTCGCCGACGGTGGAACTGACGTAGCGACGGCCCTGGAACACGGTACGAACCGCCGTTTTCAGCTCGTCGGCATCGCATTCCTTGTTCAGGTAGCCGTTGGCGCCCATCTTGAACAGGTTCAGCGCGTACTGTTGTGCCGGATAGCCGGAAAGAATCAGCACCGGCAGGTTCGGCTGGCCCTGGCGAATGGTGCGCAAGATGTCGATGCCGCTCTGGTCGGGCATGGCGATGTCGAGCAGAAGCACGTCGCAGATTTCACGACGGGCAATGTCCAGCGCCTCGCGGCCGGTGGCGCCTTCAGCGACGACGTCGAAATCGCCGGACGAGGAGAAAATTTGTTTGAAACCTGCTCGAACTATCTGGTGATCGTCACAAATGGCAACGCGTATCATTATCTTCCCTTAAATTTTCCTGAAACAGGAAAGTGCCGGGGAATCCACACCCGGCTGTCATGCGTTGAATTACTTAAGCCGCATGTAACATTTTAGCACCCAAGCGCCCTACTACAACAGCACGCGCTGCTGTGTTCACGCTACCTTAGCCTGCCTGGACGCTTTGCTTGCACAAAGCGACGATATCGAGCAGGTCGGCACGCAGTTTGGCCGTGTCGACGACGGGCGCCTCCTCGACCTGCACTTCCTCGATGCCACCGGCCAGGTTGCTGGCGCGGCTATCGAGTTTGTTGCGGGCGCCACTGATCGTGAAACCTTGTTCGTAGAGCAGTTCGCGGATGCGCCGGATCAGCAGCACTTCATGGTGCTGATAGTAGCGGCGGTTACCTCGGCGTTTGACCGGCTTTAGCTGAGTAAATTCCTGCTCCCAGTAGCGCAGCACATGCGGCTTGACGCCGCACAATTCGCTGACTTCGCCGATCGTAAAGTAGCGCTTCGCCGGGATCGGCGGCAAGGCGGTCAGTTCAATCTTGTTGAGGCGATCGTTCATGGCTCACTTTTTAGCTGTGCTCAGTAGCGCGACCGGCCGACTCAGGCGGCGCGCGCCATCGATGCCGGGCTGGTTTCTTCAACCATGCCCTTCAGTTTCTGGCTGGCGTGGAAAGTCACGACACGGCGCGCCGTGATCGGGATCTCTTCCCCGGTTTTTGGATTGCGGCCTGGCCGCTGCGGCTTGTCGCGCAACTGGAAGTTGCCGAAGCCGGACAGCTTGACCGCCTCGCCGCGCTCGAGGGCGTTACGGATCTCGTCGAAAAAGGTCTCGACCATGTCCTTGGCTTCGCGCTTGTTCAAACCGACCTGCTCGAAGAGCAGTTCGGCCAGCTCGGCCTTGGTCAGGGTCGGCAGGTCCTTTTCCGCTTCTTTCCGTACGCGTGCCACCTGCATCGCGCGATGCAGGTCGGCCGCCAGTGCCTCCTGGAACACGGCCGAATCAACGTCGTTGTTATTAATTTTGAAACCCTGCCTTCAGATGGACATGTTTTGGACGAATGCTAACTTAGCCGCGCAATTTTGCGCTGTGTTTTTCTCTTGCGGCCTCAACCACGGAAGCCATCACGGACTCCACGGCATCGTCCTGCAAGGTCGATTGAGTATCTTGCAAGCTAAAGCGGAAAGCAAGCGATTTTTCGTCCGCCTCCAAGCCCTTGCCGCGGTATTCATCAAACAAAACAACGGCTTGCACGATCTTGCCGTTCGGGTGAGCGGAGCTCGCGGCGCTGAAGGCATCGATCACGGCCTGGGCCGGAACGTCCTGTTTCACCACCAGCGCCAGGTCGCGCGTGGCACCCGGGAACTTCGAAATGTCGGTGTAGCGCGGCACCACGCGTTCCTGCAATGCGCCGGCATCGACCTCGAACAGCACCGGCGCCTGCGGCAGGTCGTACTTCTGCAGCCAGCGCGGATGCAGCTCGCCGATGAAACCGATCACCTTGCCATCGAGTTCGACGGTGGCGCAGCGGCCCGGATGCAGGGCAGCGTGCTCAGCCTTGGCGAAGCGTAGCACACGCGGCGCAAACAGGGCTTCCAGATCGGCCTTGACGTCGAAGTAGTCGACCGCGCGGGTGGCGCTGCCCCACTGCTCGTCGAGCGCCGGGCCGTAGGCCATCGCGGCCACGCGTTTCGGCTGCTCGAAGCCGGCGACGCTCAAGGGACCGTCGGTCACGGCCTCGTTGCGCTTGAAGATGGCGCCCACTTCGAACACGCGCACGCGCCCCGCCTTGCGGTTCAGGTTATAGCGTACGTTGGCCAGCAGGCCGCCGATCAGGGTCGAGCGCATCACGCTCATCTGGCTGGCGATCGGGTTTTGCAGCTTGATCGGATTCTCGTTGGCTGCGAAATCCTGCTCCCAGGCGCTTTCCACAAAGCTCATGTTGACCACTTCCTGGTAACCCAGATCGGCCAGTTGATGGCGCACGGCGAACAGCGAACGGGTGTTTTCCGGTTCGATCAGCATCGCGCTCGGGGCCACCGGCGGCTTGGCCGGGATGTTTTCGAAGCCGTAGACGCGCGCGACTTCCTCGATCAGGTCTTCCTCGATCTCGATGTCGAAACGGTAGGACGGCGCGGTGACGGCGAACTTGCCCTCCTCATGCGTGAACGGCAGGTGCAGGCGGGTGAAGATATCGGCCACCATCGCATCGGTGATCGGCACGCCGATCACTTTTTGCGCGCGCGCGGTGCGCAGCACGACCGGCGTGCGCTGCGGCAGGTTGGCGATCTGGTCGTCGATCGGGCCGACCCGGGTGGCGTCGCTGCCGCAGATCTGGACGATCAGCGAGGTGATGCGCTCGATATGCTCGACCGTCGTCGCGTAATCGACGCCGCGCTCGAAGCGGTGCGCCGCATCGGTCGAGAAATTGTATTTGCGGGCACGGCCCTGGATCGCGCTTGGCCACCAGAAAGCCGCTTCCAGGTAGATGTCGGTCGTGTCCAGCGTGACGGCGGTCGCATCGCCGCCCATGATGCCGGCCAGCGATTCGATTTCCTTGTCGTCGGCGATGACGCCGACCCATTCGTCGACCTCGACCGTATTGCCGTTGAGGAGCTTGAGCGTCTCGCCCTTCTTACCCCAACGCACATCCAGGCTACCGTGGATCTTGTTCATGTCGAACACATGCGACGGACGGCCGACTTCCAGCATGACGTAGTTCGAGATGTCGACCAGCGCCGAGACCGAACGCTGGCCCGAGCGTTCCAGGCGCTGCTTCATCCAGTCCGGCGTCGCGGCCCTGGCGTCCAGGCCGCGGATCACGCGGCCGGTGAAACGGCCGCACAGGTCGGGTGCCGAAATCTTTGCCGGCAACACTTCGTCGAGCGTCACCGGCACCGGGACCGTGGTCGGCAAGTGCAGCGGGGCACCGGTCAGGGCCGACACTTCGCGCGCCACGCCCAGCACCGACAGGCAATCGGCCTTGTTCGGGGTCAGCTTGATGGTGAACTTGAGGTCGTCCAGGCCCAGATAGTCGCGAATGCTGGTGCCCACCGGCGCATCGAACGGCAGTTCCATCAGGCCATTGCTCTCTTCCGAGATCTTCAATTCTTTCGCCGAGCACATCATGCCCTGCGATTCGACACCGCGCAGCTGGCCGACCTTGATCTCGAAGGGTTTGCCGTCCGCGCCCGGCGGCAGCACGGCGCCGGCCATGGCGCAGATCGCCTTCATGCCCGCATGCACATTCGGCGCGCCGCAAACGATGTTGAGCAGCGTGCCGGTGCCGACGTTCACCTGGCACACGTTCAGGCGGTCCGCGTTCGGATGCTTGGCCACCTCGACCACTTCGGCCACGACCACGTTCGAGAACGGTGGCGCGACCGGCTCGACCTCTTCGACCTCGAGGCCGGACATGGTGAGCAGATGGGACAGTTCACTCGAGCTCATGGTCGGATCGACCATGGAACGGAGCCAGTTTTCGGAGAATTGCATAATCTTGCCTTGTCGCTGCAGGTGATTGTGATTAATTGAACTGCTTCAGGAAACGCAGATCGCCTTCGTAGAACAGGCGCAAGTCGTTGATTCCATAACGCAGCATCGTCAAGCGCTCAAGGCCGGAGCCGAACGCGAAGCCGATGAATTTTTCCGGATCCAGGCCGAAGTTCCTGACCACCGTCGGGTGCACTTGCCCGGCGCCCGACACTTCCAGCCAGCGCCCTTTCAAGGGACCGCTGCCGAAGGCGATATCGATCTCGGCCGACGGTTCGGTGAACGGGAAATAGGATGGGCGGAAACGCACCTGCAGGTCGTCGGTCTCGAAGAAGGCCTTGACGAAGTTCAGGTAGACGCCCTTCAAGTCCGCAAAGGAAATGTCCTCGCCGATCCACAGGCCTTCGACCTGGTGGAACATCGGCGAGTGGGTGGCATCGCTGTCGACGCGGTAGGTGCGGCCCGGCGCGATCACCTTGATCGGCGGCGTATGCGTGCGCGCATAACGCACCTGCATCGGGCTGGTATGGGTGCGCAGCAGCAGCGGCTTGCCGGTGCTGTCGTTGCCGTCGATATAGAACGTGTCCTGCATCGACCGCGCCGGGTGGTTTTCCGGGCTGTTCAGGGCGGTGAAATTGGTCCAGTCGTTTTCGATCTCGGGGCCGTCGGCCACGTCGAAACCGATCGAGCGGAAGATCTGCTCGACGCGCTCCCAGGTGCGCATCACCGGATGGATGCCGCCCATGGCGCGGCCGCGGCCGGGCATGGTGACGTCGATCGATTCGGCGTTCAGGCGTGCCATCAGCTGGACGTTCGCCAGATCCTCGCGGCGGCCGGTCAATGCGCTTTCGATTTTTTCTTTTGCGGCATTGATCAGGGCGCCCTGCGCCTTGCGCTGGTCAGGGTCGAGCTTGCCGAGCCCCTTCATCAGTTCGGTCACCTGGCCGGTCTTGCCGAGGTATTTGGCTTTCGCGTTTTCCAGCGCGGCTGCGTCCGGCGCGGCGCCAAAGTCAGCCTGGGCCGCGACGACGAGTTCTTCCAGCGAGTTCATGCGTGTTTTTCCTGTTTTGATGGTGGCGGGAGCCACAGGGGTGTTGCTTTAACAAGACCCCACAATCAAAAACGGGGCAAAGGTCGAATAACCCTGCCCCGCTCTTTTCGCACTACGTTACCGCAGCGCTATGTTGCCAGCAACTGCTGTTAGGCAGCCAGCTTGGCCTGGACGGCAGCGACAATCGCGGCGAAGGCCGGCTTGTCATGCACGGCCATGTCGGCCAGAACCTTACGGTCCAGTTCAATCGCGGCTTTTTTCAGGCCGTTCATGAACACGCTGTAGGTCATGCCGTGCGAACGCGAAGCCGCGTTGATACGGGTGATCCACAGTGCGCGGAAGACGCGCTTCTTGTTGCGGCGGTCGCGGTATGCGTACTGGCCAGCGCGCATGACTGCTTGCTTGGCAACACGGTATACTTTTGAGCGACGGCCACGGTAGCCTTTAGCAAGCTCAAGAACCTTCTTATGACGGGCCCGTGCGGTAACCCCACGTTTAACTCTAGGCATATTAGCTCCTTAGTGTGAGATTAAGCAGACGGCATCATACGCATGACGCTGGTGACGTCAGACGCATTGATGTTACGGGTACCACGCAGCTGACGCTTGTTCTTGGTGGTCTTCTTGGTCAGGATGTGACGCTTGAACGCCATACCCGATTTCACAGTACCGCCCGGACGCACGCGAAAACGTTTCTTCGCGGAGCTTTTGGTTTTCATTTTTGGCATAGTCATCTGTCCTTTTCACGGACAGCCTCATATTTAACAGGATTGCAGGTGGCAACTTGTGTCGCGCTTAGATGCCTGCTTTCACTTGTTTTGCAGCGCATACTGGACACGCTACAACCTGCTTCGAAAAACAGGAACCGCAGATTCTAGCACAGTTTGCGCGCCGGAGAACATGCTGTTGCGCTACTGCACACATGATGCAGGCGTACGCCGCCCCGTTCCCGGCGGCGGCGGCCACCGCAACTGGCGCTTACTGGGCAATCTCGCCATGCCATGGATACTGGGGACCGCCGGTCTCGCCCAGGCCCCAGGTGATCACGCCCGGAATCGGCGTGCTGCCGCCCACACCGTCCGGGTAGAGATAACCGCCCGACACTTCCACAACCTGTTCATCGCTCAGAGAAAACGGATGCATTTGGACTCCCTATCGATATTCTCGTTAATTAACCCGGAAACCCGGGGCGAATCAAATATATCAATATCAAATATTTTCCGCAAGGAATTAATAAATGCCTAATGGAGAAAATGGCATACCGTGTTTTATCCAGTCTGGAGGGAGAATATCCGAGCGCTGCCCCTTATTCCGGCGCGGGCGAATGGCGCGCCGCTGGCTGCGTCATATGGTCGATCAGGGTATCGCCGATCGGATAACCGGAACGCTGCTCGAAAGCGATAAACATCGGACTCGGGTTCGCTTCCAGAAAATGGAATTCGCCGGCGTTGGTACGGCGCCAGTCGATCGCGGTCCAGCGCAGGCCAAGCACGTCCATGATCGCCGCCGCATCGGCCGCGAGCGCGGGCGGTGTTTCGATCGGCACGATCTTCATGTCGCGGTCCTCGCGGAAATCCACTTTATCGCTGATTAATTCGGCGCTAAAACACGTCGCACCGATCGCATAGGTGCGTACGTTGGTGCCTTCGATATATTCCTGCAAGGTGATCGGCGCCTGCGTCAGCGCCTTGGCCAGGTGATCGCCGGCCAAATGGCGCTCGGTAATGCGCTGGGTATGCGAACCGCCGTAGACCGGCTTGAAAATCGCTTCCGGCACGGCCTGGCAAAAGGCGCGGATATCGTCCGCGTGGTTGCCGATATAGGTGCGCGGAATACGGACGCCGGCCCTGGCCACCAGGCCGAGTTGATGCGGCTTTTCCTGGTGCGACTGGAACGCGTCCCAGCTATTGAACCAGCGCGTGCCGTTCTTCATCTGGAACCAGGAACGCAGGCAGGCCATGCTGTCGAAATACGCGATATCGGCCGCCGTGCCGCGGGTGGCGCGGGTCGATTCGGCCGTGACGCCGCCGTAGTTGCGCCAGTAGACGGACCCGATATCGTCAAACGCGATACTGGCGCCGTCCTCGAGCGTCAACGCGCCCTGGGCGCGGCCGGGGTCGATACTCAGGGCCAGGCTGGAGGGAAAACTGGGCGATTCCACGAGGGCGGTCTGGAATCCGCGCTCGCCAAGGCGTGCCATCATGTGCTGGGCATGCTGATCGCGCGCATGCCCCAAAACCAGGTGTTTCATAGACGAATCCGGAGATCAGGATAAAAAGAACGCCGCCCGCACGAAGGGCGAGCAACAGGAAGCACTGCGCCACCGGTCCGGCCATGGCGGCTAACGGGATTGCGCTAGCGAACGGATCCGGGAATCGATTGCAGGGGCCGAGACCGCCCGCGCGGGGCGTGGCCGGCACGGCAGCGGCAGCGCTGCGCGCGACAACGGCGATATGGCAAAGCGCATTGGCGCACGCAGAACCTTGCGGCTCAGCCTTGCGACAATGCGCCGCCGGCTCGTGCGAGCCGGAGTGAACCAGTGCGCTTAGTACGCCGGAGGAGGCGTCCAGCCGCCCTCTTCACCGATGGCCAGGGTGGTTTCCGGAGGTGGTTCGATCGGGGTGATCTTCAGCGGTTCGGTCGGCATCATCGGGACGCCGACATCGCCACCGCGCGTGCCGGCGGCGCCGGTGATCAGGTCCAGGACTTCGTCGTTCAATGCGAATGGGTGCATGGTATTTCCTTGTGTAATGAAGCGATTAAGATTTCTAGGGAAAAAACGGGAATTGGCTCCCGCAGCACTACCAGCCGGCGCACGCCGGCCGGTCGAAATTACATCAGGTCGAGCGGAGGCGGTGCATAGCAACCGCCTTCCTCACCGATCGCCTGCGTGGTTTCCTCGATCAGGCCCGGCTTGGTATTGCCCGGCAGCGGAGCAATCGGGGTCAGCGGATTCTCGACGATGCCGCCGGCGATACCGGCGCCATTCACCAGGTCCAGCAGTTCGTCATTCAAAGCAAAGGGATGCATGATATTCCAGTCTCATTAGGATTGTTATTCCACGGCACCTTGTCAATACTATTGCCGGGCGCAATGAATATACCAACGAGAAAAAATTTCCACAACAAAAATATCGATTTTTGCGAGCGGATTCGAATAGGCGATCCTTGGCGCGCCGATAAGCGCCCGGGCCTGATAGATTTCGATAGAAATGGGAGCCGCCGGCGATTATCCGATGTGAATAATCACGGATCGATCCCGGGCGGAACACGGAAAAAACCGCAGGGGTGGAGCGAATTGGACCCGCCTGCTTTTATTGGATGGTGTCGGCCGCATCGGCGGGACGGGCGGTCGCGCTGGCGGCTGCCGTTGCGCGATTCGGGCAGTAGCCTCGATCGGCTTCGGTAACGCCGGAGAGCGATTGCGCGCGATCGTCCCTGGTGACCTTCAAAAACGGATGGCGCGAACGAAAACCGCAAGCGCCAGCCACGCCGTGGGCATGGCGATGCCTATTGCTGGCAAGACAGGGAGCCTAGCCGGCACGCCCCGTCCGGGCGCGAACGACCGGAACGCAGATCGGCCATTACAACGCACAAGGCCGGACCCGGTGCGGCAGCAAAGCTGCGGCACCAGGTCCGGCCCGGGCGTTGACGCGAAACGAAGAATTACTTCTTCTTTTTCGGCGCAATAATCATGATCATCTGGCGGCCTTCCATCTTCGGGAACTGCTCGACCTGGCCATACGGCTCCAGGTCACCCTTCAGACGCTCGAGCATGCGGAAGCCGATATCCTGGTGTGCCATTTCACGGCCGCGGAAGCGCAGCGTGATCTTGGTCTTGTCGCCTTCGTCGAGGAACTTGATGAGGTTACGCAGCTTGATGCTGTAGTCGCCTTCATCCGTACCGGGACGGAATTTGACTTCCTTGACCTGGATGATCTTTTGCTTCAGCTTGGCCTCGTGGGCCTTCTTCTGTTCCGAATACTTGAACTTGCCGTAGTCCATGAGGCGGCAGACCGGTGGGACCGCGTTTGGCGCGATCTCGACCAGGTCGACGTTCTTTTCTTCGGCCAGACGGAACGCGTCAGCCAGGCTCACAATGCCCAGCGGCTCGTTGTCGACCCCGGACAAACGCATTTCCGGGTGATTGATTTCGCCATTGATGCGATGCGACGACTTGTCAGTAGCTATGTTGTTTCCTTTTAATGTCTGAATAACCGGCCGGCTTACTTGGCTTTGGATTGCACTTCGCCAAGCAGGCGCTCGATCAGGGCATCGACGGACATCACGCCCAAGTCGACATTGCCCCGCGCGCGCACGGCCACGGTGTTTGCTTCACGTTCCTTGTCGCCAACAACTAGAATATATGGCAACTTTTGGACGGAATGTTCACGTATTTTATAGGTAATCTTCTCGTTCCGCAAATCAGCGTGAACGCGCAGGCCCGCTTTCTTCAAGCGATCCTGCACTTCCTTCACGTAATCGGCCTGCGCATCGGAGATGTTGAGTACCGCCACTTGCACCGGAGCAAGCCACAGCGGCAGCGCGCCGGCGTAGTTTTCGATCAGGATGCCGATGAAGCGCTCCATCGAGCCCACGATTGCGCGGTGCAGCATGACCGGCACCTTGCGCGTATTGTCTTCGGCGACGTATTCCGCGCCCAGGCGGCCCGGCATCGAAAAGTCGACCTGCATCGTCCCGACCTGCCATGGACGGCCGAGGCTATCCTTCAGGTGATACTCGATCTTCGGACCGTAGAAAGCGCCCTCGCCCGGCAATTCCGTCCATTCCACGCCGCAGGCGCGCAGCGCCGAACGCAGCGCTTCTTCCGCCTCGTCCCAGACTTCGTCGGTGCCGATGCGGCTTTCCGGACGCAAGGCCAGCTTGACGTCGATGTTCGTGAAGCCGAAGTCGTCATACACTTCCATCGCCTGGGCGTGGAAGGCCGTCACTTCCGTCTCGATCTGCTCTTCGGTACAGAAGACGTGGCCGTCATCCTGCGTGAAACCGCGCACGCGCATGATGCCGTGCAGCGCGCCCGAGGACTCGTTGCGGTGGCATTGGCCGAATTCGCCGTAGCGCAGCGGCAGGTCGCGGTAGCTCTTCATGCCCGAGTTGTAGATCTGCACGTGGCCGGGGCAGTTCATCGGCTTGAGCGCATACGAACGGTTCTCCGACTCGGTCGTGAACATGTTTTCGCGATAATTGTCCCAGTGGCCAGTCTTCTGCCACAGCGTGACGTCGAGGATCTGCGGCGCTTTTACCTCGTCGTAGCCGTTGACCTGGTATTTATGGCGCATGTATTGCTCGACTTGCTGCCAGATGGTCCAGCCCTTCGGATGCCAGAAGATCAGGCCCGGCGCTTCTTCCTGGAAGTGGAACAGGTCGAGCGCCTTGCCGAGTTTCCGGTGGTCGCGCTTTTCCGCTTCTTCCAGGTTATGCAGGTAGAGCTCCTGGTCTTCCTTCTTGGCCCAGGCCGTGCCGTACACGCGCTGCAGCATCTCGTTGTTCGAGTCGCCGCGCCAATAGGCGCCGGCCAGCTTCATCAGCTTGAACACTTTCAATTTACCCGAGGACGGCACGTGCGGGCCGCGGCACAGGTCGGTGAAACTGCCTTCCGAATACAGCGACACGTCTTCGCCGGCCGGAATCGAGGCGATGATCTCGGCCTTGTAGTCTTCCCCGATCGACTTGAAGTACGCGACCGCCTCGTCGCGCGGCAAGACCTTGCGCGTGACCGGCTCGTCCTTCTTGGCCAATTCGGCCATCTTCTTTTCGATCTTGGCCAGGTCGTCCGGGGTGAACGGGCGCTTGTACGAGAAGTCGTAATAGAAACCGTTTTCGATGACCGGGCCAATCGTGACCTGTGCATCTGGGAACAATTCCTTGACCGCGTGCGCCAGCAGGTGGGCGGTCGAGTGGCGGATCACGTCCAGGCCTTCCGGATCGCGGTCGGTGATGACGGCGAAATCGGCGTCCTGTTCGATCAGGAAGGACGTATCAACCACTTTGCCGTCCACCTTACCGGCCAGTGCGGCCTTACCCAGGCTGGGAGCGATACTGGTCGCTACCTGGGCAACCGTCACGGGGCCATCGAACTGACGGCTGGAGCCGTCGGGAAGTCGCACGTTCAGCATAGTGATCTCCAATTGGCGCGACGCGCCGCTAAATGTTGAGAATATTGAAAGCTAAAATCTTTGGACGAAAAAAAACGCGGGCTAGCCGCGTTGATTTCAGTGTGTTGAGCAAAAGAACACCCTACCGCGCCTAGCGATTCCCCCACAACCAGGTTGTAGTTCGCGGTGTCATAACCGTCGGTGCCTTTCTCGCTCTTACTAAATATTCTGGTGGGCGGTGCAGAATTCGAATCTGCGACCCCTTGGATGTCGACCAAGTATTCTAACCAGCTGAACTAACCGCCCAATGAGCAGCATTATAGGGGCTGTATCGGCGTCGCGCAAGGCTTGTCCAGAATTAAGTATCAGGGCGGCAAACTTGCTCCTCCATCAGGCAGCCCCCGTTATCCATTACACTGCCCGCTGTTCCAATTTTTCCGACTTGCCATGTCCGATCCAGCCGCACCGACTTCCGAACACCTGCACGCCCATCTCGCGGGCGACGCCAGCCACGGCCATTTCATCGAGGCGCGCAGCCAGAAGGCGCTCGGCATCGCGCTGGCGATGACGATTCTGTTCGCCGTGATCGAGGTCGTCACCGGCTTCATGTCCAATTCGCTGGCGCTCATCTCCGACGCCGGCCACATGGTCACCGACGCCGCCGCCCTCGGCCTGGCCCTGCTCGCCCAATTGATCGCCAAGCGGCCGCCTTCGCACCGCCATTCCTTCGGCCTGGTGCGCGCAGAGGCGCTCGCCGCCTTCGTCAATTGCCTGGCGATGCTGGCGCTGGTGGCGTGGATCGTCTATGAAGCCGTGCAGCGTTTGACCCATCCGCAGCCGGTGCAAGGCGGCGTGGTGCTGGTGGTGGCCGCGATCGGCGCCGCCATCAACCTGGTCGTCGCCTACGTGCTCTCGCGCGACAGCGACAGCATCAATACCCGCGCCGCGCTGGTCAACGTGATGGGCGACCTGCTCGGCTCGGTGGCCGCGATCGCCGCCGGCGCCATCATTTACTTCACCAACTGGGTGCGGATCGACCCGATCCTGTCGATCTTCGTGTCGCTGCTGATCCTGAAATCGACCTGGGGCATCCTGCGCGAGTCTTACCACTTCCTGATGGAAGGCGTGCCGCACGGGATCGACTACCTGCAAGTGGGCGCCGACCTGGCCGAGGTCGAAGGCGTGCTGTCGGTGCACGACCTGCACGTCTGGGACATGTCGCCCGGCCACCCTGCCCTGATCGGCCACCTGGAAATTCGCGACCTGGCCGAGTGGCCGGCGGTGCTGCGCCGGGTCCAGGCCATGCTGTTCGAGCGCCACAACATCGACCACGTCACGCTCCAGCCTGAAGCGGATGGCGGCCTGCCGCTCGACCCTGGCCACTGTAAGCCTGCGCTTACCCACGCTGGGCACGCGCGCCGATAGGTGTGCGCGGGCATCTTGCCCATAATCTTTGCATGAGCGAACTTACCGAACGTGTTTTCGACACCCTGATCATCGGCGGCGGTCCCGGCGGCCTGACCGCCGCCATCTACCTGCGCCGCTTCACGCGCAACATCGTCGTCATCGACAAGGGCAACAGCCGCGCCTGCCTGATTCCCGTGTCGCACAACTATCCCGGCTTTCCCGACGGCGTGCCGGGCACGAAGCTGCTCGAGCGGCTCAGCTGCCAGTTAGGCAATTACGGCGGCGAGGTCATGCCAGGGGAAGTGACCGACCTGCGCCTGGAGGATGGCCATTTCGTCGGCGATTATCTTGACGAGGACGGCAACACGCACCCGATCCGGGCACTCACGGTCTTGATCGCGACCGGCGTGGCCGATGCCGGCCTGCCGATCGAGAACTGGCGCGAAGCCGTGGCCAGCGGCGCCGTTCGCCTGTGCCCGGTGTGCGACGGCTTCGACGTGATGGACCGGCGCATCGCCGTCGTCACCAACGAAACCAATCCGGTCGGGCACGCGCTCTTCATGCGCTCGTTCAGCGCGGACGTGACCTTGTTCGACCGTGGCGAAGAATCGATGCTGAGCGAGGACGACCGCAAGCAGGTGGAAGCTGCCGGCGTGCGCTACATCGAATCGCCGCTGTTGGGCGTGTCGATGAGTCCCGAGATGAAGCCGGTACTCAATACCGCGGACGGCGAGAGCCGCGAGTTCGACGTGTTCTATCCGATGCTGGGCGAATCGGCCAGATCAAGCCTGGCGTCAGCGCTGGGCGTGGAGACCGCGGAGTGCGACAAGATCGTGGTCGACGACCACCAGCGCACCAGCGTGCCGGGGCTGTATGCGATCGGGGACGTGGTGCGCGGCTTGAACCAGATCGCGGTGGCGGCGGGCCAGGCGGCGATCGCGGCGACCAGCATCCATAACGCCCTGCCGTGGGCGCTGCGCGCGAACAAGGACGCGTAGCGTGGTGCCGGGCTAGCGGCCGCAGCACGACATTACTTGCGCCCTGAAGCCAGCGCAATGCGCCGCTCGATCCGTTCCACGCCAGCCTTGTCGCCGGCGGCAAGCGCGCGCTGTGCCTGGATCCCCAGCCACATCAACAAAGGCCGTCGCCACCCCTGGTTCGACGCCGTCTCGGTCGCCGCCGCGATATCGGCCGGCCTTATCCGCCCCGCCTTGAACAGCGCCCCCGCCGCCACCAGCCTGGCCAGCGGATCGGCCACGGCCGCGATCGAACCGGTGGCCACCACCGGCCGATGCTGCTCGGGCAAGGCCGCCCCATCGAGCCCCTCCCAGCGCCCCGCCAGGTAGGCGGCATACGCGCGCTGCTGCGCATTCGCGTCCGGCGCCAGGGCGGCAAACCCGGGACAGTCGTCGAACTCGAGGCTGGCCGCCAGCGTCGCGCAGCGCACCAGCTCCACTTGCGCGACCAGGTCGGCGCGCCCGGTGCTGCTCGTCTCGCGCCGCGCGCGGGCGAATTCGGCGTTCGCCGCGCCCGTGTTCCCGCGCAGGTAGTCCTCGGTGAAGCCGTCGAGGGCGTCCTTCGCGTTCGGCTGCCAGTTGGGCGGCGCGGGTTTGCTGGCGCAGCCGGCCAGCAGCAGCACAGCCATCGATAAGCGCATTCTCATGGCAGCTTGATCTCCTCGTTCTTGCCGGCGAACGGCCACTTGCGGTTGATCTGGTCGACCAGGCGGTTCACCTTGCGCAGGCTGGCGTCGACTTCGCCGCGCAGCAGCCCCAGGTCTTCGGTGGCCACGCGCGCGTTCGCGCCGACTGCCTGGGCTTCCACCAGCACGGCATCGACCCGCTTGAGCGTGCCGCGCGCATCCTGCAACACGCCCTTGAGTTCGACCACCGCGGCCTGGGCGTCGTCGACCACGCCCTTCTTGCCGTACAGGCGCTGGTCGGTCTTGGCCAGCAGCAGGTCGAGCCGCTGCAGGGTGCCGACGAATTTCCTGGCCTCGTCATCGCCGAGAGCCCCGCTGAGCAGGCCGTATTTGCCGGACATGCGGCCCGACAGGCTGCCGGTGAGCGTGCGCAGATTGTCCAGGCTGCCGGCCATGCTGGAGCCTTCGGCGGTCATGCTTTCCAGGTTGTTGAGCAGCGAGCGCGCGGTCGCCACCAGGCCGGGAATCTCGGCCGTGACGTCGCCGCGCAGGATCGGGCGCACGGCGCCGTCTGGCAACGGCGCGTCGTCCAGCACGCCGGTAAAGGCGCGCAGGCGCGTTTCGCCGACCACGCTGCGCTCGAGCGTGAAGACACTCGAGGCTTTGAGCCACTTGGCGTCCGACCTGGAGACGTCGACCAGCACCTGCACCTTGCCGTCCTTGGCCAGCTCGACCAGGCGCACGCGCCCGATCGGAAAACCGGCGAAGGTCATGTCCATGCCGGGGATGACGCCTTCCGAATTCTCGGTCGTCAGCACCAGCTTCTGGGTCGGCTCGAACACGCCGCGCGCATACATCACGTACAGGACGAAGGCGATGATCAGGGCCGATACCAGCACCAGCAGGATCATGGCCTTGGTTTCGACATGGGCGGGTGCGTCAGGTTCGGTCTCGGTCATGGGCAAGTATCAGATGTATTTGAGGGCAAGCGAAGCGCCTTCGATCAAGAGCAGCACGAACAGCAGGCGCAGGGCGCCCGGCTGCACGCTCGAGCCGAGACGGCGCGGGTAGCGCTGCAGTTCGAGAATCGCAGCGGTCGGGATCACGGCCACCGCCAGGCAGAACAGCACGGTCTTGAGCACGAAGCCGACCGTGACGGCGGGATCGAACACGCGCCCGACGGTGCGCGTGTAATCGAGCGCGCCCCAGGGCGAGAGGCCATACACGTTCAGGTAGGCCAGCAGCAGCACGATGGTCGAGCTGATCATGGCCAGGCTGAGGACCGAAAAGGCGTTCGCGAACAGCTGCGGCACCAGGTCGCGCCGCATGCGGCGTAGCGCCTGCGCATTCACCTCGGCCGTCGGCAGCCCGGCGCGCGCAAGTCCCAGCGCGGTGGCGTCGAAGGCCATGCCGGAGCGCAGGGCGGCGAACAGCGCCGCCGACAAGGGGATCAGTTCCAGCACCAGCACCCGCACCACCATTTCGAGCGCATAGCGCGACAGACCGTAACTCATGGCCGTCACCAGCACGATGCGGATGATGACGAGGCTGATCAAGGCCGCCAGCAGCGTGAACCAGGGCAGCACCTGCCAGGTGCTGGCGTGGATGTAGCGCGCCGTCGCCAAGCGGTTGGCGCGGTTGTAGGTGGCCGGCGAAAAGGCCGTGACGATGGCGACCGCGCCGAGGTGGAACATGTACCACCAGCTGCGCAGGTAGTGGACGAACGCGAGCCCCCAGAGGCTGGGGCGGGTGGCGAGGTGGAGGGAGCGGCGCATGGGCATATGATACGGTTTTAACGAATATGCATGTGTTTTCGTATCATGTCTTAGGAGCGCCGCGCCTCCTGCACGCCGGCCACTTCGGCGATCGACGCCAGCGCCTTCTGCAACTGCGCGGTGGCCCCGATTTCCGCCGTAAACGTCATGCGCGCCTGCCCTTTGGTGGTCTGGGTGTTGACGCCCGTGACGTTGATCTTCTCGCGCAGGAAGGCGTCCGAAATATCGCGCAGCAGGCCCTGGCGGTCGATCGCCAGGATGAAGATGTCGACCGGGTAGACGGTCTCGCTGACACCGCGGCCCCACTCGGTCTGGATCACCCGCTCGGGCGCCTTGCTGCGCATCTCGGCGAAGTTCTTGCACGACAGGCGGTGGATCGAGACGCCCTTGCCGCGCGTGACGAAGCCGACGATCGGGTCCGGCGGCGCCGGTTTGCAGCACTTGGCCAGCATCGTCATCAGGCCTTCGGTGCCGACCACCAGCACGCCCGACTTGGCGCCCTGCTCCACGCTCGAGGCACGGCTCTTGTTGACCACCGCGGCGTCGTCCGGCGGCGCTTCCACCGTTTCGTGCAGCGCCGCTTCCACATGGCGCAGGCTGAACTTCTCCTTGCCGACCGCGACGAACAAGTCGTCGACCTTGGCAAAGCCGAGTTTATGCGCCAGCGCTTCCAGGTTGACGGCCGTCTTGCCCTCGCGCTGCAGGGATTTTTCGACCAGCCCCCGGCCCTGGGCCAGGGTCTCGGCCAGCTCCAGCGCATGGAACCAGGCGCGGATCTTGGAACGGGTGCGGCTGCTGACCGTATAGCCGGGGCTGAGCCAGTCGCGCGACGGTCCCTGGCTGCCGGGCGCGCCCTTGGCGGTGATGATTTCGCAGGTCTGGCCGTTTCGAAGCGGGGTATTGAGCGGCACCATGGTGCCGTCGATCCTGGCGCCGCGGCAGCGGTGCCCGACCTCGCTGTGCAGGTGGTAGGCGAAGTCGATCGGGGTCGCGCCGACCGGCAGCTCGAGCACCCGCGCCTGCGGCGTGAGCACGAAGATGCGGTCGTCGAGCGTGGTCGCCTTGAGCTTCTCGACCCATTCCTTCTGGTCTTCCTCGGCGCCGACGACGTCGGTGACATCGCTCTTCCAGGCCAGCAGCTGGCGCAGCCAGGCGATTTTCTCGTCGTACTTCTGGCTCTTGAAGTTCGAGCCGCCTTCTTCCTTGTAGCGCCAGTGCGCGGCCACGCCGTACTCGGCGAAGTTGTGCATCTCCTGGGTGCGCACCTGCACTTCGAGCGGACGCCCGTCCTCGGCATTGACGACCGTGTGCAGCGACTGGTAGCCGTTCGGCTTGGGGCGCGCGATGTAGTCGTCGAATTCGCTGGGAATCGGGGTCCAGATATTGTGGACCAGGCTCAGGACCGTGTAGCAGGTCTTGGCGTCGGCCACGATCACGCGGAAGGCGCGCACGTCGTACAGCGAGGAGAAGTCGAGCTCCTTGCCGCGCATCTTGTTGTAGATGCTGTAGATGTGTTTCGGGCGTCCGCTGACCTCGGCCTTGATGCCGGCCGCGTGCAGCTCGCGCTGCAGGCGCTCGATCGAGGACGCGACGAAGCCTTCGCGCGACATCCGTTTTTCTTCCAGCATCTTGGCGATGCGCTTGTAGGTCTCGGGCTCGAGGAAGCGGAAGGCCAGGTCTTCCAGCTCCCACTTGAGCTGCCAGATCCCGAGCCGGTTCGCCAGCGGCGCGTACAGGTCCATCACTTCGCGCCCGTAGTCGCGCGTCAGGTCGTCGAAGCGCTTGGCGTCGGCGAAATAACGCAACGTCGTCACGCAGGACGCCAGGCGGATCAGCACCACGCGCATGTCGGTCGCCATCGCCAGCAGCATCTTGCGCAGGGTTTCCACTTGCGCCACCGCTTGCTGGGCCGCGTTCTTGCCGCGCCAGACCCCCTGGTGGCCCACGGTCAGGTCGCGCAGGCGAATCAGTTGCTGGACCCCGCGCACCAGGCTGGCCACTTCGGCGCCGAACAGCTGCTCGAGCGTTTCCATCAGCGTCGGCTCGAACATCGCCAGCTCGAACAGCAGCCCGGCGATGCGCGTTTCGACATCGCTGCGCAGGTAGGCCAGCGTGCCGGCCACCCCGAGCGAGAACTCGAAGGCGTTCTGGCCCGACGTGCAGGTCCGTTCGCCATAGGCGACGGCCGCATAGTCGAGCGCGTGCTGGACGCGCACGCATTCATCGGGATTCAGGCCCGAGACGAGCTGGGTGGTGGCGTCGCCGAGAGCGGCGGTGGAAACCATACCTTAACGCAGTGCGGCGGTGACGACGATCTCCACCAGGCAGGCCGGATTGGCAAGCTTCGCTTCGACGGTGGCGCGCGGCGGCGTGTGGCCAGCGGCGACCCATTCGTCGTAGACCGCGTTCATGCCGGCGAAATGGGCCATGTCGGCGATGAAGATCTGGCACATCAGGATGCAGGTCTTGTCGCTGCCGGCTTCGTTCAACAGGCGGTCGACGTGGCCCAGCACTTCGCGCGTCTGGCCTTCGACGTCCTGGGTGGTGTCTTCGGCGATCTGGCCGGCCAGGTAGATGGTGCCGTTGTGGATGGCGGTTTCGGAGAGGCGCTTGCCTACGTGGAGTCGTGTGATTTGCATTGATGTCTTTCGTTTCGATAGCCGGGCATCAGCCCGTTAAAAATTCGCGTGCGATGGCGATTTGATCGGCATGCACGAAGGTCGGCGCATGGCCGACGCCTGCAATCTCGACCAGCTGTGGCTTCGGTCCGCGGGTCGTCATCAGCTGCGCCGTCTCGTGCGACAGCAGGTCGGACAGTTCGCCGCGCACCAGCAGCGTCGGGCAGCCGATCGCATCCCAGGCGCGCCACAGCGCCGCTTCGTCCTGTTTTGCGCGCTCGACGTTCATGGCCTTGAACGGCTGGGCCAGCGCGAGGTCGTAATGGCGCACCCATTCGCCGTTCGCTTCCTGGCGCAGTACGTCGGCGGCCAGCTTGTCCCATTGTTCTTCCGTGTGCGGGCCGAACGAGGCGGAGACCTCGCGCACGAAGCGCGCCCCGCTCGCATAGTCCGGGAAGCGCAGGTCCTGGCCGATATAGTCGGCGATGCGCTGCAGGGCCGCGCCGTCGAGCGTGGGGCCGATGTCGTTGAGCAGCAGGCGCGTGATCGGCGTCTGCGGCAAGGATGCCAGCACCATGCCGATCAAGCCGCCCATCGAGGTGCCGAACCAGTGCACCTGGTCCGCGCCGTTGGCGGTGACGCGCGCGACCAGGGTCACCATGTCGGCCACGTATTGCGGCAGCGTATAGAGCTGGGGATCGGCGAGGCGCCCCGAGCGCCCGCGTCCGGCGACGTCGGGACAGACCACGCGATAGCGGTCGCACAGCGCGCGCGCCAGCGCGTCGAAGTCGTCGGCCACGCGCGTGACGCCATGCACGCACACCAGCACCCGCTCATTGGCCGGATCGCCCCACTCCTTATAGGCGATCCGGTGCAGGCCGGCGGGCGAGCTGCACTGCACGCTTTTCAATCTCGCTTCGCTCATATCCCTGCTCCAAGATGACAATATTGTTACGTCGTTCAGCACCGCCCCACATTTTAACTGCCCGAGCGTTTAGAATTCTACCAATTCCGCAGAAACACCCTGAACACCTACCTAACAGAGGAAACAATGAAATCGACCATGCTAAGCGGTAAAACGGCTCTCGTCACCGGCTCGACCTCCGGCATCGGCCTGGGAATTGCGCGCGCGCTGGCGGAACAGGGCGCCAACCTGGTCTTCAACGGCTTCGGCGACGCCCAGCAGATCGAGAAGCTCTACACCGACATCGGCCAGGAATTCGGTGTGCAGACCGCCTACCATAACGCCGACATGTCGAAGCCCGAACAGATCGAGGCGATGATGGCCTTCGCCGCCGAAAAATTCGGCGGCGTCGACATCCTGGTCAACAACGCCGGCATCCAGCACGTGGCCGCGATCGAGGACTTCCCGACCGATAAATGGGACGCGATCATCGCCATCAACCTGACCTCGGCCTTCCACACCACGCGCCTGGCCCTGCCCGGCATGAAGCAGAAGAACTGGGGCCGCATCATCAACCTGGCCTCGGTCCACGGCCTGGTCGGCTCGGCGCAGAAATCGGCCTATGTCGCGGCCAAGCACGGCCTGGTCGGCTTCACGAAAGTCACCGCCCTCGAGACCGCGCAGACCGGCGTCACCTGCAACGCGATCTGCCCGGGCTGGGTATTGACCCCGCTGGTGCAAAAGCAGGTCGACGACCGCGCCGCGCGCGAGAACCTGTCGAACGACGCGGCGCGCAAGGCCCTGCTGGCGGAAAAGCAGCCCTCGGGCGAGTTCGTCACGCCGGACGAGCTGGGCGCGCTGGCCGTGTTCTTCTGCAGCCCGGCCGGCGCCCAGGTGCGCGGCGTGGCCTGGAACATGGACGGCGGCTGGACCGCCCAGTAAGCCTTTGACCAGGCAAGCGGCGCCGACCGACCGGCGCCGCTTGCCCCACCTCCCCGACGCATGCACAATTTCGACCGGCGGCGCGACCGCTTCGACCTGTTCGACCGCATGGACAGCCCCGCGGTGAACCTCTGCTTCACGCTCGACCTGCCCGACTACCGTTCCTGGTGCAAGGCCCAGGGCCTGCCGCCGTTCCACGTGCTGCTGTGCGCCGTGCTGCGCGCCGTCCTGAAGATCGAGAATTTCCGCTACCGCGTGTTCGAGGGCGAGGTCATCGCCATCACGCGCCTGATGCCTTCGTTCACGGTCGTCAACCACAACGACGATTTGAATTTCGCCCTGTTCGACTGGTCGGACGACCTGCGTGAATTCGTCCGCCGCGCCGTGCGGGCGCGCGACGAAGCCTGCGCCATGACAGGCTTGAACAATGCCTATGCCGCGCTGTCGCCGCGCGCATGCAAGGACCAGGTCTTCATCACCTGCATCCCCTGGCTCGATTTCACCTCGATCCAGCATCCGACCGCCAGCCTGGGCGCGCCCGACATTCCCTCGCTGGCCTGGGGCCGCTTCCGGGACGGCCCGGCGGGACGCCTGCACCTGCCGTTTTCGGTGCAGGCGCATCACGGCTTCGTCGACGGCTGGCATATCCACCAGCTGGCGCAGCAGATCGCGGCGGAGCTGGCAAGCCTGATGGCCGGGCAGCCCTGACCCGCCGGCAGCGCGGGGGGGCAGCCCGGGGTTCCAGCCGATGGTCCCAGCCCGATACAGCTTCCGGCGGCCGACCGCTTTCCCAGGATCACACTACGGCGCATCCCGCATGCGCGCACCGAAAGCGCTTGACTTCAAAATATGACGAGCATAATATTAGCTTCATCATATTTACAGACAGCGCCATGTCCACCGATCCCAAATCAAGCCGCCGCGAACTATCGCATGGCCGCATCCTCGACGCCGCCGCGCGCGCCGTGCGGCGCCAGGGCTATGCAGGGGTCGGCGTGGCCGAGGTCATGAAGGAAGCCGGCCTGACCCACGGCGGCTTCTACGCCCACTTCAAGTCGCGCGACGCCCTGCTGGCCGCCGCCATCGACCATGCCGCCGTCGACAGCGTGAAGATCCTGTCGCGCCGTATCAAGGCCCTGGAGGAAGCGGGCGCCAGCCGGGTGCGCGCCCTGGTCGAAGGCTATCTGGCCGACGAGCACGTCGCCAGTTGCGAGCGCGGTTGCCCGGTCGCCGCGCTCGGCTCGGAAATGCCGCGCCAGTCCGAGGATCTGCTGGAAGTGTCGCGCAGGCGCGTGCGCGGCCTGGTCGAACGGGTGCGCCAGACCTTGCCGCCCGAGACGCCGGTCGAGCGCGCGTTCGCCCTCGCGGCCAGCCTGGTCGGCGCCCTCCAGTTCGCCCGTGCACTGGGCGACGAGGGGCGCGCCATGCTGCCCGGCGTGCGCGCCACCCTCATTGCCCAGTACGACGAACTCACCTGAATCCATGACCGCGGCCGGCCCGCGGCTTTTTTGCAACAAAATATGATGACCGTCATATTCGACAAACTGACCTGAAAGGAACGACCATGACACTCCAGGACGCCACCGTCTTCATCACCGGGGCCAACCGCGGCCTCGGCCTGGCTTTCGCCCGCCACGCCCTCGCCCACGGCGCACGCAAGGTCTACGGCGCCGCGCGCGATCCGGCGTCGATCACCTTGAGCGGCGTGGTGCCGATCGCGCTCGACGTGACCAGCGCTTCCCAGGTCGCGGCCGCCGCCGCCGATTGCGGCGACGTCACGCTGGTCGTCGACAATGCCGGCATCGCCGGCGTCAAGGGCCTGCTCGAGGACGACAGCATCGCCGTCACCGGCCAGATGATGGAGACGAATGTGTATGGCCTGCTGCGCGTCAGCCAGGCCTTCGCCCCGGTGTTGGCGGCGAACGGCGGCGGCGCCCTGCTCAACGTGCTGTCGGTGTCGAGCTGGGTCAGCGCGCCGGTGCTGGCCGCCTATTCGGTCTCGAAAGCGGCCGCCTGGAGCGTGACCAACGGCCTGCGCAACGAGCTGCGCGCGCAGGGCACCAAGGTGCTCGGCCTGCACGTCGGCTTCATCGACACCGACCTGACGCGCGGCTTCGACGCGCCGAAACTGGCCCCGGACTTCGTCGTCGCACGCGCCTTCGCCGCCCTGGCCAATGGCGACAGCGAAGTGGCGATCGACGACTGGACCCGGCAGATCAAGCACGGCCTGTCGAACCAGCCCGGCATCTACATCGACGCCGCCCGTTAAAGCGAGGACCGCCATGACCACTCCCACACTTGCGCCCATCCCGCTGGACGCCGTCCCGCGCGCCGCCGCATCGCCCTGGCCCACCTTCTGGATCGCCTGCATCGCCGTGTTCCTGGTGTCGATCGACAGTACCGTCCTGTTCGCGGCCTTCGGCGCCCTGCAAGCGGCTTTTCCGGCCGCCACGCCGGCCGACCTGTCCTGGGTGCTGAACGCCTACACGGTGGTCTACGCGACCATGCTCATTCCCGCCGGCGGCCTGGCCGACGCCCATGGCAGGAAGCGTGTATTCCTGGCCGGGGTGACGCTGTTCCTGGCGGCGTCGGCGGCCTGCGGCATGGCCGACAGCGTGGCCCTGCTGATCGCGGCGCGCGTGGTCCAGGCGCTGGGCGCGGCGCTGCTCACGCCCGCCTCGCTGTCGATCATCCTCGACGCCTTCCCGAAGGAAAAGCGTACCGTGGCCGTGAGTCTGTGGGGTGCGGTCGGCGGCCTGGCCGCCGCCATCGGCCCCAGCCTCGGCAGCAGCATCGTCGAGCACCTGGGCTGGCCCTGGGCCTTCTACATCAACCTGCCGCTGGGTGCGGTCTCGCTCTGGTTCGGCGCGGCGCGCCTGCGCGAAGCCAAGATCAGCGGCAAGGTCGCGCGCATCGACGTGGTCGGCATGCTGCTCCTGATCGTCGCGGTCGGCGCGCTGGCGATGGCGATCACCCAGCTTGATTCGCCCCACTGGAGCGGCCTCGAACTGGGCGCGCTGGCGTTGACGGGCGCGATCGCCTTCGGCGCCTTCATCGCCTGGGCGCGCACGGCGACCGCGCCGCTGGTCGACCTGGCCTTGTTCGCCAACCGCAGCTACAGCGCGGTCAACCTGGCCACGCTGGCCTTCGGCACGGCGTTCGCGATGATGTTCTTCGCCTTCTTCAGCTACATGACGCGTATCTGGCATTTCAGCCTGCCGCTGGCCGGCCTGGCGGTGACGCCCGGACCGCTGATGGTGGTGCCGACCGCGATCGTCGCCGGCCGCATCGCCGCGCGCACCGGGCACCGCCCGATCCTCGTGACCGGCTCGCTGATCTATGCCGCCAGCGGCCTGTGGCTGCTGCTGGTGCCGGGCACGGAACCGGCCTACGCGACCCAGTGGCTGCCGGGCCTGTTCCTCTCCGGGATCGGGGTCGGCATGGTGCTGCCTTCATTATCGGGCGCTGCGGTGGCGGGCTTGCCGGCGGCGCAGTACGCGGTCGGCAGCGCCGTGAACCAGGCCACGCGCCAGCTCGGCTCCGTGCTGGGCGTGGCGGTGACGGTGCTGCTGGTGGGCCACGCGAACCTGACCCGCGCCGACTTCCTGCCGGTGTACGGCATGCACGTGGCGCTGGCCTTGCTCACCGCGGCCCTGTGCCTGGCGGTCAGGACGGCGCCCGCAGCACCAGCAGGTGGCCGCTGACGTCGGCCCCGTGCTCGCTGCGCACCACCGCCTGCCGGGCCTCGAGCATGTCGAAGCCGTGTTCGCGCGCCAGGCGCCGCAGGTAGGCGAGCGAGTGCGCATAGCGATTCGAAGGCAGCAGTGCATGGTCGGCGCCCTCGCCCGCTTCGGTCGAAAAACAGAACCAGCCGCCCTGCCGCAGGGCCGCGCGCACCTGCGCGAACAAGGTCTCCAGCGCGCCGAAATACACGAGGACGTCGGCGGCCACGGCCAGGTCGAAGGCGCCCGCGTGCGCGTCGAGGAAGCTGCCGATGTCGGCACAGGCCAGTTCGTCGTACAGGCCGGTGGCGCGCGCCTGCGCCAGCATCCTGGGCGACAGATCGACCCCGCGCAGGCTGCGCGAGCGCGGGCGCAGGAAGGCGCCGCACAGTCCCGTGCCGCAGCCCAGGTCGACGCTGGCCAGGTCGCTGCCTGCGACCTGGCGCGCCAGGGCCTGCGCGATCAGGTCCGGCGTGCGGTAGCCCAGCACGCCGGTCAGGTGGCGATCGAAGTGGCCGGCGTACTGGTCGAACAAGGCTTTCACGTAGGCGTCCGGTGCGCGCGCGGGCGCCGCGCCGACGCCGAGCGCGGCCAGCGCGAAATCGATCTGGGCGCCATCGTCGCCGACGGCACGCGCGCGTTCGAAGGCGGCGATGGCCTGGTCGCGCCGCCCCAGCGCCAGCAGCGCTTCGGCGCGCTGGCGGTTGCTGGCGGGATGGTCGGGGCGCAGCGCCAGCGCCGCGTCAAAACAGGCCAGCGCCTCCTGCGCTCGTCCGAGCTTGAGCAGGGCCAGGCCGCGTCCCGACTGCGCCTCCGGTGCTTTCGGGTCGTGGCGCAGCGCGTCCTCGTAGCCGCGCAGGGCGGCCTCGAAGTCGCGCAGCTGGAACAGCGCGTTGGCGCGCACGCACAAGGCCTCGGGGTAGACCGGCCGGCCAGCCAGCGCCCGTTCGCAGCTCGCCAAGGCCGCCTGCGCCTGGCCCAGCTCGAGCAGCGCGATCGCGCGGTTGCACCAGGCTTCGGGATAGGCCGGCCGCAAGGCCAGCGCGCGCTCGTAGCTGTCCACCGCCTCAGGCAGGCGATCGAGCCGGCGCAAGGCGTTGCCGCGGTTGCTCCAGGCGAGCGCGTAGCCGGGATTGCGCGCGAGCGCCGCGTCGTAGCTGGCCAGCGCTTCGCTGCCGCGTCCCAGGTCTTGCAGCGCGGCGCCGAGGTTGCAGTGGGCGCTCGCCTGCCCCGGGTCGACCGCCAGCGCCTGGGCGATCAGCGTCACGGCTTGCTGCGCCTGGCCCTGCTGGCGCTTGACCACGCCGAGCAGGTGCAGCGCATCGAACTGGCGCGGCGCGTCCGCCAGCACCTGGCGGTAGCGCGCCTCGGCTCGATCGAGCTTGCCCGCCTGGTGCAGCGCGACGGCTTCCTTGAGCAGCGCGGCGATCCGCGCTTGTTCCTGACCCATGCGTTCCTCGTTCGGTGAAGATGGCCGCCAGCATACCGCACGCAAGCGCCGGCGCCTCCGCTATGATGGCCGCTTCACAACTCGACTGAGCACACCATGCGGACCCGGACCCGAACACGCGCCCTGACCACGATCGCGCTGGCCGCGCTCACCCTGCTGGCCGCGGCCGGCGCGCAGGCGGCCGAGGCACGCGCCCTGCTGCTGTGCGCCGACCGGGTCTGGACCGGCGACGGCAAGGCCCACCCCGGCTGGGCGGTGCTGGTGGTCGACGGGCGCGTCAAGGAAGTCGGCCCGCTCGAGGCGATCGGCGCGCCGCTGGAGACCGAGCGCATTTCCCTGCCCGGCAAGACCCTGATCCCGGGCCTGATCGACCTGCATTCGCACGTGTTGCTGCACCCGTATAACGAGACCACCTGGGACGACCAGGTGATCAAGGAGCAGGTCGAATACCGCACCCTCCTGGCCGGCAAGCATGCGGCCGATACGCTGCAGGCGGGCTTCACGACCTTGCGCGACCTGGGCACCGAAGGCGCGAACTATGCCGATGTCGGCATCAAGCGCGCCATCGAGCAGGGCGTGGTGGCCGGTCCGCGTTTGCTGATTGCGACCAAAGCGATCGTGGCCAGCTTCAGCTACGGCCCGGCCGAGCGCAGCTACCGGCCCGACATGGCGCTTCCCTACGGCGCCCAGGAGGCGACCGGCATCGATGAAGTGACCAGGGCCGTGCGCGAGCAAAGCGCGCGCGGCGCCGACTGGATCAAGTTCTACGCCGACTACCGCACCGGCGTCGACGGCACCAGCCGCCCCACCTTCACGCTCGAGGAAATGCAGGCGATGGTCGCGGCCACCCACGTCACCGGGCGCAAGGTGGCGGTCCATGCGAGCACGGACGCGGCGATCCGGATGGCGGTACTGGCCGGGGCCGACACGATCGAACATGGCTACGGCGCCAGCGAAGCGACGTTTCGCCTGATGAAGGAGCGCGGCACGGCCTATGTGCCGACCCTGACGGCGCCCGAAGCGATCGGCGAATACTTCCAGAAGCATGTGCGCGGCGGCGCGCCGACGCCGGGCATGGTCGACGCCGCGCGCGCGTTTCAACTGGCGCGCAAGGTCGGCGTCGTGATCGGCAACGGCAGCGATGTCGGGGTCTTCACCCACGGCACGAATGCGCGCGAACTCGAATGGATGGTGCGGCTCGGGATGACGCCGGTGGAAGCGCTGCGCGCGGCTACCAGCGTGGCGGCCGGCATTCTCGGCAAGGGGCGCGAGCTGGGCACGCTGGCGCCGGGAGCGCTGGCCGACGTGGTGGCGGTCGAGGGCGACCCGACGGCCGATATCGCGGCGCTGCGCCAGGTGCGCTTCGTGATGAAGGGCGGCAAGGTGTACCGGCGCGATTGAGACGGCGGCCATGATGCGGCGTGAATATCCGCCATTCACGCGAGGCTATATCCCCGCCGCCAGGGCGCGCCCACTCAGGCGAAAAAACAACTCGGCCGTAGCACGACGCCCCGCAGGCGCCGACATAAAAACCGGGAATGACGGTCATTCACATGTTGGGGATATCCACAATAGCGACTACAGTGAGAATTCGTGATCATGGCGTCACCATCAACCTCTCGCAAAGAGTTGTCATGAAAAAGCCTTTCTACAAAATCCTGTACGTACAGGTGCTGTTCGCCATCGCGATGGGCGTCCTGCTCGGCGTCTTCTACCCTGAGCTCGGCACCAAGATGAAGCCTTTGGGAGACGGCTTCATCAAATTGATCAAGATGATCATCGCCCCCGTCATCTTCTGCACCGTCGTCGCTGGTATTGCCGGCATGCAGGACATGAAGAAAGTCGGCCGCGTCGGCGGCAAGGCCCTGCTCTACTTCGAAGTGGTATCGACCTTCGCCCTGGCCATCGGCCTGGTCGTGGCCAACCTGGTGAAACCGGGCGCCGGCTTCAACGTCGACGCCGCCCACCTCGACGCCAGCGCGATCGCCCAGTACACCGACAAGGCGAAGTCGCAGTCGACCGTCGACTTCCTGCTCAACATCATCCCGAACACCTTCGTCGACGCCTTCGCCAAGGGCGACATCCTGCAAGTGTTGCTGATCGCGATCCTGTTCGGCGTGGCGCTGTCGCTCCTGGGCGAGCGCGGCCGTCCGATGACGAAGATCATCGACGACTTCTCGCACGTGATCTTCGGCGTCGTCAACATCGTCATGAAGCTCGCCCCGATCGGTGCCTTCGGCGCGATGGCCTTCACCATCGGCAAATATGGCCTTGCCTCGCTGATCCCGCTGGCCAAGCTGATGGGTTCCTTCTACCTGACCTGCGGCCTGTTCGTCATCGTCGTGCTCGGCACCATTGCCTACATGACCGGCTTCTCGATCTTCAAGTTCATCAACTACATCAAGGAAGAACTGCTGATCGTGCTCGGCACCAGCTCGTCGGAAAGCGCGCTGCCGGCCCTGATGCGCAAACTCGAAAAGCTCGGCTGCTCCAAATCCGTCGTCGGTCTCGTGGTTCCCACCGGCTACTCGTTCAACCTGGACGGCACCAACATCTACATGACGATGGCCGCCCTGTTCGTAGCCCAGGCGACCAACACCGAACTGACCCTGATGCAGGAGCTGACCATCCTGTTCGTGGCGATGCTGACCTCGAAAGGCGCGTCCGGCATCACCGGCGCCGGCTTCATCACCCTGGCCGCGACACTGGCCGTGGTGCCGACCATTCCGGTGGCCGGCATGGCCCTGATCCTCGGCATCGACCGCTTCATGAGCGAATGCCGCGCCCTGACCAACTTCATCGGCAACGGCGTGGCGACGGTGGTGGTGTCGAAGTGGGAGAAAGAGCTCGACCACGACCGCATGGAGGCGGTGCTGTCCGGCGCCTATGTGGACGAACATGCCAAGGTGGCGACGCCGCTGCGCGAAGCCGCCTGATCTCGACAGATTCATCGGAAAAAACCGCGCTTCGGCGCTAATGCCGTTCAGTTAAGGTAGTTTCTTGACCTTCCTGACGGCATAACGCTGTGGCGTAGCCTTGACGGCCCGGTCGCATTTGCGGCCGGGCCGTTCGTCTTTGAGGAGGCTAACCAGCCTTTCTCG
>Ga0213834_100200_pt1 | contig 49234 bp, 34 predicted proteins | sample SWPTP12_FD_160580 | JGI IMG/M metagenome (GOLD analysis project Ga0213834, IMG submission 160580) | Coastal seawater microbial communities from Marineland, Florida, United States - SWP TP1 #2 | ecosystem: Environmental > Aquatic > Marine > Coastal | place: USA: Florida | collected 2016-08-06 | reverse complement strand
CCGAGTGGCCGAAGGCGCTCCCCTGCTAAGGGAGTACACCTCAAAAGGGTGTCGGGGGTTCGAATCCCCCGTTCTCCGCCATTATTTGCGTAGTACGTTGTAATCTGGCTTGATCGGTAAGTTGTTGAATTTACTAGAAAAAGTTCTTGACCAAAAGATTTGACGGCCTATAATGCGCGGCAACAAATGCACTCGTAGCTCAGCTGGATAGAGTACTCGGCTACGAACCGAGCGGTCACAGGTTCGAATCCTGTCGAGTGCACCATTTAAGCGTTGTTGGTAGTGATACGAACAACTGCTTTAAGAAAGAGCCTGGCTTCAACAGGTCTTCGGAAGTACCACTCACTTCCAGAAGTAAAATGCAGCAACCAGAGGTGATCTGGTTTATCAAGCGCCACATGCACTCGTAGCTCAGCTGGATAGAGTACTCGGCTACGAACCGAGCGGTCACAGGTTCGAATCCTGTCGAGTGCACCATAAAACGAAAAGCCCGCATGCAAATGCGGGCTTTTTGCTTTTCAGCGTTTACCTTTTACGCAACCGCTCTCATCGAATGTGATGTGGCGGCTGCGTCCTTTCTTCTCTTCGTACACGTAACGCACTTCGGCATTGCGGCCGATGATCTTGTCGGGTTTGCCCAAAAGGCTCTCAACGTCTCTTTTCGTCATGCCCGGTGGCGTCTGTTGGTTGATAAGCGCCTTGCGACGCTGATCAGCGCTCAACACGTTTCCACATCCGTCATCGCGCTGTCCGACGATGACCAGTTCTCGCTGCGGCTGTGGCTGTGGCTTCGGTCCCGACATTATCTCGGTTGCTGTCGGAACAGTCCCGGTCAGCGGGGCGCGGGCGTCCTGCAATTCACGCGTATGACCGGGAGGGCAGCTGGCCGAGGTGAAGGTGATGTTGCCGTTGGCATCCTGACATCGATTCACCGTTGCGGCCATGCTCATCGAGGGCGCAAGCAACAGCAATGCGAGGACGGGTCTGGGATTTCGGAATGGCATGAGGCGTCTTCCTTGGCCGAGGGGAGGGCAGGTTAGCCAAGGGGGAATTCATCGGCGAGCGTGTTTTCTTCTCTGGATGTGACGTCGTAGCAGTAGCGACTCGGACAATGGTTAACATTGTGTTGCAAGCGATTGTTCCGCGTTGAATTTTTAACCTTAAGCCCCGGCAAGCGGTGTATGATTGCGCCCGTCAGCCCCGCCGGGGCTTGTGGAATACCTCCATGGACTTACCCAGTAGCAACTCAGAATTAAGCTGTACCAATCACGAATCGACTGATTGATCTTCCGGCGTGTTCCACTGCTGGGAGTGGAGTTCGCCTATGACCGAAATTGAAGTAAAAAAAACGCAGGACAGCCTTCAGGATCGCCTTGCTCAAGTCATCGATCTGCTGCAGCGTCAGCGCATCGTCGAAGACCTGACTCATCGGCAGGAAGGCCAGCACCAGGATCGTGTTGAAAACCTCGTTCACCGGCAGAACCTTGTCGAGTTGCAACGCAAGCTCGATGACCTGCACTCCGCCGACGTTGCCTATATTCTCGAAGCGCTTCCTGTTGAAGACCGCCTGACGGTCTGGCAATTGGTCAAAGCCGAGCGTGACGGCGACATCCTCCTCGAAGTATCCGACTCGGTGCGTGAAACCCTGATCGCCGACATGGACGATCACGAGCTGCTCGCCGCTGCCAAGGAAATGGACGCCGACGAGCTGGCCGACCTGGCGCCGGAGTTGCCGCGCGATGTCGTGCACGAACTCATGGAAGCCCTCGACAGCCAGCAGCGCGAACGCGTGCGCTCGGCGCTTTCCTACGATGAGGATCAGGTCGGTGCGCTGATGGACTTCGAGATGGTGACCATCCGCGAAGACGTCAGCCTGGAAGTCGTTCTGCGTTACCTGCGGCGCCTGAAGGAGCTGCCGGGCCACACCGATAAACTGTTTGTGGTTGATTACGACGGCGTGCTGAAAGGCGTGCTGCCCATCAAGCGTCTTTTGGTCAATGATCCGGAAAAACAGGTTTCCGAAGTCATGGCCAGCGATCCGGTCAGCTTTCATCCGGATGGCGATGCCTACGAGGCCGCACAGGCGTTTGAGCGTTACGACCTTATTTCATCGCCGGTGGTGGACAAGAACGGCAAGCTCATCGGCCGTCTGACCATCGACGAAATGGTTGACCTCATTCGTGAAGAGAGCGAAACCGAAGTCCTGAATATGGCCGGTCTGCGCGAGGAAGAAGACATCTTCGCTTCGGTCTGGCGGTCGCTGCGTAACCGCTGGTCCTGGCTGGCCGTGAACCTGATCACTGCGTTCATCGCCTCGCGCGTGATCGGGCTGTTCGAAGGCTCGATCGAGAAGCTGGTGGCGCTGGCGGCGCTGATGCCTATCGTCGCGGGAATCGGGGGCAACTCCGGTAACCAGACCATCACCATGATCGTTCGCGCCATGGCGCTCGATCAGGTCAGCACCGGGAATACGTCACGCTTGATGCGCAAGGAGCTGGGCGTCGCGCTGGTCAACGGAATCATCTGGGGCGGAGTGATCGGGGTCGTCGCATACCTGCTGTATCACAGCTGGTCACTGGGGGTCGTGATGACCGCCGCGATGACGCTCAATCTCCTGCTCGCAGCCTTCATGGGGGTGTTGATCCCAATGACGCTGGCTCGTCTTGGCAGAGATCCTGCGATGGGGTCCAGTGTAATGATCACTGCGATGACCGACAGCGGCGGTTTCTTCATCTTTTTGGGTCTGGCTACATTGTTTCTGCTTTAACGTGCTACTTCAGGAAAACCGCCTTCAAGGCGGTTTTTTCGTTTCTATGGGCGTGAACTAAGCCATCAATAAAGCGGGCACAAAAAAGCCAGCTCGAGGCTGGCTTTTAAGTCTCTGGCTGAGCGACTTATTCGTCGTCGTTGGCCAGGCTAGTGTCGTGAGCGATAAGCGAAACCAGGGCATTCTGTTGACGGTGCGCCAGCTGGCGGAAGCGTTGCAGCAGCTCGCGTTCGTGCAGCGAAAGCTCCGGGCTGTCCAGACGCAGGCTTGGCTCGTCGCCCAGAGCGCCTTCCTGAATCAGGCTTTGCTCAAGACGCGCAATGATTTCCGAGTTCATGCTGCGGTGATGCTGTTTGGCGACTTCCGCAATACGCTCGCGCATACCTTCCGGGAGACGGACAACGAACTTGTCAGCTGTGCGACTGGAATAATTGGCCTGTTTCATAGGGCTCATATATTTAACCGATTTAGTTCAAAGAGGGAGGCGGTTCTTGCATTAGGCCGCGAGATGTCACTGTCTGACTGTCGTTTTGGCAAAATGTTCAACCAACCAGCATAAAGGTCCGTCATCATGCATCAATCCGTCGGATCCTTGGCGTCAAATCTGTGACAAATATTGAACTAGATAAAGGCTTTTAGCCAGCACCAATTATCAGAAATGCGTTCTGGTTTGCAAAGTTCCCAACGCCCATCTACCTGCGCGACAGCCGCAGAGGACGCGGGTTTGCGCCGTGATGGCTATCTGTCTTCAGCGTAGAGGGCGATGCGAGAAATATCGAGAAGGCTGGCAAGAAAGAGACGAAGGGTCTGTCTTTCGCCGGAAGCGGCCATTGACGACGTGCGCGAGTCGCCAGGTTTTGGATCTATGAGGGTGCGTCTGAATCAGTCTGCAGGAGAGCTAACGAGCGTTCGCTCAGGGCTTCGCCTGACGCAGCACTGGGTCGAACTTGATGCGCCGGCCTACGAACAGCGCTGCAACGAACAAGACTGCAAACACGCCGGCAGCTGCTTTAGCCGCAGTTGAGAGCGTTTCCGTGGAAGCTGGAAGCAGTTGATCGACGGCGACGGCGATAATGGCGAGGATAAGAAAGGATAACGCTGCTTTGGACATGGCTGTTCTCTAGAAAAAATTTTGCTGGCAAACCCGGTTCAGATCAACGAATCAGAATACCCAACGTTCGGAGCGGTCCACTGGAATGGCTTCGTCACTGTCGTTGGCGAGCATCGCCTGCGAATTATGAGCGGGCATTGCTGCAAAACGAGGTGCCTGTTTCACCAGGTAATGCGGTTGAGCCTGAACGGCGACACTCTCAGCCTTGCTTCCATCATCCTGAAAATGGAAAGCGACGATTGCGATGAGCGCGGCGGCGTTCAGCAAAGTGAGGGTCATGTTCATCTCGGGTACCTTCGCTTGAAATTGATTTTGAAGGGGGAATGCGCGAGAAGGGATAATGCAGTCTGCATGCCAAACATTTTAAGAATAAAAATGCTTTTAGATCAATGGCTTATCAAGGTAATGGCAGCGGTGTAGGTTGCGTTTTGCAATGAGGGCATTCTGCCGCATTGCATTTTGCATGACGCGATTTTTTGCCTCGTCAAACGTCCGGCGGACTACAGCCTAAAAAGCCAATGACGACATGACAAAACAATGGCTTGCCGTTAACATGCACGCCGTCCCGCTGGCGCCATTCAGAGCGTCAGCATCAGTGTCTCAGTAGCTCAATTGGATAGAGCATCCCCCTCCTAAGGGGAAGGTTGCAGGTTCGAACCCCGCCTGGGACACCATTCTGAATGCCCCCCTTAAATTCCTCCTCGATTCTCGCTTCTCGACGTGGTGCGCTAATGCCTGTGCGCTGAAATAAAAAGCCCCGCGCAGATTGCTCTGGCGGGGCTTTTTTGACGTTCCTGCGACGGTTGCCGACGCAGGGCGGTCAGGCTTGGATTACAGCGCCATGTCGTTCGCAGGCTTGCTTTCGGCCGGCTTGGATGGCTCGGTGCTGGTGCCGACGCTCTGATCGATGACCGGAGGCTTGCCCAGTTGCAGCACTTCTGCGGTGTAGTTCCACTCCTGCTGGACCGCAGCAGGCGAATCGTTCAGCTTGGTGCCATAGCTCGGCACGATCTGGCGGATTTTCGCTTGCCACTCTGGCGTCGCGACCTGGGTTTTGAAGATCTTCTCCAGGACGTTCAGCATGATCGGTGCAGCGGTCGACGCGCCTGGCGAAGCGCCCAGCAGAGCGGCGATGCTGCCGTCCTTCGAAGAAACGACCTCAGTACCCAGTTTCAGCACGCCGCCCTTGTCTGCGTCGCGCTTGATGATCTGCACACGCTGACCGGCTTGCCACAGGCGCCAGTCTTCTTTCTTGGCGTGCGGGAAGTATTCCTGCAGCGCTTTGAAGCGATCGTCATCGGACAACATCAACTGACCGGCGAGGTATTCAACCAGCGGGTACTGCTCGATACCCACTTTGGTCATCGGCCAGAAGTTGTGGGTGGTCATGCTGCTGAACAGGTCCAGGTAGGAGCCTTCTTTCAGGAACTTGGTGGAGAAAGTCGCGAACGGGCCAAACAGGATGACGCGTTTGCCGTCGAGTACGCGGGTGTCCAGATGCGGCACCGACATGGGCGGCGCGCCGGTGGAGGCAATGCCGTAGGCCTTGGCCATGTGCTGCATGGCAACGGTCGGGTTCTCGGTCACCAGGAACGAGCCGCCGACCGGGAAGCCTGCGTATTCCTGCGCTTCCGGAATGCCGGATTTCTGCAGCAGTTTCAACGCACCGCCACCTGCGCCGATGAACAGGAACTTGGCATCGGTACCGGAAGTGGTGCCGTCTTTCAGGTTCTTGTATTCAACGTGCCAGGAGCCGTCTTCGTTACGGGTGATGTCGTTGACTTCGCTGGACAACTTCAGGTCGAAGTTCGGACGCGTCTGCAGGTAGGACACGTACTGACGGGTGACTTCACCCCAGTTGACGTCGGTGCCGATCGGCGTCCAGGTGGTCGCCAGCTTCTGGCTCGGGTCGCGACCTTCCATCATCAGCGGGACCCACTTGGCGATCTGCGCCGGGTCTTCGGAGTATTGCATCGGGCGGAACAGCGGGCTGGCTTGCAGCGCGTCGTAACGCTTTTTCAGGAATTTGATGTTGTCATCGCCCCACACGAAGCTCATGTGCGGAGTGGTATTGATGAACGAAGGCGGGTTTTTCAGGACGCTCTGGCGCACTTGCCAGGACAGGAACTGACGGGTCACCTGGAAGGCTTCGTTGATTTCGATGGCCTTGGAGATGTTGACCTTGCCGTCTTTGTCTTCAGGCGTGTAGTTCAGCTCGGCCAGGCCGGAGTGACCGGTACCGGCGTTGTTCCAGCCGTTGGAGCTTTCTTCGGCGACGGCGTCCAGACGCTCGACCATTTCCATCGACCAGCCCGGTTCCAGCTCGTTGAGCCAGACACCCAGGGTCGAACTCATGATGCCGCCGCCGATCAACAGCACGTCGACTTTTTTGCTCTCGGCAGCGTGGGCTTGCAGGAAGGTCGCCGAAATCGCCAGACCCAGCAGGGCCTTGCTCGTTTTCTTGAACATTGAGTCATCCAATAGATAGAAAGTTATCCGCCTGCAGCATTCGTTGCGCAACGTCCTGTTACAGCTGGCGCCGGGTGGGGCGCAAACGTCAGACAGGCTTCGCTCTCGGAAGACGCGGAGGAAGGGTCAGGAGGCCAGTGAATCGGTCGACCTCCAGTTCTATGTCCCTCGGTGCTGGCTTTTTATTCGATCATTGGATTCAGCAGCTTGAGTAAACATCAGTCGCCGCAGGACTCGGTCATCAGGTCCAAGGGTGTCTGCGGCGGGGCGGCGATTGTACCCGAAATGTGATTTACGACAAATCACAGGACGATTTAGTCAATACGCCAATTTGTCTCATGTGGCCATTGCACAGCATTTGCCGGAAAACCGGTCTTCTGAACCGGCTCCGTGCAAGGGTTACAAGGTGAACTTGCCGACCATCGTGTTGAACGACACCGCCAGGCGCGACAGCTCCTGACTCGAGGCGCTGGTCTGGTTGGCGCCGGCCGAAGTCTGTGCCGACAGGTCCTGAATATTGACCAGGTTGCGGTCCACTTCCCGGGCGACCTGGGCCTGTTCTTCGGCGGCGCTGGCAATCACCAGATTGCGCTCATTGATCTGGCTGACGCCTTCGCTGATGCGCTCCAGCGCCCGGCCCGCCTCGGTGGCAAGCGACTGAGTGTTCACTGCAATCGACTGACTCTTGCCCATCGCCTGCACGGCTTCGTCGGCACCGTTGCGCACTTGGGAGATCATCGACTCGATCTCGCCGGTGGACACTTGAGTGCGGTGGGCGAGGGCGCGAACTTCGTCGGCGACGACCGCAAAACCGCGACCTTGCTCGCCTGCGCGAGCGGCTTCGATGGCGGCGTTGAGTGCCAGCAGGTTGGTCTGCTCGGCGATGCCACGGATCACGTCCAGGACTTTGGTAATGTCCCGAATCTGCCCGGCCAATGCCTCGACGCGTTGGGTCGAATCGTTGATTTCCACGGTCATGCTGTTCATCGCCGACACAGCTTGTTGCACTTGCTGCTGACCCTTGAGTGCGTCCTCGGCCGTTTGCGCGGAAACCTGCGATGCGCTGGCGGCATTGCGCGCCACTTCCTCGACGGCTGCCGTCATCTGGTTCACGGCCGTGGCCGCCTGCTGAATTTCGTCGTTCTGGCGCAGCAGGCCTCGGGTGCTGTCGTCGGTGACCACAGTCAATTCTTCAGCGGCGGAGGCCAGTTGATCCGATGCGCTGGCGATCTGCTGCACGGTGCCTTTCAGGCTGCCTTGCATGTGCGACAGCGCCTTGAGCAGTTGCCCGGTTTCGTCCTGGCCACCGGTGGCGATCGACTGGGTCAGATCGCCGCTGGCAACGCGCGCGGCGCTTTCAACGGACTGGTAGATCGGCCGGGTAATCATGCGCGTGACGAGCAGTCCCAAGGCGATGGCGCAGATCACGGCGATCAGCGAGCCGATGGTCAGAATCAAGGTCACGCGGCGGTTGGTGTCGACGCCCGCTTGCGTCGCTTCGTTGGCCTGGCGGGCGTTGGATTCGATGATGATTTTCAGCTCGCCCATGGTCTTGCGATAGCTGGGCGTCACGCTGCTGGCGGCGAGCCTGCTGGCTTGTTCGATGTCGCCGGTCTGGATCACCGCAAGGGTATTCTGCGCGGCGCTGATATAAGCGGCCCAGTCGCGCTCGAAGTCGTCACCCGCCGCTTTTTCATCTGGCTGCAGCGGCGTGCCGCGATACACCTTGAAATCGGCTTCGGCCTGAACCTGGTTCTCCTTGAACGACTGCAGCGCCGAATTGATCTCGTCGGGGCTGGCCTTGATCGCGCTCAGGCCGATGACTTTGAAGAAGTCGCGGTTGGTGGCGATCACGTTCGCTTTCACGGAATCGACCTTGGTGATCGAGAGCAGGTTGTTGCTGACTGTTTCGTCGAACAATTCATACAGACGCGAGATGCCGGTTTGTCCCAACACGCCCACGACCACAGTGATCAGCGCGCACAGGCAGAATGCCGAGAGGAGCTTGGACTTCAATTTCAGATTGATCAGCCAGGACATGGACAGTACTCGGGCAGGGAGGAGGGCATGGCGGCTGAGATCAGTTGTGTGCCGCATTGCCTGCGTATCGGCGAGCGGGTCACGGACTTTACACGTTTTGATACGCATACGATGAACGTCGTCATTTGACGTCGTTTTCGAGGATTTTGGATCCACGATCAAGGTGTTACGTCATTCTCGACCACCGCTCTCCAGGGTCGATCGGATGGATCAGTCGAGGCACCTGAAAGCGTGCTGGCACCGTGGTTGCATCGCTTTTTCCCTTGCTCATCACCTAAGCTTTACCGTCGTGCCGCCGATAACCCGGACGAGCGGCGTCATGCCGCATGCAAAAAGGCCCTGGCTAGCGTGAAATAGCTTGATGGCAAATTGATGTTGGCTATCATCGGCACCGCAAAAAAACGGGCGCTGGCTGGCCGATCTTTCGTGTAACGCCTTCGGGCTATTTTTACTCCCGTGACAGGAATCTCGATGCTGGCGTGGAACCAAAAAAGCTTTCTGATCGTCGATGATTTCTCCGATTTCCGTAGCTCGGTCAGGTCGATGCTGCGTGAGTTGGGCGTCAAGGAAGTGGATACCGCTGACACCGGTGAGCAAGCGCTGAAGATGTGCTCGCAGAAGCGCTACGACTTTATCCTGCACGACTTCAATCTGGGTGACGGCAAGAAAAACGGCCAGCAGGTGCTTGAAGACCTGATGACCGACAAGCTGATCAGCCACGAAAGTGTCTTCGTCATGGTCACGGCGGAAAACAGCCAGGCCATGGTCATGAGTGCGCTGGAGTGGGAGCCGGATGCCTATCTGACCAAGCCTTTCAACCGCGCCAGTCTGGCTCAGCGGCTGGAAAAGATCGTTCAGCGCAAAAATCTGCTCAAACCGATCCTGCAAGCGCTTGACTGCGGCAAGCCCGCCGAAGTGCTGGCGGCGTGCGTGAACCTGACCAAACAGGACCCTCGTTTCGCGCCGCTCTGTCTGCGCTACAAAGCCGATGCGCTGCGTGATCTCAATCAGCACGAGCCGCTGGAGGCGTTTCTCAAGTCGATTCTCGCTGACCGCCCGCAGCCTTGGGCATTCGCCGCGCTCGGCAAGCTGCTGTTCAAGCGCGGTCGCAATGCCGAGGCGCAGACGGTTTACGAAGAGGCGATCCGCACGTTCAACACCATGCCCGTGTTGTTCGACGGTCTGGCAGACGTTTTGATGGCCAGCGGTGATAACCGCCGTGCGCAAAAGATGCTCGAAGAGGCCGTGCGGCTGTCGCCGTATGCCGTGCGCCGCCAGCGTCTGCTGGGCAAGCTGGCCCTGGAAAACCAGGACTTCGACGGCGCGTCCAAGGCCTATCGTCAGGCGGTCTCGCAGGGGCAGTTTTCCCGCTTCAAGGACCCTGAAACCAATCTGGGCCTGGCGCAGGCCTTGATCAGTCGCGGCGGCGAGCGCGGTCTGGATGCGCGCACCCGCGTGGAGATCAACCAGACCCTGAGCGAAGTCGCCAAGGAACACACCAACGATGCCGGCCTGCAAGTGCGTGCGCGCCTGATGAAGGCGACCAGCGTGGCGTCGTCGGATCCGGAAATGGCCGCCAAGCTGACCGAGCAGGCGATGGCGCGGCTGGAAGGCATGGAGCAGTTTCTCAGTGCCGACGCCGCGCTTGCCGTGGCGTCGCAGCTCAAGCAGCTGGGCCAGGAAGCGGCTGGCGCCGGGGTACTGAAAAGCTGTGCGGAAATCTACGGCGATGATCCGACCGTGATGCAGAGCATCGCCAAACAGACCGATGACCCGGAAATTCTCAGCGCCGGCAAGGCCGCGGTCGATCTCAATATGCAGGGCATTCGCAGCTACCGCGCGGGCAAACTGGGGGAAGCCCAGGACATGTTCCGTCAGGCGCTGGCGCTGCAACCGAAGAACATCAGTATCGCGTTGAACATGGCTCAGTCGCTGCTGCACATGGGCGTGCAGAACCTGGACACGGCCAGCCTGCAAGAGTGTCAGAACAGTCTGAAGATGGTCGGGAAAATGCCCGACACCGACCCTCGATACGACCGATATCAGAAACTGCGACTCAGGGCATTCGGCGAATGACGGATCAGCAACCGGGGCTCGACTTTTCGATGGTGATCGCCTCCACCGTCCACGACATGAAAAATTCGCTGGCGTCGCTGATTCAGGCGCACGGGCAGTGGATCCGGCAGTTGCCCGAGGCTCAGCGCGGCACGCCGGAGCAAGGCGTGATCGACTACGAATTCGCGCACCTGAACGGCATGCTCGTGCAACTGCTCGGGCTGTACAAACTGGGCGTGAATCAGCTGCCGTTACGGCCGGATTATCACGAGCTGGACGACTTCATCGAAGCTCAGCTGGCGCTGCATCAAGAGGTGCTCGACAGTCGCGGGATCGCTGCCCGTTTCGAGGTTGACGACTTCGGCCTGCTGGGTTTCTTCGACCGCGAGCTGGTGGGGTCGGTGATTTCCAATGTGGTCATCAACGCTATCCGCTACGCGCGCGGTGAGGTGCTGATCAAGGCAGGGCAAATCGGTGAGCAATTGGTCATCACGGTCAACGACGACGGCCCGGGCTTCCCCGAGCACATGATCGAACAGCAGAGCGACTATGTGCTGGGCATCAATCAAAGCAGCGGCAGTACCGGTCTGGGGTTGTATTTCGCAGCGAACATCGCACGCCAGCACCAGCGCCAAGGCGTACACGGTCATATTGAAATTGCCAACGGCGGCGAACTGGGCGGGGGCCTGTTCAGCATCTACCTGCCCTGAAATGCGGGGCGCTTCGCTGAGGTCGACAACCGATCAGACGCTTGCGGGCTAAAACCGGTCCACTGACTGCACGCGAGTTTTGCGGCGCTACAGCTTCACGCTTTGCCCCAGCACTACGTTCAGCGCATTGCGCGCATCATCCAGCTGCACAAGCGTGGCGTGATGGGCGCCAAGGGCGTCGCGGTTTTCGATGGCGGTGAGAATCGCCCGATGCCGCGGCAGCGCGAGCTCATGCAGATTCGGGCGTTTGTTGGAGTGCTTGAGCGCCTCGCGCAGGGCCAGTGAAAGCATGTTGCACAGGTGCGCCAGCAGATCGTTATGGGTCGCGTCGGCGATGCGACTGTGGAAATCCAGATCCGGTTGCAGCACGTCCTCGACGGTCGGTGCCGCCGCCATGCGCTCGTAGGCTTCGCCGATGGCAGCGATCTCGTCCGGCGTCGCGTGCTGCGCGGCCAGGGCTGCGGCCGCCGGTTCGATGATGCTGCGCACGCTGGTCAACAGGGTGAAAAACTCGTTCTGGGGCGAGCTTTGCATCAACCAGTGCAACACGTCGGGGTCGAGGATGTGCCACTCACGGCGGGGCTTGACTACCGTGCCGACGCGGGGCCGCGAATAGACCAGCCCTTTGGCGACCAGCACGCGAGTGGCTTCGCGTAGCACCGGCCGACTGACCGCATATTCTTCGCAGAGCAGGGCTTCGGCAGGAAGCTTGTCGTCAGGTTTGAAACGGCCTGAAACGATCTGCATGCCGATGTCCTGGACGATGCGCGAATGCATGCTTTTACGGTCGGAGGGCTTACGGTAATCCATGGGGCGGGGAGCGATCCTGAGCGGTGAGTGCCGCGCATCATAGCATTGGCAGAATGTTTGCGATCTGGCCGCGCTCAACCTGTAGGAGCGCGCTTGCCCGCGATGCGTTCTGTCAGGCACTGATGCATTGACTGATACGACACAATCGCGGGCAAGCGCGCTCCCACAGGTCGGTGGCGTTGCTCAGATCTGCATCAATGCGAATGCCGAGGCACTTCCGACCCACGCATGCCGACCAGGAAATCGAAGTCGCAGCCTTGATCCGCCTGCATGACGTGATCGATGTACAGCTGACGATAACCTCCTACCAGCAGTTGCTGTGGCGCTTGCCAGTCGGCCAGACGCGCCGACAGCTCTTGCTCGGAAACATCCAGATGCAACCGGCCGGTCGAGCAGTCGAGTTCGATGAAGTCACCTTCGCGCACCACGGCCAGAGGGCCGCCTGCCGCAGCTTCCGGCGCCACGTGCAGCACCACCGTGCCGTACGCCGTGCCGCTCATGCGCGCATCGGAAATCCGCACCATGTCCGTCACGCCTTGCGCCAGCAGCTTGGCCGGCAAGCCCATGTTGCCGACTTCAGCCATGCCCGGATAACCCTTCGGTCCGCAGTTCTTCATCACCAGGATGCTGTCGGCGTCGACGTCCAGGTCCGGATCGTTGATGCGTGCCTTGTACATGTCGAAGTTCTCGAACACCACTGCGCGGCCCCGATGTTTCATCAGCGCGGGCGTTGCGGCGGAAGGCTTGAGCACTGCGCCCAGTGGCGCAAGGTTGCCGCGCAGCACGCAGATGCCACCGTCGGCGACCAGCGGATTGTCGATCGCCCGGATCACTTCGTCATCGCCGTAGATCGGCGAGTTCTGCACGTTTTCCCACAGCGTCTTGCCGTTCACGGTCAGTGCTTCGGGATTGGGGATCAGGTTGTTTTCGCCCAGACGGCGAAGCACCGCGGGCAGGCCACCGGCGTAATAGAACTCTTCCATCAGGAAGCGTCCCGAAGGCTGCAGGTCCACCAGCGTCGGCGTGCCGCGACCGATGCGGGTCCAGTCGTCCAGTTCCAGATCGACGCCGATCCGGCCGGCGATGGCCTTGAGGTGAATCACCGCGTTGGTCGAACCGCCGATGGCGGCATTCACCCGAATGGCGTTTTCGAAAGCTTCCCTGGTCAGGATCTTCGACAGGCGCAGGTCTTCATTGACCATCTGCACGGCGCGCATGCCGGACATGTGTGCCAGCACGTAGCGACGGGAATCCACAGCGGGGATCGCGGCGTTGTGCGGCAGCGACGTGCCCAGCGCTTCGGCCATGCAGGCCATGGTCGACGCCGTGCCCATGGTGTTGCAGGTCCCGGCCGAGCGCGACATGCCGGCTTCGGCGGAAAGGAATTCGTCCAGACTGATCTGGCCTGCCTTATAGGATTCGTGCATCTGCCAGACGATAGTGCCGGCGCCGATGTCCTTGCCCTTGTGCTTGCCGTTGAGCATCGGCCCGCCGGTGACGACGATGGCCGGGACGTCGCAGCTGGCGGCGCCCATCAACAGGGCAGGGGTGGTTTTGTCACAACCGGTCAACAGCACGACGCCGTCGATAGGGTTACCACGAATCGCTTCTTCCACGTCCATGCTGGCCAGGTTGCGGGTCAGCATTGCGGTTGGACGCAGGTTCGATTCGCCGTTGGAAAACACCGGAAATTCGACAGGGAAGCCACCGGCTTCGATCACGCCTCGTTTGACGTGCTCGGCGATGGTCCGGAAGTGGGCGTTGCAGGGGGTGAGTTCGGACCAGGTGTTGCAGATGCCGATGATCGGCTTGCCCTGGAACTGGTGGTCGGCGATGCCCTGGTTCTTCATCCAGCTGCGGTACATAAAGCCGTTCTTGTCAGCGGTACCGAACCATTGGGCCGAACGAAGGGTTGGTTTTTTGTTGGTATCAGATGAGGAATCAGACATAAATCAGCACTCTTATTGTAAGACTAAAGGCTCCGCGTGCTGACTAAAATAGGCCGAAAATCGTCCGAGTGGAAGAGTTGTAACCTTAAATAGTAATACTATATAGTCGTCTCCAATCGAGGGACGACCCTGTCAGGCCACTCATAGCAGCACGGCGCACACGACGGCAGAGGCGATCCCCGAAGCTTCCATAACAAAAACAACGTGGAGACCGCTTACATGAGCCAGGAACTCAGGCTTATTCGTCGCATCACCCTGAAACTCATTCCGTTTTTGATCCTGTTGTACCTGATCGCCTACGTTGATCGCTCCGCTGTGGGCTTTGCCAAGCTGCACATGGGCGCGGACGTCGGCATCGGCGATGCGGCTTATGGCATGGGCGCCGGTCTGTTTTTCATCGGTTACTTTTTGCTCGAAATTCCCAGCAACCTGATGCTCGAACGCTTCGGCGCCCGGCGCTGGTTCGCGCGGATCATGATCACCTGGGGCGCGATCACCATGGGCATGGCGTTCGTCCAGGGCCCGACCAGCTTCTATGTCATGCGCTTTCTGCTGGGTGCGGCCGAAGCGGGCTTCTTCCCGGGCGTGCTGTACTACATCACCCAGTGGTTCCCGGTTCGCCATCGCGGCAAGATCCTTGGCCTGTTCATCCTTTCCCAACCCATCGCCATGATGATCACCGGCCCGATTTCCGGCGGCCTGCTGGGCATGGAGGGCGTTGCCGGCCTGCACGGCTGGCAATGGCTGTTCCTGTGCATCGGCGCGCCGGCGATTCTGCTGACCTGGCCGGTGCTGCGCTGGCTGCCTGACGGTCCCAAGGATGTGAAGTGGATGGACCCGGTCGAAAAGGACTGGCTCGCCGGTGAACTCAAAAAGGACCTGGAAGAGTACGGCCAGACTCGCCATGGCAACCCGCTGCATGCACTCAAGGACAAGCGCGTGCTGTTGCTGGCGCTGTTCTACCTGCCGGTGACGCTGAGCATTTACGGGCTGGGCCTGTGGCTGCCGACGCTGATCAAGCAATTTGGCGGCAGCGATCTGGTGACCGGCTTCGTGTCTGCGGTGCCTTACATCTTCGGCATCGTCGGCCTGCTGATCGTGCCGCGCAGCTCGGACCGCCTCAATGATCGCTATGGTCATCTGGCATTTCTGTACGTGATTGGCGCGATCGGGCTGTTCCTCAGCGCTTTCCTCGGCACGCCAGTCCTGCAACTGGCGGCGCTGTGTCTGGTGGCCTTCTCGCTGTTTTCCTGCACGGCGGTGTTCTGGACACTGCCGGGACGTTTCTTCGCAGGCGCCAGCGCGGCGGCCGGCATTGCCCTGATCAACTCGGTGGGCAACCTGGGCGGCTACATCGGCCCGTTCGTGATCGGCTGGCTCAAAGAACTCACGGGCAATCTGGCCACCGGCCTGTATTTCCTCTCGGGCGTCATGGTCTGCGGATTGATTCTAACCGGCGTCGTGTACCGCGTGCTGGAACGCAAGCACGTCTTGCCCGAATCGAAATTCGCCGCCAGCGCGCGCGGCTCTCGTTAAAGCGGCCTCTGTAGGGGCGTGCTTGCCCGCGAAGGCGTTGTGTCAGGCATGAAAATGTCTCAGGCAAAAAGCTATCGCGAGCAAGCGCGCTCCTAGACAGACCGTGCACACCATCTGAAAAGGAGACATTCCATGCATTTAGTACAGTTCGAGCTGGGCAATGGTCAGCGTCGTGTCGGTCTGGTGGACGGTGCGCTGGTACGTGAAATCCAGGGCGCGACCAGTACGCGTGATCTGGCGCTGGCGGCCATCGACAAGAAAATCTCCCTGGCCGAACAGGTCGACAGCCTCGGTCTGGGCGACAACCACGATTATTCCCAGCTGCGTGCCGATCTGCAGATCCTGCCGCCGCTCGATCATCCGGACCCCGCGCACGTGCTGGTAAGCGGCACAGGCCTGACCCATCTGGGCAGCGCGTCGGCCCGGGACAAAATGCACCAGCATGGCAATGACGAGTCGGCCATGACCGACACCATGCGCATCTTCAAGTGGGGCCTGGAGGGCGGCAAACCGGCGGCGGGGCAGGCGGGTGTGCAACCGGAGTGGTTCTACAAGGGCGACGGCAGCATTGTCATCCGCCCGGGTCAGTCGTTCCCGCAGCCGCCTTTTTCCGAAGACGCAGGCGAAGAGCCAGAGCTGAGCGGGCTGTACGTGATCGGTCACGACGGCAAGCCCTATCGACTCGGATTTGCCATCGGCAACGAGTTCTCCGACCACGTCATGGAGCGCAAGAACTACCTTTATCTGGCGCATTCCAAACTGCGCGCCTGCTCGTTCGGGCCCGAGCTGCGCGTGGGTGACCTGCCGCAGAATCTGGCGGGCACCAGCCGCATCCTTCGGGACGGTCAGGTGTTGTGGGAGAAAGAATTCCTCAGCGGCGAAGCCAACATGTGCCATAGCCTGGAAAACCTTGAGTATCACCATTTCAAATATGACCAGTTCCTGCGTCCGGGCGATGTGCACGTGCACTTTTTCGGCACCGCGACGCTGTCGTTCGCCGATGGCATCAAGACGCAGCCGGGGGACAAGTTCGAGATCAGCCAGCGTGAATTCGGGGCGCCGTTGGTGAACGGTATCGCGCCTGCCGAGGGCGTGTTCCAGCCCGGCGGCATCAAGCAGCTCTGACCGACCACTCGATCCGCTTCTGCCCAAAGGGCGTGGGAGCGAGGCTTGTCCCGCGGTCTGCCGGGAGCCGGCAGCAAATCCGGTAGAGCGTTTCTGGCTCAGCGTGTCGGCTGGTTTCGCGGCCGCTGCTCGCCAGATCACGGGGCAAGCCACGCTCTCACAGCCTCTGGCCAGCATCACACGCTACCGGAGTACTTTTCATGACCCAGATTCTTGGCCACAACTACATCGGCGGCACGCGCAGCGCTGCCGGCACGATCATCGTCTACAGCGTCGACGCCTGCACCGGCGAAAACCTGCCCCACGATTTTTATCAGGCCACCGTCGAAGAAGTGGATGCTGCCGCCAAAGCCGCAGCGTCGGCTTATCCCGCCTATCGCTCGCTCAGCGCAGAGCGCCGCGCGCAGTTTCTCGACGCCATCGCCGATGAACTGGACGCGCTGGGCGATGAGTTCATCGCCACGGTCTGTCGCGAAACCGCGCTGCCCACCGCCCGGATCCAGGGCGAGCGTGGCCGCGTGACCGGGCAGATGCGCCTGTTTGCCAAGGTGCTGCGACGGGGCGATTTCTACGGCGCACGCATCGACCTGCCGTTGCCGGACCGCAAGCCCGCGCCACGCCCGGACCTGCGTCAGTACCGCATTGGCCTCGGTCCGGTTGCGGTGTTCGGCGCCAGCAACTTCCCGCTGGCATTTTCCACGGCCGGTGGCGACACCGCCTCGGCGCTGGCGGCCGGATGTCCGGTGGTGTTCAAGGCCCACAGCGGTCACATGGCGACGGCCGAGCAGGTCGCCGATGCGCTGTTGCGTGCCGCCGATAAAACCGGCATGCCCAAGGGCGTCTTCAACATGATTTATGGCGGCGGTGTCGGCGAGTGGCTGGTCAAGCACCCGGCGATTCAGGCGGTCGGTTTCACCGGGTCGCTCAAGGGCGGTCGTGCGCTGTGCGACATGGCCGCCGCGCGTCCTCAGCCGATCCCGGTGTTTGCCGAGATGTCGAGCATCAACCCGGTCATCATCCTGCCGCAGGCGCTTGGGCTGCGCAGCGAGCGAATCGCGTCGGAGCTGGCGGCCTCGATCGTTCAGGGCTGCGGGCAGTTCTGCACCAATCCCGGTCTGATCATCGGCCTGCGCTCGCCTGCTTTCGATCAATTCCAGAAACGCCTGGCGGCACAGATCGACGATCAGCCACCGCAGACGATGCTCAATGCCGGGACGCTGAGCAGTTACGTTCGCGGTCTGAAGGCCCTGCACGCACACGCGGGCATCGAGCATCTGGCCGGCGCCGAGCAGGCGGGCGATCAGGCCCATCCTCAGCTGTTCAAGGCAGATGTCAGTCTGTTGCTGGATGGCGACGAACTGTTGCAGGAGGAAGTGTTCGGCCCTACCTCGATCATCGTCGAGGTCGCCGACCAGGCACAGCTCACCGAAGCACTCCTGGGCCTTCATGGTCAGCTCACGGCGACGCTGCTGGTGGAGGGTGATGACATGGCGCGTTTCGCCGAACTGACTGGCCTGCTGGAGCAGAAGGTCGGGCGCATCCTCATCAATGGTTATCCGACCGGCGTTGAAGTGGTGGACTCGATGGTCCACGGCGGCCCATACCCGGCAACGTCCGATGCCCGAGGCACCTCGGTCGGCACGCTGGCGATCGATCGGTATCTGCGGCCGGTGTGCTTCCAGAACTACCCCGACAGCGCACTGCCCGACGCCTTGAAAAACGCCAATCCGCTGGGGATTCTGCGACTGGTGGACGGGGTGAATACCATCGCCGCCATCGGCTGACCCGATGTGATCGTTCCCACGCAGCGCGGGGAACGATCACCGTATTGAGCTCAACCACGAATCACTGCAACCCACCCGACACCCACATAAAAACAAACGAGGTGCGCCCCATGACCGCCAATGCCATACCGCTGGAACGGCTCGACGCCGATGTGATCGAGGACAGCATCTACCGCAAGGTGAGCTGGCGCATCGTGCCGTTGTTCATCTGTTGTTTCCTGTTCGCCTACCTTGACCGGGTCAACATCAGCTTCGCCAAGCTGCAGATGGCCAGCGACCTGGGTTTCAGCGAAACAGTCTATGGCTTGGGCGCCAGTCTGTTTTTCGTCGGCTATTTCCTTTTCGAAGTCCCCAGCAACGTTCTGCTGCACAGGATCGGCGCGCGCATCTGGATCGCGCGGATCATGGTGTCCTGGGGCATTGCGTCGGCGTGCATGATGTTCGTGCAGACCGAGTTCTGGTTCTACACCCTGCGTTTTCTGATCGGTGTGATGGAAGCGGGGTTCGTCCCCGGCGTGCTGTATTTCTTCACCCAGTGGTACCCAAGCTCACGCCGGGCGCGGGTCAATTCCTACTTCAAAAGCTCCATCCCCTTGTGCGGCATCGTCGGCGGTCCGATTGCCGGGCTGATCCTGGGACACTTCGACGGCGTGATGGGCATGGCGGGCTGGCGCTGGCTGTTTCTGCTCGAAGGCATTCCTTCGGTGCTGCTGGGCGTCGTGGTGTTCTGGCTGGTCAAGGACCGGATCGAAGACGCCACCTGGCTCACCGCCGAGGAGAAAAACGTGGTGCTTGCGCGCATGGCCAAAGAAAGCGCGCCAGCAACGCCGCAGAAGGTCAAAGACATCTGGAAGCACCCGACCACCTACGTCATGTCGGCGATCTATCTGTGCCTGGTCATGGCCCTGACCGGTCTGCTGTTCTGGATGCCGCAGCTGATCAAGAGCGCGGGCGTGACCGACACCATGAACATCGGTTTGCTGACGGTGATTCCGTATGTGGGCGCCGTGATCGGCAACTTGTTGATCGGTGCCAGTTCCGACCGTCACAGTGAACGTCGCTGGCACATGGCGAGCTGCGCGACGCTGACCGCCGGCGGTTATCTGGTTTGTGCGCTGTTTCCAGGCCAGCTGCTGCCGCTGATGATCGGCATGACCATCATCATGACCGGCATCGTGGCCTGGATGCCGATCTTCTGGACCATTCCGCCGCGGTTTTTGAGTGGCATCGCTGCGGCGGCCGGCATCGCCCTGATCAACTCGCTGGGCCAATTGGGCGGCATCATTGCGCCGTTCATGGTCGGGCGCATCAAAGACCTGACCGGCACCGCAACCCCGGCGCTGTTCGCGTTGTTTGCCGTGAGTGTGCTGGCGATCGCTCTGATTGTCTGGGGCATTCCGAAGCGTTATTACGCGAAAGAAGCGGTGCAGGATTGATCACCGCATCGGCCTGAACCCGGCATCACGGGTTCAGGCTGAACGCTCGCGCACGATGAGGGCGCACGCCGCGGGGGCATCTTTTGGCCTATCATTCGCCCTTTCACCTACGCGAATCACTGCCATGACCTCATCATCAGACACCCTGCGCTCAGCGCTGCAAACCGCACTGACCTCCCACAGCATGCTGGAAATCGACGGCCTGCATGCCTTCGAGTTCTCACTCGACGAAATGCTGCAGATCGAAAGCATGGATGGCCGCGAGCGCAAGGTCTGGCGGTTTTCTCTGGCGCAGATCGACGCCGCCGCGTTCGACGAAGCGCTGCAAAGCTGGGTCATCAACGATGGCAATGCCGATCATCGCATCGTGGTGCTCAATGCCTTTGCCGCCAGTGACGAGGATGAGGAAGACGAGCAGGACTGATGCCCTCCGGCAGGCGCGTGGCAAGCCAGGCGCCTGCCGTGTTCTTGCTCGGCAACTACTGCGCGTAAAACGCTGTCATAGCCCTGATTCTTGCGCTGACCGCGCGCCAACAACTCCAACGAGAGATCGCCCCAATGACGCCCAGATTATTGCCCTTGCTGGTGCTTGCCAGCAGCCTTTCCGCCCTTTCCGTTCAGGCCAGAACCATGACTGACTACGACGTGCTGGTGGGTGCCTACACCGCCGGCGCCAGCGAAGGCATCTACCGCTTCGGCTTCAACACCCAGACCGGTCAGCTCGACGCCAAGCCGCGTCAGGTGATCAAAAGCGAAAACCCGTCCTGGCTGACCCTCAGTCCGGACCAGCGCCATCTGTTCGCGGTCAATGAGAATGGCCCCGGCCAGACTGACGTGGTAGGCAAGGTGAGCAGCTTCTCCATCGACCCGAAAAGCCATGCGGTCTCGTTCATCAATCAGATCGAAAGCAAAGGCGAGGAGCCGACCCACTCCAATCTGAGCCTGGACGGTCGCTTCCTGTTCGTCGCCAACTACGCCGTGCATCCCGATCCGGGCGGCTCCCTCGCCGTGGTTCCGGTCGGCAAGGACGGCAAGCTTGGCCCTGTCGCGCAGACCGCGACGCACGAGGCCAGCAAGGTCAATCCGGAACGCCAGGCTTCGTCCCACGTGCATTCGGCTGTCCCGACGCCGGACGGCAAGTACCTGATTGCCATGGATCTGGGCGCCGACAAGATGTTCGTCTTCAACTACGACGGCAAAAAGTCTCAGCCGCTGCAACCGGCCAAAACCCCGTCCGTTGACTTGCCACCCGGCAGCGGCCCGCGCCATCTGCTGTTCAGCAAGGACGGCAAGCACGCCTGGCTGACCATGGAAATGAGCGCGCAAGTGGCTGTGTTCGATTACCACGATGGCGCCTTCAAGCGGACTCAGCTGGTCGATCTGGCGAACAAGGACGGCCAGCAGTACCGCGCCGCCGGTGGCTTGCACACCTCGCCTGACGGCAAGTTCCTCTACGTCGCCAACCGTGGCGAGGTCAACGAGCTGCTGGTCTTCAGCATCGACTCGGGCAATGGCCAACTGAAGGAAATCCAGCGCCGTTCGGTCGAGGGCAAGGAGCCGCGTGAGTTCAGCTTCGACCCCAGCGGGCATTTCGTGCTGATCGCCAACCAGAAAAGCAACCAGATCGTGACCGTCCGGGTTGACGCCAAAACGGGTCTTCTGGGTGACACCGTGCAGAAAGTCGACTTCGATTCACCTTCCGATTTCCGCTTCCTGACCCGCTGACGGATGACAAGTGACACGTTGACGCAGGCTCCAGCCCTTGAAAATCAAGGGCTGGAGCCATGTATTAATTGAAGTGATAAGGGCTAGTGCCAGAAAAGATTTTTTCTGAAAGCGACTCGGGCGTAACTTTCATTCCACGGCCACGACGGTCAAGACTTGAAACGAAACATCGACACCGAGGTACACGCCATGAACTTCAATATCTTCTCCATCATCGCCGCGTCCGCCATCTCCGCTACTGTTGCATTGCCTGCCAGTGCCAGTGTTGAAGTGACGGACAAAAAAATCAGCTCGACCCAGAGCTACACTCCGAAGTACCTGCAACAAAGCGCCAACTTCTACGCCGCTCTGGATCACAAGACCCAGCAATGACAAGCACGTTTGATGAAAGTCCTGTTCGATGTAAATCCATTCCCCGTTAAAGACGTACACGATACCGGGGAATGGATTTGTAAGAACGCGCCACCGATCAGTGAAACAGCTTTGCAGTAACACGAACGCTTTCGCGAGCAAATTCGCTTGAACAGGTTGATGCGTCCCACTGACCATTGCGTGTCAGGCCATGTGTCAAATGTAGGCGAGCTTGCTCGCGAAAGCGTTGAATTCCCTCCCTTTGGTCCCCGTTCGCTGAATAAGCAACGGGGATTTTTTTTGCCCGGATTTAACGTGCGTCAAGCGTGCGCGAATGCGAAGCGGGTATCCAGAACAAGTGCATGGCACCGCAAAAAGATCAGGCATATTAAATGAGGTGACGGCGGAATCTATCGGCCTGATTAACTTCGCATATCATTAACCGAATCGATCTTTTGAATCGCTGTACATCGTTTTTCAATAATGAGCCATTCAAGCATTCTGGGCGCCTGAAACAGACATATCCCGGAGCTACTGACATGGCCACTGCCATCCTTCATTCACTTAAACAAGGCGCTTATACCGCCATCGCTTTGTATGTTGTATTCATCGCAGTGGTCACCATCACCAGCATGAACCCACAACTGAAGGCACCTTCATCGGTGTCGGCACCTACTGCCCTCGTTGAACTTGATCGCGCGTCTCTCCAGACCCAGGCGCGTGCGTCGTGAAAGGGGCGAACTTCTGGGTGATCGTGTTCTTTGCCCTGATCAACAACGGTTGCTCGTTACTGGGCCACGGCGAAGGTTCAGTGGGCGGCGTGGCGCGCAGCATGGAGTTCAAGACCGAAGTGGCCGAGGCGATCGAAATGCAGCGGGCGCAGAAGTTGAATGCCGGCAACCCACCGCCTCGGCATGGCGAGCTGTTCTCGCCGATTTTCGAATGGGCGGTCGTTTAGCAATCAGCGCTTGTGCATCGCGTTGATGAACAGCTCCGACGCGAGAAACCGCTGCAGCCAGGCTTGCAGACGAGGGTAGGGGCTCTGCCAGAACCAGTCAGGGTCGACGAAGCAGAATTGGCGCACGAACGGCGCCAGCGCCACATCGGCGAGCGACAGATGAGCGGCGACGAGATAGTCGCGGCTGGCCAGCAGTGACTCCAGCCTGCGCAGAAATGCCTCACCGCGCTGGCGGTACTCTTCCTGCGTGAATTCGGGATAACGGACTGCGTATTTGTAGCGATCAAGGTCAGCCTTGAAGCTGTTGTCGTTCTCGTCGATCAGCTCGGCGATCAGTTGGCGGGCGCCTGGATCATTTGCCAGCAACCAGTCAGACGGATCATTCGCGGCCAGCGCCCAGTGCATGATGTCCAGGCTTTGCTCCAGCACCTGATCGTGCAGGACCAACACCGGCACCGTGCCTTTGGGCGAACGCTCGAGCATCTGCGCAGGCTTGGCTTTCAGGCTGACTTCAACCAACTCGACCTCGCACCCCGCGTAACCCAACGCCATGCGAGCACGCATGGCGTATGGGCAACGACGGAACGAGTACAGCGTCGGCGTCACCGGCTCAGAGGAGGGCAACGGCGTGTGCTCAGTCTTATTTCACTTCGCCGGAATCGGCGATGACGACTTTCTTGCTGGTGCGACCGGATTGCGAACCCAGCGCTTCGATGGCTTTGACGACGTCCATGCCTTCGACGACTTCACCGAATACCACGTGTTTGCCGTCCAGCCAGCTGGTGACGACGGTGGTGATGAAGAACTGGCTGCCGTTGGTGTTCGGGCCAGCGTTGGCCATCGACAGCAGGCCTGGCTTGGTGTGTTTGAGGGTGAAGTTTTCGTCGGCGAACTTGTTGCCGTAAATCGATTTGCCGCCGGTGCCATTGTGGTTGGTGAAGTCGCCACCTTGAAGCATGAATTCATTGATCACGCGGTGGAACGAAGACCCTTTATAACCGAAGCCTTGCTCGCCGGTGCACAGCTGGCGGAAGTTTTCAGCGGTTTTAGGCACCACGTCGTCATTCAGTTCCATGACAATGCGGCCCAATGGCTCGTCATTGGCGGTGATGTCGAAAAATACTTTGGAATTGGCCACGTGTATTACCTTCTATCAAATTCAGCGCGACAACCGCGCAGTGGGTATAGGGTTGCACAGAAACATCAGTTTACCTGTCCGTGCGTCAAAAAAATCGATCAACCGTTGCTGACCTCGACGGTGCTCAGGCCATTGCCTTGACGGCGGACCTGGATCTGCACCGGTATGCGTTCATGCATTTCCTGAACGTGAGAAATCACGCCGACCTTGCGCCCCTGGGCCTGCAGGCCATCGAGTGCGTCCATCGCCAGTTGCAGGGACTCGGGATCGAGGCTGCCGAACCCCTCGTCGATGAACAGCGATTCGATCCGCAAGGTGCTTGACGCCATCGAGGCCAGGCCCAGCGCCAGCGCCAGTGACACCAGGAAGGTTTCCCCGCCGGACAGCGAATGCACCGAGCGCAGTTCATCGCCCATTTCCGTGTCCATCACCAGCAGGCCAAGCATGCTGCCGCCGCGTTTCAGGCGATAGCGACGCACCAGTTGCCGAAGCTGGGCATTGGCATGGTGCACCAGCAGATCGAGGTTATACGCTTGAGCGATCTTGCGGAATTTGTCGCCCTCGGCCGAACCGATCAGCGTCGCCAGCCGCGCCCAGCGCAGATACTCGTCGTGGGCGGCCTTGATACGCGCCTGCAGTTCGTTGTTGGCTGCGCGACGACGATCATCCTCACTGATCCGAGCGCGCAGGTCGGCGCACAGTTGATCGTGACTGTCCGCCTGGACCTGCGCGTCGGCGAGGGCGGCCAGCAACTGCGCCGCGTCCGCTGCATCACTGTGCTGCGCCTGATGTTGCTGCAGCTGGGCGTCGCGTTCCTGCAGCAGAACCCTGGCCTGTTCCAGCGCTTTTTCACTGAGTTGCAACTGCTGGCGAAGCTGACTGACGCTGTCGTCGCTCAAGCCAAGCAACGCCTCGAGCGCCGCGTCGTCCAGTTCGTTGTGGTTGCTGCGCCACTCGGCGATCTGCCGATCGAGGTCGGCGCATTCCTGCTCAAGACCTTGCAGGCGCTGGCGCTCGCCATCGAGTTCGGCGGTCAGCCGGATCAACTCGCTGCGCGCCTGTTGCAAGGCGTCTGCCGTTGAGGTCTGGGCCTGTCGGGCCTGCTCGACCGCCTGCTCGAGCGACTGCTGCCAGCGGTCGGGACTGGCATGTTCGCCGAGCAATTCGGCGAGGCGCCGTTCAACCGCGAGCTGCTGTTGCTGGCTGGCGGCCAGGCGTTCTTGCAGGGTCTGGTGCTCCTGAAGACGCGCTTGCTGAGCGACCCGCTCGCGCTCGATTTTCTGCGCGCGCTCGTTGTGTTCCTGTTGCTCATCGCGCTGCTGATCGAGCTGTTGCCTGCGCAGCGCGATGTCGTTGTCCAGTTGCACGAAACTGTCGGTGGCCGACGCTCGCCACGGCGTCAGGCTCTCCGCCGGCAGCAGCGGTTCGAACTCCTGCAGCGCCGCTTCGAAAGCCTGGTTGTCCAGCGAGATATTGCGCTGCTGGTCATCCAGCAGCTTCATCGCCTGCTGGCTCGCCTCGCGCGCTTGCTGAACCTGCTGCTGAAGCGACTCGGCGTCGCGCTGGACTTTGAGCAAGCGCGTCTGGCGCTGTTCGGCGCTGAGGATTTCCTGCGCCAATACATGCAGGCGCTCGCTCAGCCAGTCACCGCGCAAGTGTTCAGGCTGTTCCAGCAGGCGCGAGTACAGCGCGTGCGCCTCCAGCTCCGGGCGCAGTGTCTGCAGCTGTTCGCTGAGTTGATCCTGTTGCGGTTTGCTTTGCTTGAGCTGGTTGTTCAGCTCGGCCACTTCGGCGCGCAGTTCGGCCAGTTTTTCACTGAGCTGACCCACTTTCTGCCGGGCGCGTGCCTCTTCGTTGTCGTCATGACCTGACAGCGCCTCCAGCAGCTCGGCAGACTGATGATACGGATGCTCTTCACTGCCACAGACAGGGCAGGGTTGCTGATCGAGCAGCTGCGCACGCAACTGCTCGACGCTGGCGCTGCGTGCCAGACGCTGACGTTGCAGCAGTTGGAGGGTGAGCGTGAGCGCCTGCTCGGCGGCTTCATGCTCGCCCTTCAATTGCAGGCCCTGAGCAATGCTCTGTGCCCGTCGCTCGGTGGCGTGCTGCTGTTGCGTCTGCACCTGCTGCAACCGGCTGGCGACCTCCTGATGCCGCTGCCACAGGCGTTCGAGCGCATCGCTGGCGCTGTGTTGCTGACGATTGTCGTGCAGCGACTGCGTCAGACGCTCGACTTCCTGGCTCACGGCGTCGGCCTTGACCTGAGCTTCGTCGAACAGCGTTTGCAACGCCGTGCGACGCTCGCTCAGGGTCTGCTCGGCCAGCGCATAACCCGCCTCCAGTTGCGGCAGTGCATCGCGGCCCTGCTTGAGTCGCGCGCTCAGTTGCACGATCTGTTGCAGGCGCGGCCGGTAGGCGCTCCACGACTCGCTCAGCGCTGACAGTGAAGCGCTCTGTTCCAGCTGCGCGGCAATCGACTGCAAGCGCGCTTCGACCTGCCGCTGTTGTTCGACCCACTGATCGAGGGCGATTCGTCCTTCGGTGCTCGCCTGTTCGGCCCGTTGCGCCTGCTCACCGGCTTGCTGCAGATCCTGGTTCAGATGATTGAGCCGGGCCTGCTGTTCAAACGCTTCGTTCAGGCCGGGCCTGGCGTTGTGCAGATATTCCTGAGTCTGTTGCAGCGCGGCCTGGGCGTCGGCCAGCTGCGTTTCCAGATCGCTGAGACTGTTTTGACGCTGCGCCTGTTGCTGTGCGTGCTCGCCAATGCGTGCGGCAAGCGGGGTGATCTGGCCGTCGAGTTTCGTGCGCTGGCCGAACAGATGCCGCTGTGGCGCCAGGCGCTCGAGTTGGCCCAGGCGCTGGCGTTCAGCGGCCTGCGCGTCCCACGTCTGCTGGGCGCTGGCCAATTGTTCGCTCGCCGCCAGATGGCTGTCGCACAGGCGATTCAATTCAGTGAGCCATTGCTGTTTGAGCTCCAGCTGGCGCAACTGCCCCTGGTGCAGCGTGAGTTGCTGCCTGGCGTCGTTGAATTGCTGTTCCAGCTCGACGCGTTGCTCATCCTCCAGCGGCGTCAGATTACCGGCCTGAGCAGTAAGGGTTTTCAGGGATTCTTCGGCCTCTTTGCTCTTGCTGTAGGCGCGTCGCCCCAACTGGCTGTAGATCGCCGTGTCAGTGAGCTTTTCCAGCAGCTCGCTGCGCTCTTTGTCGTCCGCTTTCAAAAACGCGCTGAACTCGCTCTGCGCCAGCATGACCGCGCGGGTGAACTGCTCGAAATTCAGGCCCAGGCGCGCTTCGAGGAGGTTTTTGTACTCGGTCTTGTTCTGGCTGCTGAGAATCTGTTCGCTGTCCAGATCGGTCAGCGTCTGACGACTGGCCTGAAGTTTTTTGCTGGCATTGTCGCGGGCGCGGTTGGTTTCCCAACGGGCGCGATAACGACGCTTGTCGACGCCGACGAAATCGACTTCGGCATAACCGCTGCCCGTGCCGCGACGCAGCAGGTTACGCGGATCGTTTGTGCTGATGTCGCCGTCGATTTCCGGGACTTTCGACTGGCCGACATTGTTCAGGCGCGGGATCGCACCGAACAATGCCAGGCACAACGCATCGAGCAGTGTACTTTTGCCTGCGCCGGTCGGACCGGTGATCGCGAACAGGCCGGCGCTGGCCAGCGGCTCGGCGGTGAAATCCAGCTCGAACGGGCCTGCCAGCGAGGCGAGGTTTTTCAGACGGATCGCGAGAATTTTCATGGTTGTTCGCTCTCCAGCTGGACGTCGTGCAGCAAGGTGGCAAAGTCTTGCAGGGTCTGCTCGTCGACTTCGCTGCCGTAGCTGTCCAGCCAGGCACGACTGAACAACTCCTGCGGGGTGAGCTGATCCAGCTCGATCAGGTCTTGCTCGCCGTCTTCATCGCGAGCGCCTTTGCCCGCGTATTCCGCCGCGATGCGCACCAGCCGCACCGCCTTGCCCTCAAGCGCCGACTCGACCTGATTGCGCAGATCCGGCTGCGGCTCATCAAGGCGCACACGCACCTCAAGCCAGGGTTGACGATCAACGTCGGCAAGCAGATCGATGTCAGGCATCTCTTTGAGTTGCAGCAGCAACTCGGCCAGTGGCGCGGGCCCCACGCGTTGCAGATTGACGGCACGCGGGATCAGCAGCGGTGTGACGCTGGTGAGCGTGTCGCCCTCGCAGTCGATTTCGAGTATCTGGTGGCGGTAGCCGATTTCCGAGAACGACAGGGGAATCGGCGAACCGCTGTAGCGAATGCGATCTTCACCGTTGACCTTTTGGGGCTTGTGCAGATGACCCAATGCGACGTACGTGATGCTGTCGCCGAACAGGCTGGCGGGCAGGGCTTCTGCGTTGCCGATGATCAGGCTGCGTTCCGAATCCTCCGACACCGACCCGCCGGCCATGTGCGCGTGGCTGATGGCGATCAACGCCTGGCCCCGTTTGCGCTTTTGGTTGGCCGCCGCGATCAGCATTTCGTGAACCTGACCGATGCCGCGCAGGTAGCTGTCGCCCAGGGTCGGACCGGTCACCTCGGCAGGACGCAGGAACGGCAGCGCCAGGCACCAGCCGAGCACTTTGCCTTTGGCGTTGGTCAGCGGCAGCAACAGGCGGTCGACGTCGAGCACGCCGTCGTCGAGCCAAAGCACGCGACCGAGGGCGTGGGTGCGCAGACGGCGCATCAGCGGCGCAGGCAACTCGATCCGCGAGCCGGAGTCGTGGTTGCCAGCGATCATCACGATGGTCAGTTGAGGGTTTTGCTCGTGGGCGCTGACGATGAAGTCATACAGACGCTCCTGAGCTTTGACCGGCGGGTTGACGGTGTCGAAGATGTCGCCCGCGATCAACAGCACGTCCGGCTTGCGTTCGGCCAGCCGTGCCAGCAGCCAGCCGAGAAAGCTGGCGTGTTCAAAATCTCGCTCCTGACCGTGAAGGTTCTGGCCCAGATGCCAGTCGGAGGTGTGAAACAGACGCATTGGAATACCTTGGTTCGAATAGGTTTACGTAGGCGAGTCCGGCGCTGATCCTTGCGCGAGCGAGCGGGTGGACGAGGCTTCGGTGCGGACGACAGCCGCTCGGCGTCTGCCCGCCACGGCCTCGAGGCGTTCGCGCTCGCGGGTCATGACTCAACCTGATGAATCGACGGTGAATTGTCGATGAAAATCATTTTGGATAAAGCGGCGGCAAACTGTCGGCGCCGTTGGGATCTTGCGGTTTTTCCACAGCGGGCAGCGCTTTCACCGCCCGCCACAGGTCTTCGCCCAGCCAGAGTTTGCCGGTTTCACTGTAAAGGGCGCCATTGAGACCATCCAGTGCGTCGGACAGCGGCACGAAGCGTGCGGCCATATCGGCCAGTGTCTCAGGTTGCTGGCGCGCCCAGGCATCCAGCGCCTGGCGCGTCGCGTGGGGATCATTGGCCAGGCTGGCGCGTTTGAGGTCGTCAAGCACCGTGCGCGGACTCGGTCCGGCCTGCGCGACCCGGGTCAGCGCAGGCTGCCAGCGTGCTCGCCACCAAAGGCCGAAGCCCAGCAGCGTGGTGAAACTGAGCAGCACCGTGCTCAGTTGCCACGGCCAGATCGGGGCGCCGTTGAGCGCGCCGCCGTTGTCGCTGACCGGCATGTCCACCGCCAGCGCCGGATTGGTGCTGACCTGCAACGTGCGGGCGGGCAGGGCACTGTGTTCCAGATGGTCTTCCTGGGTGTTCCACCAGACCAGATCCACCGCCGGGATGTCGATGACGCCTGGCCGGTTCGGCACCAGTGCTTCACGCTCCTCGCGCATCCCGGTCAGGCCGCGTTCGCCGGCCTGATTGCTCAGTTGCGGCTGATCGGGATAGCGCCGCAGCGCGCTCACTTCCGTGGCCGGCAACGGCGGCAGTTGCGCGCTGGACAGGCCTTGGGCCTTGAGCTGCAAGGTGCGGGTCAGGGAGTCGCCGATCTGGCTGTGCGCCGGATCCGGGCTCCAGTTCTCGCTGAGGCTGATGCTGCGCGCCGGCAACCAGGGCGTGTTCGCCGGGTAGTTGGCTGGCTGCGGCTTGACCTTCAGGGTCATGGGCAGCGAGGTGACGCGCATCAGGCGTCCGGGCTTTGGAGCACCGGCGATGGCGCCGGGCGGTATCGCTGCAGCGGCGCCGGCGTCCGGCGTGTCTTGCACCAGCGTCGCACTGAATTCCTGGGCCGGAATGACGAGGTCGCCGCTCTGCTGTGGGTAGAGTGCGTAGCGCATTTCGATCACGCCGTGGCGAATGCCGTTGATCTGTTTTTCATAGGTGCGGGTGTCGCCAAGCTTCTCGATTCGGGCATCCGGCACCTGCAAAGGCGTGAGGTTGCTGTCGTCGAACAACGACACCGAATGATAAATCCGCACGGTCAGCAGCACCTGCGCCTGCACGTACACGGTGTCCTGGTCAAGGCTCGCTTCCATGAACACCGGGTCGAGCTTCTGTTGTTCACCTTTGGCCGACGGCTCGACCTCCACCACCTGCAGCGTGATGGGCTGGCTGGTCATCTCGCCGAGTTTCAGTGATGGAATCTCGATCGAGCCACTGTGTTTCGGCATCAGTGTAATCAGCCAGCGCGTGGTGGCGTGCACGTTGCCTTCCAACGTTGTCAGGCTATTGAGCTGGCGCGTGTCGCGCACCTCGAAATCAGCCTCCAGCGCGCTCATGTCGGGTTTGCCGAACACCGTCGCGTCGTCGGTTTCCAGCGTCAGCTCCACGGTTTCGCCGGTGTTGACACGCGTGCGGTCGACGCTCGACAGCAGCGCCGAAGCCGGGGTGTCGGCCTGCGCCACGACGGCAAACAGGCACAGCCACCAGGCAATTAGCAACGTGTGCACTCGACTCATCGGGTCTTTTCCTGATGCTGCTGTTGTTCGTACCAGAATTTCCGCCGCAGCAGTTCGCCCGGCTCGTCCGGAATCTGCCGCAACCACTGTTCGAGCGCCTGTTTCTGTTCGCCGTTGATCTGGCTGTCGGCAGGTTTTCCGGGCGCCTGCGTCAGCTCATCGGCATCCGGTCCCGAGCCTGTCGCCTGCGCCCCTGTGGCCATGTCCTGCGAGCGTTGGGCATCATCGTCCTCGTCGCCGCTCGGCTGGGTTTGCGGGTTCGATGACTGTTGCTCGGCGTTGCCGGAGCGAGGATTGTCGCTGTTCTCGTCGCCCTGCGCTTTATTTCGCTCGGTTTCCTGTGACGCGGCCTGCCGTTGCTCTTCCAGCATCTGCTGAACCAGCGCCTTGTTGGCAGCCGCAGCGGGGAAGTCTGCCTGCCGCTCCAGCGCCTGTTCATAAGCATCCACTGCCGCTTCGAGTTCGCCACTTTGCGCCAGCGCGTTGCCGCGATTGTAGTGGTCGGCGGCGCTGTTGCCTTTGGCGAAACGCCCGGCGGCGCCTGCATAGTCGCCCGCCTGATACAGCGCCACGCCTTGCCATTGCTGATCTTCGAAGTGTTTCGCCGCCTCGCCGGGACGATGCCGCTCCAGCCAATGCTGACCCTGTTGGTCGGGTCGGCGCCACAGATCCTGAAACTCGAACGCGTAGCTGTGCTGGGGCATCATCAGCAGCAGCGGCAGGCAGAACAGCCAGCCGCGTCGACCCGCGCAGGCCGCCAGCAAGAGCAGAGGCAACAACAGCCAGTACCCCTGATCCGCCCAGCTGTCGAGCTGCAGGGTCTGACCTTCGCCGAGCAGACCTTTGGGGCCATCGAGCAGACCCAGTTCATTGAGGTCGTCGCTGTTCAGACGCAACTGGCTGTAGCGCCCACCCGATGCTTCGGCAAAATCGTTGAGAATCGGACTGTCCAGCCGCGGCACGAGAATTCCGCCCTGAGCGTCCTTCAGAAAGCCGCCTTTTTCCTGAGTGACCGGCGCGCCCTCGGCGGTCCCGACGCCCAGCATCAGCAAGGGCGGCGCGTGGTTGCCCATTGCCTGACGAATGCCCTCGCGTTCTGTCTCGCTGAGCGACGAACCGATCCACAATAACCGGCCTTGTCCCAGCGCGCCTTGCTTGAGCAGATCCAGTGCTTTGCGCACCGCAAGATCCGCCCGCTGACCCGGCTCGGGCATGATCGACGGTTTGATCGCATCGAGCAGGTTCTTGCTGGTTGCCAGATCGTCGGACAGCGGCACGAGCGTATGCGCACTGCCGGCATACACGATGATCGCGGTCTGCGCATCAGGGCGGGCCTGCAGCAGGTCCAGCAGTTTGCGTCGCGCTTGTTCGAGACGAGATGGCGGACTGTCGGCAGCAAGCATTTCAGGGGTCAGCTCAAGCATGACCACCAACGGGTCGACCGGCTTCTGACTGGTCTGCTCCACACGCTGCCAACTGGGCCCGAGCAAGGCAAGCAAGGTCAGCAGCCAGCCACATCCGAGGGCGATCCACGGCAGCTTGCTTTCACGCCCACTGCCGCCGCTGAGCAACACCGAATGGAAGGCGCTGGGCAGAATCATCTGCCAGCGGCCGACGCGCTTTTGCCGGTTCCACAGTCGCCAAAGCAGCCAGCCCAGCAAAGGCAGCACGATCAGCCAGCCGGGGCGCAGCCAGTGAGGCCAGAGGACCAGCACGGACGCGATCATCGGTGCCTCCGCAGACGCCTGAAGCGCTGGCGCCACGTCGTGCCCTGAATGAGCACCGGTTGCCGGGCGAGGAGTCGGGAGAGCGGGTTGTTCGGCCAGCGTTCCTGGATGACCAGCAAAACGCTCAACACCAGTGCCATCGACAGCGGCCAGTGATAAAGCGCTAACGCGGGGCGCGCCCGGGTTGGCTGTTGCGCGACAGGCTCCAGGGTGTCGAGCGCCTTGCCGATCCGCGCCAGTTGCACGCCATCACGTGCCCTGAAGTACTGCCCGCCGCTGATTGCCGCGATTTCACGCAGCGCCGGTTCATCCAGGTCCAGGCTCGGATTGAGCCCCAGAATGCTGGTCGCGCCTTTGTCCGGATCGGCGCCGATGCCGATCGGGTAGATCTTCACGCCTTCACTGGCCGCCAGGCGCGCGGCGGTGGCCGGGTCGATCTGGCCCGCATTGTTGGCGCCGTCGGTCACAAGAATCAGCACCCGGCTCTGTGCCGGACGCAGGCGCAGACGCTTCAGGGCCAGGCCGATGGCGTCGCCAATCGCAGTGTTCTTGCCCGCAATGCCGATCCGCGCTTCGTCCAGCCAGACGCGAACGGTCCTGCGGTCGAAGGTCAGGGGCGCCTGCAAGTACGCCTGACTGCCGAACAGGATCAGGCCGACGCGGTCGCCCCGACGGTGCTCGAGAAAATCGCCGAGCAACATCTTGACCAGCGTCAGACGACTGACTTCGTCGTTCTGCCAGACCATGTCCGGATAATCCATCGACCCCGAAACGTCCACGGCAACCAGCAGGTCACGACCGCTGGCCGCGACCGGCAACGGCTCGCCGAGCCATTGAGGGCGAGCGGCGGCGACCAGCAGCAACAGCCACAGCGTGACGAAGGGCAGTTGCCGTCGCCAGCCCGGCAGATGAGCCCGGGCACGGCGACCGGCCAGGCCTTCGAGTTCGTTCAGGAAGCTGACTTTCAACGCTGCTTCGCCGCTGTCTGCCGGCGGCAACACGAAGCGCAGCAGCCATGGCAGCGGCAGCAGGACGAAGGCCCACGGCCAAGCGAACTCAAACATGCTTGCGAATCCATGTCTCGACCGATTGGGTCAGGCCGTTGATGGCTTTGTCGTCAAGCTTGCATTCGGGCTTGTAGGCGCCTTCGACCAGGATCATCCAACGCGTGAGGCCCGCCGCCGGGCAGCGGTTATCCAGAAACGCCAGCCACTTGCGGCCATTGAGCGTGTGGCTCTGGCTGTACGGGTAGTGGTTGCGGCACAGGCGTTTGAGCAGGCCGTTGATTTGCTGCAGCCAGGCACCGGCAGGGGCGCCGTCATAGGGTTTGGGCATCTGCGAAAGCTCGATCAGCGCGGCCTGACGCAAGGGATCGAGCGGCTGTTCGGCGTTTTCGTCAGCGGCTCTTTTGGGCAGCCAAACGCGTGCCCGCCACAACCCGTAGCCCAGCACCGGCAACAGGACCAGCAGCAGCCACCAGCCTGGAGCGGGCGGCCAGAAACCCACTGGCTCCGGGAGGATCAGCGGTTGCAGTTGGTCCAGCGAACTCATGTTTGTTTCACCGGCTGTTCGCCTGTGAGGTACTCGCGCAGCTGTTCGACCATTTCACGCTGCGTGCTCAGCGGCATCAACAGCACGCGCAGTTTCTTTGCCAACAGCTCCCAGCGCGCCTGACGCGCCTCGCCCTGAGCCCGATAGGCCTGACGCAGATCCGGATTGAGCGTGTCCAGCTCCAGTTGTGCGCCTCGGTCGGCGAAGCGCAACAGGCCCGCGGCAGGGAGGGCGTGGTCGAGCGGGTCGGACAGCGGCAGCAGCAACAGGTCGCAATGTCGGGACAGCAGCGCCAGCTGTTGTTCAGCCGAGTCGGACAGGGCACGTTCGTCACACAGAATGATGACCAGACTGCCCGGGCGCAGCACTTCCCGGGCGCGGCGCAGGGCGACGCCGAACGTGTCGCGATCGGCCACTGCTTCGGTGTGCAGCGACTGATTGACCCGCACCAGCCGGTTGAGCAGCTGCAACAGGCTCTGCTTGCTGCGCCGTGGCTTGATTTCGTAGTGCTGATTGTCGCCAAACACGAGGCCGCCGACCCGGTCGTTATGGCCCAGTGCCGCCCAGCCCACCAGCGCCGCGGCCTGCGCGGCCAGCACCGACTTGAACATCAGCCCCGAGCCGAAGAACAGCCGCCGGCTCTGCTCGACCATGATGAAGATGGGTCGCTCGCGCTCCTCGTGAAACAGTTTGGTGTGCGGCTCCTGTGTCCGGGCCGTGACCCGCCAGTCGATGGTTCTGACGTCATCGCCCGCCTGATAGACGCGCACCTGATCAAAATCGACGCCTCGGCCGCGCAGCTTGGAGTGATGCAGGCCGATCAGCGGGCTGCGTTGGCTGGGTGTTGAAAACAGCTGCACTTCGCGCACCCGATGACGCATCTCGATCAGCTCGGCGAGGCTGATGCGGATGCCCGGTTGGGAGATCAGGTAGGGTTGCATGGGGTCAGGCGACGGCAACGACGTCGAGAATGCGCTGGATCACACGGTCCTGATCGATGCCTGCGGCTTCGGCCTCGAACGACAGAATGATGCGGTGGCGAAGTACGTCAAAGACCATGGCCTGGATGTCCTCGGGGCTGACGAAGTCCCGCCCGGCCAGCCACGCGTGGGCGCGTGCGCAACGGTCCAGGGAAATCGAGCCGCGTGGGCTGGCGCCGTAGCCGATCCATTCGGCGAGCTCGGCGTCGAACTTGGCCGGTGTGCGGGTGGCCATGACCAACTGCACCAGGTATTCCTCGACCGCGTCGGCCATGTACAGGCCGAGAATTTCCTTGCGTGCGGCAAAGATGGCCTGCTGGCTGACGCGACGCTCGGGCTTGGTTTCGCCGTTGAGCGCTTCGCCGCGGGCCTGCTGGAGAATCTTGCGCTCCACCGTGGCGTCCGGAAAGCCGATCTTGACGTGCATGAGGAAGCGGTCTAGCTGAGCTTCGGGCAGCGGATAGGTGCCTTCCTGCTCGATCGGGTTCTGCGTGGCCATCACCAGAAACAGAGGCGACAGGTCATAGGTGCTGCGGCCAACGCTGACCTGACGCTCGGCCATGGCTTCGAGCAGCGCCGACTGCACCTTGGCCGGCGCGCGGTTGATTTCATCGGCCAGCACCAGGTTGTGGAAAATCGGGCCTTGCTGAAACACGAAGCTGCCGGTTTCAGGGCGATAGATTTCCGTGCCGGTGATGTCGGCGGGCAACAGGTCGGGCGTGAACTGAATCCGGTGGAACTGTGCTTCGATGCCCTCGGCCAGCTCTTTGATCGCCTTGGTCTTGGCCAGACCCGGCGCGCCTTCGACCAGCATATGACCGTCGGCCAGCAGCGCGATCAGAAGTCGCTCGACCAGTTTCTCCTGCCCCAGAATCTGAGTAGAGAGAAAGGTTCGCAGCGCGATCAACGCTTCACGATGTTCCATCGATGACAGTTCCTGGCAGGGGAGGCAGCAGCGCCAAGGGGCGCCGAAGCTGGGGGCGTTACTTTAATCCATCCGGAGGGGCGGCGACTAACCGGCTCAGGCTTTTTTCGGCAATTTCGGCCATGTATGAGGCGAAAATGAGAATTGCCTGACAAGTCCGGCGAAGATCGGCGTTTTGCCGCACCTGTGTTATTCGATGTCAAGGCGGTTGGATACCGACGTCATGCTGCCTGTGCGCTATCTGGCGGTTGACGGTGGCAAGCGATTCAGCGAGGCGGTCGAAGACTGGCTGGGAGCGCTGGCACCAGAAGCGTTCAGGCGCTGATTTCGCTGGTGTAGGTGCCGACATCCCTCAGGATAATCCGCAGCGTTGCATCCAGGTCGGCCAGTTCGCTGGTGGGTGTGCTGTGCCGGATTTCAAAAATTGTCTGGCCATCGAAGGGGCTGGCGTCCGTGGCATCGATTTCCACCATCAGCCGTTGTGCGCCGAGCGTGACGCTGAGGTGTTCGACGTGAATGGTGTCGTCGCGGAAGGTGATGTCCACTTCGTCTTCGTCAGGGAAGCGCGCCAGCAAAAAAAGGTCGCCATTGCTGCCGTGGCAACAGGCCAGCGCCATGTCATCTTCTTCCTCGTCGCAAGGGTTATGGATGAAGCTGTCGGTGGTGATTTGCATGGGCGTGGTCCTGAGGCTCAAGTGGTGGGCAGACGATGATTTTGCCAGCCCTGAAGAAATTTTGCGCTTTGCCCGACCGGATTCCTGATGACGGGGGCCGATACTTTTGCGGACGCGCACCGTAGGAATAAAAAAAGCAAAGTTGGCAATTCCTACGAACGTGGGAAATATCCTGCAACTTCTGGCGCATCGTTCGACGATCTGCGCTGAACCGGTCTACATACACCCACTCTTCGCTGGGGCATTCTTGCTCAAAGGGAAACAACAGGCAGCAGGCTGATGTCCGAATATGTCGCAGCACCGCAAGCAGGTGCGGGGTCGCTCTCGTTAAGCTGCGCAGCAGATGAACGGACGCGCGGCCGAGCCTGCCTGGGCAGACGCCGCGTCGATCGTCATCCGGGCCAATTCGATGTGACGACGCACACACGACAGGCGTTAGTACTTCAGGCAAAGCGAATCGCTCTGCTCGCTGTCACGTTTTGCTGACTATCATCGATCAGGCGCAAACGTGGCACATGGCCCCGATACCACGCATCTCTCCTATATAAAAGCTCAAGCCAAGCGGAGTACCACAGATGGCGTTCTTCACCGCAGCCAGCAAGTCCGACTTCCAGCACCAACTGCGAGCGGCACTGGCTCAGCACATCAGTGAACAGGCACTGCCACAAGTGGCGCTGTTCGCCGATCAATTCTTCGGCATCATTTCCCTCGACGAACTGACCCAGCGCAGGCTCTCCGACCTCGCCGGTTGCACCCTGTCGGCCTGGCGCCTGCTCGAGCGTTTCGAACACGCCACGCCGCAAGTCCGGGTCTATAACCCCGATTACGAGCGTCATGGCTGGCAATCGACGCACACCGCCGTTGAAGTCCTGCATCACGACCTGCCGTTTCTGGTGGATTCGGTTCGCACCGAGCTGAACCGTCGCGGCTACAGCATCCATACGCTGCAGACCACCGTGCTGAGCGTGCGCCGTGACGAGAAGGGCCAGTTGGTCGAGCTGCTGCCCAAGGGCACAAGCGGTGATGGCGTTCTGCAAGAATCGTTGATGTACCTGGAAATCGACCGTTGCGCCAACGCAGCCGAATTGAATGTGCTGGCCCGCGAGCTGGAGCAGGTGCTCGGCGAAGTGCGTGTTGCAGTCGAAGATTTCGAGCCGATGAAGGCTAAGTTGCATGAGCTGCTGGCCGGTATCGACAGCATTGGCTACAAAGTCGACCCGGACGAGAAGTCCGAGGTCAAGGTGTTCCTGGAATGGCTGGTCGACAACCATTTCACCTTTCTGGGCTATGAGGAATTCACCGTCAATGGCGACGGCGAGGGTGGCCAGCTCACCTACGATCAGTCTTCGTTTCTCGGCCTGACCAAGCTGCTGCGCGCCGGCCTCACTGCCGAAGACCTCCACATCGAAGGGTATGCGGTGAATTACCTGCAGGAGCCTACGCTGCTGTCCTTCGCCAAGGCCGCTCACCCGAGCCGCGTGCACCGCCCGGCCTACCCGGACTATGTGTCGATCCGTCAGATCGACGCCGACGGCAATGTCATCAAGGAATGCCGCTTCATGGGCCTTTACACCTCGTCGGTGTATGGCGAAAGCGTGCGCAACATTCCATACATCCGTCGCAAGGTCGCCGAGGTCGAGCGTCGTTCCGGTTTCGATGCCAAGGCGCATCTGGGCAAGGAATTGGCCCAGGTGGTCGAAGTCCTGCCGCGCGACGACCTGTTCCAGACGCCGGTGGACGAGCTGTTCACTACGGTCATGTCCATCGTGCAGATCCAGGAACGCAACAAGATCCGCGTCTTCCTCCGCAAGGATCCTTACGGACGTTTCTGCTATTGCCTGGCCTACGTGCCGCGCGACGTTTATTCGACCGAAGTGCGGCAGAAGATCCAGCAAGTGCTGATGGAGCGCCTGAAAGCCAGCGATTGCGAGTTCTGGACCTTCTTCTCCGAGTCCGTTCTGGCCCGCGTGCAGCTGATCCTGCGCGTAGATCCGAAGGTCACGCTGGACATCGATCCGCAGCAGCTGGAAAACGAGGTCATTCAGGCCTGCCGTTCCTGGAAGGACGACTACGCCAGCCTGATCGTCGAGAGCTTCGGCGAAGCTCAGGGCACCAATGTCCTGGCCGACTTCCCGAAGGGCTTTCCGGCAGGTTATCGCGAGCGCTTCGCCGCGCATTCCGCTGTTGTGGACATGCAGCATGTGCTGAGCCTGTCCGAAAGCAATCCGTTGGTGATGAGCTTTTATCAGCCTCTGTCCGGCGACAAGGCGCAGTTGCACTGCAAGCTCTACCACGCCGACACGCCGCTGGCGCTGTCCGACGTGCTGCCGATCCTGGAAAACCTGGGCCTGCGCGTGCTGGGCGAATTCCCTTACCGCCTGCGCCACACCAACGGTCGGGAGTTCTGGATTCACGATTTCGCCTTCACCTATGGCGAAGGTCTGAAGCTGGACCTGCAACAGCTCAACGACACGTTGCAGGATGCCTTCGTCCACATCGTGCGCGGCGAGGCGGAAAACGATGCCTTCAACCGGCTGGTGCTGACCGCCGGCCTGCCATGGCGCGACGTCGCATTGCTGCGCGCCTATGCCCGCTACCTGAAGCAGATTCGTCTGGGCTTCGATCTGGGCTACATCGCCAGCACCCTGAACAACCATGCGGACATCGCCCGTGAGCTGACGCGTCTGTTCAAGACCCGCTTCTATCTGGCGCGCAAGCTGACCGGCGGCGATCTGGACGACATGCAGCAGCGTCTGGAGCAGGCGATCCTCACGGCTCTTGATGGCGTTCAGGTGCTCAACGAAGACCGCATCCTGCGTCGCTACCTTGATCTCATCAAAGCGACCATGCGCACCAACTTCTATCAGACGGATGCCAATGGTCAGAGCAAGAGCTACTTCAGCTTCAAGTTCAATCCGCGTCTGATCCCTGAATTGCCCAAGCCGGTGCCGAAATTCGAAATCTTCGTCTACTCGCCGCGGGTCGAGGGCGTCCATTTGCGCTTCGGTAATGTGGCGCGTGGCGGTCTGCGCTGGTCCGACCGCGAAGAAGACTTCCGCACCGAAGTGCTGGGTCTGGTGAAGGCTCAGCAGGTGAAAAACTCGGTCATCGTGCCGGTAGGCGCCAAAGGCGGCTTCCTGCCGCGTCGTCTGCCGACCACCGGCACCCGCGACGAAATTCAGGCAGAGGCGATTGCCTGCTATCGCATCTTCATTTCCGGTCTGCTCGACATCACCGACAACCTGAAAGAAGGCGCATTGGTGCCACCTGCCAACGTTGTGCGTCATGACGACGACGACCCCTATCTGGTCGTGGCGGCCGACAAGGGAACGGCGACTTTCTCCGACATCGCCAACGGCATCGCCATCGACTACGGCTTCTGGTTGGGCGACGCATTCGCTTCCGGTGGTTCTGCCGGTTACGACCACAAGAAGATGGGTATCACCGCCAAAGGTGCCTGGGTGGGAGTGCAGCGTCACTTCCGTGAACGCGGCATCAACGTTCAGCAGGACAGCATCAGCGTGATCGGCGTCGGCGACATGGCGGGCGACGTGTTCGGCAACGGCCTTTTGATGTCCGACAAGTTGCAGCTGGTAGCGGCGTTCAACCACTTGCACATCTTCATCGACCCCAACCCGGAGCCTGCAAGCAGCTTCGCCGAGCGTCAGCGTCTGTTCGATCTGCCACGTTCGGCGTGGACCGATTACGACACCAGCATCATGTCCGAAGGTGGCGGTATCTTCCCGCGCAGCGCGAAGAGCATCACCATCACGCCGCAGATGAAGGAGCGTTTCGACATCACTGCAGACAAGCTGACCCCGACCGAGCTGATGCATGCATTGCTCATGGCGCCAGTGGACCTGTTGTGGAATGGTGGCATCGGCACCTACGTCAAAGCCAGTACCGAAAGCCACGCCGACGTCGGCGACAAGGCCAACGACGCCCTGCGCGTCAACGGCAATCAGTTGCGCTGCAAGGTCGTGGGTGAGGGCGGCAACCTGGGCATGACCCAACTGGGTCGCGTCGAATTCGGTCTGCTGGGCGGTGCAACCAACACCGATTTCATCGACAACGCTGGCGGCGTTGACTGCTCCGACCATGAAGTGAACATCAAGATCCTGCTCAACGAAGTGGTGCAGGCCGGTGACATGACGGAGAAGCAGCGCAATCTGCTGCTCGAAAGCATGACCGATGAAGTGGGCAACCTGGTGCTTGGCAACAACTACAAGCAGACCCAGGCCTTGTCGCTGGCGGCACGTCGTGCCTATGAGCGCATTGCCGAATACAAGCGCCTGATGAGCGATCTGGAGTCCCGTGGCAAGCTGGACCGCGCCATCGAGTTCCTGCCTGCCGAAGACCAACTGGCCGAACGCATTGCCGAGAAGAAGGGCCTGACCCGGGCAGAGCTGTCGGTACTGATCTCCTACAGCAAGATCGACCTTAAGGAAGCGCTGCTCGAATCCCGTGTGCCGGATGATGACTATCTGGCGCGTGACATGGAGACGGCATTCCCGCCGTCACTGGGTGCGAAATTCTCCGAGTCCATGCGTCGCCATCGCCTGAAACGCGAAATCGTCAGCACGCAGATCGCCAACGATCTGGTCAATCACATGGGCATCACGTTCGTGCAGCGGCTCAAGGAGTCGACCGGCATGAGCGCTGCCAACGTGGCCGGCGCTTATGTGATCGTGCGCGACATTTTCCATCTGCCGCACTGGTTCCGTCAGATCGAAGCGCTGGACTACAAGGTCCCGGCTGAAATCCAGCTGGCACTGATGGATGAGCTGATGCGTCTGGGCCGTCGCGCCACCCGCTGGTTCCTGCGCAGCCGTCGCAACGAACTGGATGCGGCACGCGACGTGGCGCATTTCGGTCCGCATATCGCGGCACTGGGACTGAAACTGGACGAACTGCTGGAAGGGCCGACTCGCGAAGTCTGGCAAGAACGTTACAAGGAGTACGTCGATGCGGGCGTGCCGGAACTGCTGGCGCGCATGGTCGCGGGCACGACCCACTTGTATACGCTGTTGCCGATCATTGAGGCGTCGGACGTCACTGGCCAGAACGCTGCCGATGTCGCGAAGGTGTACTTCGCGGTGGGCAGTTCGCTGGACGTGACCTGGTACCTGCAGCAAATCAGTGCCCTGCCGGTGGAGAACAACTGGCAGGCGCTGGCACGCGAGGCCTTCCGTGATGACATCGACTGGCAACAGCGAGCGATCACGGTGTCCGTTCTGCAAATGGCCAACGGCCCTGCGGACGTGGAAGAGCGTCTGAACCTCTGGCTGGAGCAGCATCTGCCGATGGTCGAGCGCTGGCGCGCGATGCTGGTCGAATTGCGTGCGGCCAGTGGCAATGACTACGCGATGTACGCCGTTGCCAACCGTGAGTTGCTGGACCTGGCCATGAGCGGGCAAACCGTCGTGGTGTAAAGTTCGGTCGAGTCGTCACCAAAGCCCCGCATCGAGAGATGCGGGGCTTTTTTGTTTGGGGGCGATGAGGACGTCCGCAGGGGCATCGCCAGGCTGTAAGTGAGGGGATTCCTCCCATCGGATAGGACCTGTAGTCGGCGCGTTGTAGTCCTTTTCGGAAAAACCTGCAGCGCTCTCCTTTTGTGTTTCTGCGCTCAGACAGCGGCGGTTTTAGCCTCTAGATTTCGCGCTTTTCTCAGCGCGGAACACGGAATGTCTGACGCCCTTTGGGCTGCCCGTCAGGGTGACGCCCTTGCCCATAGTTCAGTGATGGCCGACGTGTTCGGTGGCGCGCTCGAGGTGTTCGCCACGGTGGGAGTCGGTGCTCTGGTGAGTGCGGCGATCGTCGCCGCTGCGGGGGCGACCGTCGCCACAGCCGGCCTCGGCGCCTGTGTGCTGGGTGTGGTCGTCGGGGGCGCCGTCACGGTTGGCATGCACCTCACTGGCGCAGACAGCCAGCTGACTGAGTTTTGCGAAAACCTGGCCAATGATCTTTTCCCGCCGACCGTCTGTGCGCGTATCTCAACGGGCTCGCACAACGTTTTCATCAACGGACTGCCAGCCGCGCGGGCCGCCGGCGCCACTGCCTCTGCTCCTGACGACCTGCCTGAAGACCCGGCGCCGGAGGGCACTTTTCTGGACGTGGCCAAAGGCTTTTTCTCCGAGCTGTGGCGACCCACCGTGGCGACCCCGGATCCCGGCGCCTCGCCGCTGCCGGACGATCAGATCCTTTGCGACAGACATCCCGGCACGCCGGGGCAGTACCTGGCCGAGGGCTCGAACTCGGTGTTCATCAACGGCCAGCCCGCAGTGCGCAGCGCCGATCGCAGTACCTGCGACGCCACAGTGGTTTCATCGGGATCAATTTCGCCGAACGTGCGCATCGGTGGCGGCAATGCGGTCGTGCGCACCATCCGCAGTGGCAAGACGCCGGGCGTCGGCCTTGCCGTTTCTGCACTGTTGATGCTGCGCGGTGGCCCGGCAGCATTCGTGAGCAATCTGCCCTGTCTGTTGCTTGGCACCGCCAACGCCTATGTCGTGGGGGCGGTCGCCGACGCATTGAGTAGAGCGGTTTCCGGTTCGCCGAACCCGGTGCATGCGGCAACGGGCGCCAAGGTGCTCGCCGGGCCTGAGGAACTGGATTTCCTACTGCCAGGCATGTTGCCGATTCAGTGGCAGCGTTTCTACAGCAGTCGGGATGAGCGTCGCCGCGGGCTGTTGGGCGCGGGCTGGAGCGTGCCGTTTGAGGTGAGTGTAGAGCTCGAGCCACTCGCGGAGGGCGGCGAGCGGCTGATCTATGTCGACGAACAGGCGCGGCGAATCGACATGGGCGCAATCACGCCCGGCAGCGCGGTGTTCAGCCCGGGCGAGGGGCTGGCGGTCAGGCGGCATGCCGACGGGCGACTGCTGATCGAGAGCGAGGACGGGGTGTACCGGCTGTTCGAGCCGAACCTCGTCGCGCCGACATGCTTACGGCTCAGTCAACTGGGAGACCGCAACGACAACCGTATTCATATGGTGTACGACGCGCAGGGACGCCTTGCGCACTTGCATGACGCGCTCGATATCGTCCGCATCAGGTTGGTGTACTCGGCGCAATGGCCGGGGCGGATCGCCCACGTCGAGCGGCTGTTCGATGACGCACCTGGCGCGGTTCTGGTCCGCTACGCCTATGACGCAGAGGGCAATCTGCGCGAAGTGCACGATTCGCTGGACAAGGTTCAGCGGCGTTTCGCCTATGACGCCCGGCGCAACATGGTTGAACACCAGTTGCCCTCCGGGCTGCGCTGTTTCTATGAATGGGCCCTGATTGATGCCCGCGAGTGGCGGGTGATTCACCACTGGACCGATGAAGGCGACGCATATCGTTTCGCGTACGACCTGAGTGCGGGCAGCACAGTTGTCACTGACGGCCTGAATCGCCGCAGCGGGCGCCGATGGAACAGTCAGCATCAGATCACCGAGTACACCGATAATCTCGACCAGACGTGGCAGTTCGTGTGGAACGATGAGCGTCAGCTGATCAGCGCAACCGACCCTGCTCTTGGCCTCTGGACATTCGGCTATGACGAAGCCGGCAACCTGAGTTCGACCAAAGATCCGCTCGGGCGCAACGAGTCAACGCTATGGCTGGAGCATTGGTCGCTGCCCCGCGCGCATACCGACGCGGCGGGCAATCACTGGCACTACCGCTACGATGCGCGCGGCAATCGCACCCATGAAGCCGATCCGTTGGGTCAGGTGACTCGCTACCGTTTCGACGAGGATGGCCGGGTCGTCGAAATCATCGATGCCAGCGGCAAGAGCAAGCAGCTGCGCTGGAACGCGTTCGGGCAGTTGCTCGCTTACGTTGACTGCTCGGGGTACACGACCGAGTTTCAGTACGACCGGCTCGGCTTTCTGAACCGCATTACCGACGCATTTGGCGAGCCCACTGATTACTGCCATGACGCTCAGGGACGTTTGCTGCAACGCGAGTCGCCGGTCGGCCGCATCGAGCGTTTCCTGCGAGACGACAGCGGTTTGCTCATCGGCTACGTCAACGCCGCCGGGGACCTCACGCGATACCAGTACAACCGCCGGGGTCAGCTGCAAAGACGTCTGGATCCTCATGAACGAGCGGTCGACTATCGCTACGACGCTTACGGCCGGCTGGATGCCTTGATCAACGAGAACGGCGAAACCTACCGCTTTGGCTGGGACGCCGGTGACCGACTTTCGTCCTGGCAGAACCTGGATGGTGGCCAGCGCCACTACCGCTACGACGCGCTGGATAATCCGGTCTGGATCCGTCAGGCAGCGGGCGAGGAAGCCATCGTCCATGTGCTGGAGCGAGACGCTGTTGGCCGGCTGGTCGCCAGACTGACCGACGATGGGCGCACTGCGTATGACTACGATGCACTCGACAATCTCGTCGAAGTCAACTTCATCGATCCGGACGGCGATCGGCAAAGCATCGGGTTCTACTACGACGGTCTGGGTCAATTGCTCAGCGAAACCACCGCCACTGGCACGCTTCATCATCGGTACGACGAACTCGGCAACCTGATCCAGACCCGCACGCCCGATGGGCGCTGGATAAATCGGCTGCTCTACGGCAGCGGTCACCTGCACCAGATCAACCTGGACGGTGAGGTCATCTGCGATTTCGAGCGCGATCGTCTGCACCGCGAAGTGATGCGAACCCAAGGCCAGATCCACACGCGCAGCGCCTACGATCGCAGCGGCCGGCTGCACTCACGCACGCGTCAGCACGTCAGCCGCCCCAGACCGCTGCCAGCCGACAGCTCGAAAGATTACGAGTACGACCTGATCGACAACCTGACCGGCCGGGTCGATCACCAACATCATGAACAACACCGCACCCTGTTGGCGTACGACGCCAGCGGTCGGATCCTGTCCACTCAGGACAGCCAGAGCGGGCTGCTGGAGCAATTCGCCTACGATCCCGCGGCCAACCTCATGGACGGCCCGCCATCGCGCAACGGTCGGGTCACTCATAACCGGCTCGTGTCTTACGAGGACAAACGCTATCGATACGACAGCTTCGGTCGCCTGATCGAGAAACGCAGCGCCGCGCGCGGCCTGCAGCGGTTCGTCTACGATGCCGAAAGCCGCCTCATCGAAGTGCGAAACCCCGACCGTCATGTCGTGCGCATGACCTACGACCCACTGGGCCGACGCATCGGCAAAACGTTGCTCCATCCCGCCGGTCATGTGCTCAGCGAGACCCGATTCACGTGGGACGGTCTGCGCCTGCTGCAGGAAGCGCAAAACAGCCTGCCGACCCTTTACCTCTACGCCGACGGAAGCCACGAGCCCTTGGCCCGCGTCGATGGCCGAGGCGAACACCAGACCGTCCGCTATTACCACAACGACCTTAACGGCCTGCCGGAACAACTTACCGAGGGCGACGGCCAGCCTGTATGGCAGGCGCGCTACCGAGTCTGGGGCAACACCGCCCGGGAAACCCGCGAAGCCCACTTCGTCGAAAACCAGAACCTGCGGTTCCAGGGCCAATACCTTGATCGTGAAACCGGACTGCACTACAACACCTTCAGGTTCTACGATCCGGATATAGGCCGCTTTACAACCCCGGACCCGATCGGATTGGCGGGCGGACTGAACCTGTACCAATACGCGCCGAATCCGGTAGGGTGGGTAGATCCGTGGGGGTGGAGTTGTACTCCCAACAAGAAATCGTCCTATCAGGGGAAGAGTCGAAGGGATGCGTTCAGGCAGGCCAAGCGAGACGCGGACATTCCTATGACGCAGTCTCCTTCCGGATACACGAGACCATACTTGCTTGATGAGAATAAGAAAATAATGATGGAAGGTGGATATCCTGTAGAGACTAGGCAATACAAGTTTTTAAATGACCGAGGCGAGGCTGTGTTGATTCAGGAGCACAGCTGGGGTCACAAGAAGGCTGTGCCTGGTCATGGCGCGGAGCCTCACTTTAATGTGCGGCCAGCGAGAGATGATTGGACCGGGCACGTCCCCGGAACCCACGGGCATTATAATTTTTAGGTGCTTAACATGAATGTAATAGACATGATAAATGGCAACCTGTTTTTGAAAAAATTGTTCCCGGATGGCCTCGCTGGGCCCCTTTGTCTAGGGCAGTTCGGCCTAGAGGGCGCAGGAAGATTTAGTATGAATATTCACACTCGGCAACGGCCTGCGATAGAGGTAGCCAAATGGGGGATATACGGTAAGCATTATGACGTGATTGTTATCGAGCTTTTAGGGTGTGGGGTAAAAAACGTCAGCATCGAAAACTGGATAAATGCCGATTATGCTGTTTTTGATTTCTCAAAAAAGGGGCAGGATATTCGTATTGCCGCTAGCGGGGCTGAGTGGGCATTTGAGGCTACAGTTGCAAGCTTTAATTTTCAGCGCTGTAGTACCTATATCAATGGAGAGCCTGAGGAGTACTAAAGTGTTTCTCGAAACTTATCTAGTCAATTTCTTCTCCGCCAGCCTCTAGCTTATTTTGCGTTCATGACGTGTTCTACAGCAATAGGTCATGAGGCCAAGCCTTTTTTCTCCATGTCAGCTTCAAAATTCCACTCATAAAAAAACCCCGCCAAAGCGGGGCTTTTTCAACGCTGTACTACGTGCTTAAGCTTGAACGACCGGGATGTTGGCGTTGGCTGCGATTTCACGGAATTCGGCGATCTGGTCGAAGCTCAGGTAGCGATAGACATCGGCTGCCATGCTGTCGATCTTGCCCGCGTACTCCATGTATTCCTCGACGGTCGGCAGGCGACCCAGGATCGATGCAACGGACGCCAGCTCGGCCGAAGCCAGGTAAACGTTCGCGCCATCGCCCAGACGGTTCGGGAAGTTACGGGTCGATGTCGAGACCACAGTGGAGTTCGGCTCAACGCGTGCCTGGTTACCCATGCACAGCGAGCAGCCCGGCATTTCCATGCGCGCACCGGCTTTGCCGTAGATGCCGTAATAGCCTTCTTCGGTCAGCTGATGGGCGTCCATTTTGGTCGGAGGCGACAGCCACAGACGCGTTGGCAACTGGCCCTTGACCTGATCCAGCAACTTGCCCGCAGCGCGGAAGTGGCCGATGTTGGTCATGCACGAACCGATGAACACTTCGTCGATCTTCTCACCAGCGACGCTGGACAGCAGACGGGCGTCGTCCGGGTCGTTCGGCGCGCAGAGCACAGGCTCTTTGACGTCGGCCAGATCGATTTCGATGACTTCGGCGTATTCAGCGTCAGCATCGGCTTCCAGCAGCTCAGGGTTGGCAACCCAGGCTTCCATCGCCTGAGCACGACGCTCCAGCGTACGTGGGTCGCCGTAGCCTTCGCCGATCATCCAGCGCAGCAGGGTGATGTTGGACTTCAGGTACTCGGCGATCGACTCTTTCGACAGCTTGATGGTGCAACCGGCAGCGGAACGCTCGGCCGATGCGTCAGACAGTTCGAACGCTTGCTCGACGGTCAGGGTTTCCAGACCTTCGATCTCCAGGATGCGACCCGAGAAGGCGTTTTTCTTGCCTTTCTTCTCGACGGTCAGCAGGCCTTTCTGAATCGCGTAGTAAGGGATCGCGTGAACCAGGTCGCGCAGGGTGACGCCCGGTTGCAGTTTGCCTTTGAAGCGAACCAGGATCGACTCCGGCATGTCCAGCGGCATGACGCCAGTGGCAGCGGCGAAGGCGACCAGACCGGAACCGGCCGGGAACGAAATACCGATCGGGAAGCGGGTGTGCGAATCGCCACCGGTGCCGACGGTGTCCGGCAGCAGCATGCGGTTCAGCCAGCTGTGGATGATGCCGTCGCCCGGACGCAGCGAAACGCCGCCACGGGTCATGATGAAGTCAGGCAGCGTGTGGTGGGTCTTGACGTCGATCGGCTTTGGATAAGCGGCGGTGTGGCAGAAGGACTGCATCACCAGATCGGTGGAGAAGCCCAGGCACGCGAGGTCTTTCAGTTCGTCACGGGTCATCGGACCTGTGGTGTCCTGAGAGCCGACGGTGGTCATCTTCGGTTCGCAGTAAGTGCCCGGACGGATGCCGTCGGTGCCACAGGCCTTGCCGACCATCTTCTGCGCCAGGGTGAAGCCTTTGGTGCTGGCAGCAGGGACTTCTGGCAGTTTGAACAGGGTCGAAGGCGGCAGGCCCAGCTCGGCGCGCGCCTTGCCGGTCAAGCCACGACCGATGATCAGCGGAATACGGCCGCCAGCGCGAACTTCGTCCAGCAATACTGGCGTTTTCAGTTCGAACGTGGTGATGACTTCGTCACTGTCGTGCTTGGTGACTTTGCCTTCGTACGGGTACACGTCGATGACGTCGCCCATGTTGATGCTCGACACATCGAATTCGATAGGCAGTGCGCCCGCATCTTCCATGGTGTTGTAGAAGATCGGAGCGATCTTGCTGCCGAAGCAGAAGCCGCCGGCGCGCTTGTTCGGGACGTAAGGAACGTCATCACCGAAGAACCACAGCACCGAGTTGGTCGCCGATTTACGCGAGGAACCGGTACCGACCACGTCACCGACGTAGGCGATAGGGAAACCCTGACCGCGCATTTCTTCGATCTGCTTCATCGGGCCGATGGAGCCTTGCA
>Ga0213834_100195_pt1 | contig 50798 bp, 45 predicted proteins | sample SWPTP12_FD_160580 | JGI IMG/M metagenome (GOLD analysis project Ga0213834, IMG submission 160580) | Coastal seawater microbial communities from Marineland, Florida, United States - SWP TP1 #2 | ecosystem: Environmental > Aquatic > Marine > Coastal | place: USA: Florida | collected 2016-08-06 | reverse complement strand
GCCGTACCAGACCCGCAGCCCCTCAGCCATGCCGTGGACTTCTCCGTGGCCCGGCACAGCGGAAAGCGGCACGCTGTTGAGGTAGTCACGCACGACACGCTCCCGGGCTTCAAGGGTTTGCGGCCCTGGTTGATAGGCCCGCACGCTGGCGGACACCATCTGACGGATCTTCTCGCTGCCCGATTGCGTCAAGCCATCAGGCGAATGACGGTATTTCTCAAGTTGCGTGGCAAGCGTGCTGCCACCTGCCGATTGCCCGGGCAAGCCAACTGCCTTGGCGACCTGAGACACGGCGGCTTTGAGGAACCGGGGCCAGTCTACGGCCGGGTTGGCCTGCGGCTGACCGGCATCGAGCAGGTCGCGGTTTTCGATGAATAACAGGCTGTTGACCAGCACCGGCGGGATTGCCGCAAAGGTCGGGTAAAGCTGCTGAGGGTAGGTGTATTGATAGAGGGCATCGCCGCGGCAGTCCGTGATCGTCAAGCCAGACTGGCTTTTCTCTTGATAAGGCACGAAGAAGCCGCGCTTGGCGTAGGACAGCATACTGGGGGAGAACCGCGCCTGCGCGCTGATCAGGTAATCGCGCTTGAGCAGACGTGGCAGAAACTCCCCAAGCGCCGAATAACCCAAACGCTTATCGAACGGGCCATCGCCGGGGTAGACAATCGCATCGCTTGCGCCCGGTTCCACGGTGTAGCTGAGGTCCCTGGCAAAATCGCTGAACTCGCGGGCCTGCAGTCTGGAACTGCGCACCTCCGAGGCAACGGCAAACCCCAGAGCCACTATCGCCATCAGCAACACAACCCAGACGACCCGCCAGACATACTGCCTCTGTCTCGGGCTCACAGGCATTGGAGATTCCCCCTGACTGTCAGCCGTAACCGCAGTCTTCTTCGTATCGGAATGCCAGAAAGCGCCCATATCGTTGGCCCGGTTAAACCTGTTAATCGCACCTGACTACAAGCTTAGACGCTGGGTGGGGAGGGTGAGGGATTTGTGAATTTTCCTCGGGGGCGCATCAGGCGGGGGCGATCGGCCGTGGTTTCGATCTTGAAGTCCGATTTTCACGTCCTGGGGCTGCAGTGATGGGTGGAAGTATTCTGTTTTTATATTTATTCGATTATCACTTGAGTAAGACGACCTCATGACGTCCAGTCAGGCCTTGTTGCGGATTCGGTCGGCATTCCTCTTCGGGACGCTGACCCGAAGAGTGATATCCCTAATTTCCTCGCTGATTTACCCGTACCTTCCTCGCATAACGGCCGCATGCGAAAAAGCTTTGCCTGATAAACCGGTAGGAAAATTCCGGGGGTTTCGTTCAGTGAGAACCCGTTCTCAAACCTGCACCACCTGCGCTCTCTTCGGGCTGCCCAGTCGCTTGTTCAATTCCAGCCAGTTGGACAGCAGCAACATCAGCCCCAGGCCCAGCAGGGCGGTGATCACGCGCATTTGCCAGATGTCACCTGCCAGCGCGTTGATGCCGTCGGCCAAGGGAGCGAGGAGCACACCCAGGCAGAAGATCTCCAGAGAGTAGCGGCCCATGCGGCAGGTTTGCTGGGCAGGCCAGTTGTCCAGCCACGCATGTGAGGCGGGCAGCAGTTTGGCGACCACGTAGACCAGCGCGACGAAGTGCAGCAGGCGCAGTGGAGAGAGGTTGGTTTTGTCGATCGGATAGATCAGGTCGGTGAACGCTTTGGGCAGCAAGGCGTCGTGCACCTCCGGGAATTTCCAGAGCAGCGCGATGTTTGCCGCGATCAACAGGTAAAGCGCGGCGCCCATAAACAGCGGCTGTTGCCACAACGGGCGCTCGCCAGAACGAACGGTCACCGGTTTTTGCGTGTGCATGGCGAAGGCGCCGCCGAGCACGAAGATCAATTGCCAGGCCACCGGGTTGAAGTACCAGTAACCGCCGCCTTCATAGGCGCGCAGGTTCCAGCCGAACAGCGGCACCATCATGTACAGCGAGATCGATAGGCCGACGGCGACGGCAGCGTTGCGCAGCATGATCGGCAAGATCAGCGGCAACGCTCCCATCAGCAGAATGTAAAGCGGCAACGGGTCGGTGAGGTTGGGTTTGAAGCGCAGCAGCAATTCGTCGGCCAGCGCCTGTTGCGGATTGCCGACAAAATATTCGAGGCCCATCTCGCGCACCATGTCGCGGGTTTCGACGTGGTTGTTGGCAACGAATACGATGCCCATCAGCAGGGTCAGCAGGAAGATATGCGCCACATAGAGCACCCACGTGCGTCGCAGGATGCGCAGGCAGGCAACTGCATAACCGTCGCGCTGGGCGACACGGCCATAGGCCAGAACAGCGGCATAACCGGCGAGGAAAACGAAGACTTCAGCCGCGTCGCTGAAGCCGAAGTTGCGCAGGGTCAGTTGCGCGAAAGGGTTGTCCGGTACGTGATCCCAAAAAATGAAGATCAGCGCCAAACCTCGAAAGAAGTCGATTCGATGGTCGCGTCCGTTCGTCATGACGGTGGAGCTCTTGCAATGTGTTTAAAGAAGATAGGCCAATGGAGGCCTTGGTTCCGCAGCGACAGCCAGGGCTGATCGGCGGCGCGAAGGGTGGGGCTTTTAGGGGGTAAAGGCAAAGGTTGAATATTACAGGATGTCTCAACCGGCCGCTCTGGAACAGGGCTGAAGCAGCCCTGCGCAGGTGCGCCAACAGCGTGTTCAACACGCTGCTGGCAATAGCGACTTCCATTCAGTCGCGAGGGCGAATCGATCAATCGATGTCATTGGGCTCGAAGCTGTCGGCCCGCGCCATGCGCCACATGCGTGAATAAAAGCTGTCATCGACCACGCCATTGAGCAACTGCCCAGGCTGCAAGAAGACGTGTGACTGAGAGAACAGTTTGACCTCGGTGGCGGACATGCGGCGCACCAGATGCTTGCCTTCCAGTTGCGATGGCGAGTCCAGACCGGCCGCGGCGAGCATCTCGGCCAACGCGTGAAGCGTGTTGCGGTGGAAGTTGAACACCCGCTGGGCTTTGTCCGGAACCACCAGCGCGCGCTGGCGCAGCGGATCCTGAGTGGCGACGCCGGTCGGGCATTTGTTGGTGTGACAGCTTTGCGACTGGATGCAGCCGATGGCGAACATGAACCCGCGCGCCGAGTTGGCCCAGTCAGCACCGATGGACAGCACGCTGGCGATGTCGAACGCGCTGACGATTTTGCCGCTGGCGCCCAGCTTGATTTTGTCGCGCAGGTTCAGGCCCACCAGCGTGTTGTGCACGAACAACAGGCCCTCGCGCATCGGCACGCCCATGTGGTCGGTGAATTCCACCGGTGCGGCTCCGGTGCCACCTTCGGTGCCATCGATGACGATGAAGTCCGGAAGAATCTCGGTTTCCAGCATGGCCTTGGCGATGCCCATGAATTCCCACGGGTGGCCCAGGCACAACTTGAAGCCCACCGGTTTGCCGCCGGACAGCTCACGCAGTTGCGCAATGAACTGCATTAATTCGGTGGGCGTCGAAAACGCACTGTGCCGAGAGGGCGAAATGCAGTCTTCGCCCATGGGAATCCCGCGCGTGTCGGCGATTTCCTGAGTGACTTTGTGCTTGGGCAGAATGCCGCCGTGACCCGGCTTGGCGCCCTGGCTCATCTTGATCTCGATCATCCGCACCTGAGGATCCTGCGCCTGTTTCGCAAAGCGTTCAGGATCGAAGCGGCCATCGGCGGTACGGCATCCGAAATAGCCACTGCCCAGTTCCCAAGTCAGATCGCCACCGTTTTCACGATGGTAGGGGCTGATGCTGCCTTCGCCGGTGTCGTGGGCGAAGTTGCCCAGTTTTGCACCCTTGTTCAGCGCGCGGATTGCGTTGGCGCTCAATGAGCCGAAACTCATGGCGGAGATGTTGAAGATCGACGCGGAATATGGCTGAGCGCATTGCGGCCCGCCAACTGTCACGCGGAACTGGTTCGGGTCGGCCAACGGCGCCGGGCGCATGGAATGGCTGATGAATTCGAAACCGGTCTGATAGACGTCGATCAAGGTGCCAAACGGTTTGTCGGCCGATTCATTTTTCGCGCGTGCATAAACCAGCGAACGTTGAGCGCGGGAGAAGGGCAGGGCGTCGCTGTCGGATTCCAGCAGGTACTGGCGGATCTCCGGGCGGATGGTCTCGACGGCGTAGCGGATGTTGCCAAGAATCGGATAGTTGCGACGTATCGAGTGTGGCACCTGGATCAGATCGAACAGCCCGATCAGGCTCAACACTGCCGTAGTGAGGGTGAACGGCCAAAGCCATTCGTGGTACAGAAACGGAAGGCTGAACAGGGTGAACAATACGCAGCCGACGAATACGGCGTAGCGACTTAGAAGCGACAAGCTCATAGGCGGTCCTGGTCTTTACACGGTTAAGGGAGAGAGCGCTGTGCCGCGCCTTGTTTCGGCAAGACTGTGTTTCGCTTCACGCGCTTTGCGCCTGAAGAAAAATCGAAAACAGCTCGGACTGTGATTTGATCCCGAGCTTGCTGTAGATGTGCTTTTTGTGAACCCGCACGGTTTCGGCGGAGATATCCAGTTTGCGTGCAATTTCCTTACTCGAACAACCGCTGAGCATCAGGCGGCCCACGTCCAGTTCCCTGGCGGTCAACTGTGCTCCGCGACTTTGCTGCACCGAGGCCTCCAGCTGGATACGCCAATCGGCGCCGGGCTGTTGGGCGATGACCGGTTCGTTATCAGACGTCCTTTCCGCCAGCTCAAACGGCAGCCGTTGGCGCAGCAGCGCAATCACCCACGGTTGGATCGTTGACAGCAGTGCGATCTGCACGGCGCTGTAACGTTGCGTCGAACCCAGCGAAAGGCAGAGCGTTCGGTCCTGATCGAGCTGGCAATTGAACTGTATTTCATCGGCGACGACATTCAGACGAAAGTATCGCTGGTAGTACTCGGTCAGTTCGAAATGCTCCGGCGCGACTTCTGCAAGCCGAAACAGACCGCTTTGCGAGCGCTCGCGACTGGCGATGTAGAAGGGGTCCAGCAGGTACAGGCCTTTGAGATAGTCCTGGAACAACTGATCGGGGCTGCCGTCCTCAGCCGGGCATTCGGCGAATACGTGGGGCCGTTGGCCAGAGCTGAATTGCAGCGCCACCCAACTATCGAAGCTGACGTACTGACCCAGCAGGCGTACCAGTTGCGCCCAGAAGTTGGGGCGGTCAAGCGCTTCGATCAACTGCGCGACCGAGCGATGCCAGGCAATGTCCTGAAGTGCGATTGTCATTGATCTACCCCTAATGGGTTACTACAGCTGCGTAATACCCCGTGACACTTGCTGATGCGCATACTGCCCGCAGAGCCAATGTTCAGGCCAGCATTTTGTGCCCGATCGGCCACGTGACTCTAATAAGGAGAACCCATGAAGGTGGAATTAGCCCAACTGACGGGCCAGGACAACGCCACGGCGCACAACCTGAAACAGGCGTTGAACGCAATTGCTGCGTGCGCCAGCGATACCGCGCTGATCGTGTTCCCGGAGACCCATCTGATGGGCTTCCCTTCCAGCGAAACCGTCGCTGACGTGTCCGAGCCCCTCGACGGTCCGACCGTGCGCGCGATTGTTCAGGCAGCCCGAGCGCGGGACGTCTCGGTCGTGATCGGCTTGGCCGAGAATGACCAGGGGCGTTTCTACAACACAACGTTATTGATCACCCCTGAAGGCGTCGCGCTGCGCTATCGCAAAACCCATTTGTGGGCCTCTGACCGAGGCGTGTTCAGCGCAGGTGATCGCTATGCAACCTGCCTCTGGAACGGCGTGCGCGTCGGCATGCTGATCTGCTATGACATCGAATTTCCCGAGTCGGCCCGCGCCTTGGCCCAGTTGGGGGCCGAGTTGATTATCGTCACCAACGGCAACATGGACCCGTACGGCCCAACGCATCGCACCGCGATCATGGCGCGCGCCCAGGAAAACCAGGCGTTCGCGCTCATGGTCAACCGCGTGGGCGAGGGCGACGGCGGCCTGGTATTCGCCGGCGGCAGTGCGTTGGTCGACCCGTTCGGCACGCTGTTGCACGAAGCAGGACGTGACGAAGAGCAGTTCAGCGTCGAACTCGATCTGGAGCAGTTGCAGGCTGCCCGTCGCGACTACCGCTATCTGGACGACCAGCGCCTGCGCCTGCCGGGCGAAGTGATCGAGCGGCCCGATGGCATCCGCGAACTGTTGATTCCGAAGCACCCATAAAAAGTCATCAGTGACCGTCGCCGGGCGCAACCCTCGACGGTCACCGCGTCACTCAATAAAAGAAACGCCTTTGTTCTGCCGAACTTTTCTCTGCCATAAAACCTATAAATTCGGAGTAGTCGCTCATGGCTCGTTTGCAACGTACCCTTTCGTTAGGGTCGGTGGTGCTGTTCGGCATCGCCTATATGACCCCCATCATCGTGCTCGGGACATTCGGAATCCTGGCGCAGTCCACCGGCGGCATGGTTCCGGCCTCGTATCTGGCGGCGCTGGTCGCGATGTTTTTCACCGCAATGAGCTACGGCCGTATGGCTTCGGCCTTTCCCGTCGCCGGATCTGCGTACAGCTACGTACGCAAAGCGATCAGCCCGAAGCTCGGTTTCATCGCGGGTTGGGCGGTGTTGCTGGACTACCTGTTCCTGCCGATGGCGATCTGGTTGATCGGCGCTGCATACCTGGGTTCGGCGTTTCCTTCGGTGCCGCAGCCGCTCTGGGTGCTGGCGTTCATCGTCGTCACCAGCCTGATCAATATCGTCGGCCTGAAACTGGCCAACACGGTCAATGCCTTGCTGATGATCGTGCAGTTCCTGGTGCTGGCGGCTTTCGTGGCGCTCTCTATCCATTACATCGCTGGCGACGCCAGCAAGCCGTTGTGGACGCTCACCCCTTTCCTGAATGGCGACATGCAGATGCCGTTGATCATGAGCGGTGCGGCGATTGCCTGTTATTCGTTCCTGGGCTTTGACGCTGTCAGCACGCTGACCGAAGAAACCAGAGATCCGCGGCGCACGATTCCCAAAGCCATCATGCTCATTACGCTGATCGGCGGGCTGATCTTTGTGGGTGTGTCGTACTTCGTGCAACTGGCTCACCCATCGGCGCAATTCGACAACGTCGATTCGGCCGCTTACGAAATTGCGCGCAACATCGGCGGCGATGTATTCGTGACCATTTTCATGATCGGTCTGATCGTTGGCCAGTTCGCGTCTGGGCTTTCGGCGCAGGCCAGCGGTTCGCGCCTGCTCTACGCGATGGGTCGCGACGGCGTCCTGCCGAAATCCTTCTTCGCCCGGCTGAGCGAGCGCTTCGGCACGCCGGTCAACAGCATTCTCTTGTGCGCGGTCGTCGCGTTGCTGGCGTTGAAACTGGACGTGACCACGTCGACCTCATTCATCAACTTCGGTGCGTTTCTGGCGTTCAGCCTGGTCAACCTGTCGGTGATCTTTCATTACTGGATCGCGGGGGAAAAGCGCGGCTTGCGTGAACTGTTGCTGTTTCTCGTCTGCCCGTTGATCGGTCTGATTGCCGATCTCTGGCTGATGGTCAGTCTGGACAGGCTGGCGATCATCCTGGGCGTGAGCTGGCTTGCGGTGGGTTGTGTCTATCTGGCCTGGCTGACCGGCGGTTTTCGTCGCCAGCCGCCTGAAATGGACTTTCAGGAAGCGACCTGATCACAGCGAGGCGCGCCCTTCGGGTGCGCCTTTTTTTGCTGTGTGGATGTCACCTGCGCCGCTGAACTGCGGCGACGGCCGTTGTTACTTCGGTTCGGGCATTGGTTTGCGGTTCATGGTTTCGCTGACCATTTTGCAGATGTCCTTCTTCCCGTCGTCGTTGCAGCAGCGAATCTGATGCAACATCTCTCGTTCCGATGGCGACAGCGCGATGTAATTCCACTCGCAAGCCTGGCGCATGAATGCGTCGTGACCGTTGATTGCGCGGACGTCGTCAGCGGCGTCGTTCAGCGCTTCCACCAGCGGTGTCAGCGAGTCGACAAGCTGGTCCCTTCCCAGCGGTTCTTCCGTGGACTGCACCAGACGCTCAAGATGATTCAGCGCGCTCCGTGCGTCGACCAGGCGCATGTGGCCTGGGATGGTCAGTTCATATCGGTCGATCATGTACATGGCATTACCTCCTGGTGGCGGTTCGATTCCGTTCCCGGAAATCCGGGCTGGCTTCAGCGGCGCGAACATTAGCGGCAGGGGGGATGAGAGCAAAGACTAAAGTTGTAACGGTTACAAAATGGTTCGATTGAACTTCTTTCTCGTGTTACTGTATAACGTATTACATGATTACTTACATCTGGAGAGCGCCATGAAAGCCGATATCCATCCCGACTACCGTCAGGTCCTGTTTCACGACACCGCTGCCGATGTGTACTTCCTGATCGGCTCCACCGTCGATACCGATCGCACTCAAAAGCACACGGATGGCAACACCTATCCCTACGTCGCCCTCGACGTGTCCAGCGCCTCGCACCCGATGTACACCGGGCAGCAGCGCAAGACCACTACCGAAGGCCGTATCGCAGGGTTCAACAAACGCTTCGCGACCTTTGGCTCCGGCGCGAAAAAAGCTGAATGACCGGTGCTGCGCCCGCGCTTGAAATGTCGCTTTGCGGCACGCCAGGCGCGGGTTTTTTGTCTGCGTTTCACGTCTGCATTCCGTCCAGCAGATGACCGTGGCACTGGACTAACGGCGCAAATTGCTTTTAGCTCTGCGACCTGAAATCCAGGAGCCATCCCTTTGAAAAAGTCAGTCGCCATCGTTTTCGGTGGGCAATCCTCCGAACATGAAGTGTCGTTGCAATCGGCGCGCAACGTGATCAATGCGATTGATCGCAACAATTACTACGTCACCCTCATCGGTATCGACAAGCAAGGCCACTGGCTGCGCTTCGACGAGCGTGATTACCTGCAGAATGCCTCGGATCCGGCCCATATCAAGCTCAGTGAGTCTGGCCGTCTGCTGTCGCTGATGCCCGGCGCGCAAGGGCCGCAGTTCGTTGAAGTGGAAACCGGGCTGGAAGTCCCGCGCATTGACGTCGTATTCCCGCTGATTCACGGCAGCTTCGGCGAAGACGGTTGCCTGCAGGGCATGCTGCGTCTGCTGGATATTCCCTTCGTCGGCCCCGATGTGCTGGGTTCCGCTGCGTGCATGGACAAGGATGTGACCAAGCGTTTGTTGCGCGACGCTGGGATCGCCGTGGCGCCATTTGTGGTGCTTCATTGCGGCGAATCCGTGGATTTCGTCAGCGTCTCGGCGCAGCTTGGATTGCCGCTGTTCGTCAAACCCGCGTGTCAGGGCTCGTCAGTGGGCGTGAGCAAGGTGACGGACGAGGCCAACTATTTGCAGGCGTTGAAACTTGCCTTCGAGTACGACAACAAGGTGTTGATCGAGCAGGGTATCGTTGGCCGTGAAGTGGAGTGCGCCGTGCTGGGCAACCACGAACCCCAGGTCAGCGTGTGCGGTGAAGTGGTCGCCAACGATGAGTTTTACGCCTACGACACCAAGTACCTGAATGATGGCCAGGCGCGCATCGCGATCCCGGCGCAATTGCCCGACGGTTTGAGCGACGAAGTCCGAGAAGTCGCGTTGCAGGCCTACCGCGTGCTCGGCTGCGCAGGTCTGTCCCGGGTCGATTTCTTCGTCACTGAAGCGCGGGAAATCATTATCAACGAAATCAACACGATCCCCGGTTTCACCTCCATCAGCATGTATCCCAAATTGTGGCAGGCGAGCGGCCTGAGCTATCCCGAGCTCATTGACAGGCTGATCGTACTGGCGCTGGAGCGGGCCGAGGAAACCCGCGCGCTGAAAACCGAGGTAGTGCTGTGAAGACGATTCGCATTGCTGCAGCGTTGCTGATCGGGCCCGACGACAGAACCCTGCTGGTGCGCAAGCGCGGTACGCAGGCGTTCATGCAGCCGGGTGGCAAAATCGACGCCGGCGAATCCGCGGTTCAGGCCTTGGCCCGTGAGTTGAACGAGGAACTGGGGCTGGTGATAGCGACCGAAGACGCCGGGTTTCTCGGCGAATTTTCCGCTGTCGCGGCCAACGAACCCGGACACGAGGTCAATTGCCTGCTGTACCGCGTGCAGGTCGAGCAAGACGTTGTGCCAGCGGCAGAAATCGAAGAAGTCGTTTGGGTTGACGCTGGCGATGTCGGCCATCTCGAACTCGCGCCGCTGACCCGCGACGCCATCCTGCCGCTGTACCGAACGCTGCAGACAGCCTGATCGACGCTGTATCGAGGGTGAAACGACCGCGTTTCACCCTGCGCTCTTGCGGTCTGCCCAGGACACGCTGGCTCAGCGTACCGCGCTGACGCCATCCAGCGTCGAAAACGACGTGTCCTTTGCCGTTAGCAGGAAGTCGCGCATGTAGGGCGCATCCAGCATATCTGTACGAATCGCCGCATAGAGCGTGGCGAACAGTCCCTTTTCCCCCAGCCGTTTGGCTTTCACATAGCCCCTTGAGCTGTATTCGTGCAGCGCCCAGTGCGGCATCCCACAGACGCCGCGGCCGCTGGCCACAAGCTGCATCATCATCACCGTCAGCTCCGAGGTGCGGACCTGCGCCGGTTCGACATCCGCAGGTTCGAGAAAACGCGTGAAAATATCCAGCCGGTCTCGCTCCACGGGGTACGTGATGAGTGTCTCGCTGGCCAGATCTTCCGGCACCACGTAGGGGCGCGCGGCCAGCGGGTGCTGATTGGCAACGGCAAGCATCGCTTCATAGGTAAACAGCGGCACATAGGTAATGCCTGCCAGGTCGAGCGGATCGGAAGTCACCACCAGATCAAGATCGCCTCGCGCCAGAGCGGGCAGCGGGGCGAATGCGAAGCCGGAGGCCAGGTCCAGTTCGACCTCAGGCCAGGCATCGCGGAACTGGTCGATGGTCGGCATCAACCACTGGAAACAGCTGTGGCATTCGATTGCCATGTGCAGACGTCCGGCAACGCCGCCCGCCAGACGAGAAATATCGCGTTCCGCATGACGTAACTGCGGCAGCACCGAGTCGGCGAGTTGCAACAGACGCAACCCCGCGCTGGTGAAGCGAACCGGTTTGGTCTTGCGCACGAACAGCGGCATGCCCATGCGCTCTTCGAGTTCCTTGAACTGGTGCGACAACGCGGACTGGGTCAGATGCAGCCGGTCGGCGGCGTCCACCAGGCTGTCGGTCTCGCGAAGGGCGTGCAACGTTTTCAGATGGCGGATCTCAAGCACCCAGGCGCTCCATGAATGAATTTTGTGGTCGGGACGAATGTGATGAGTTTGTCTCATGTGAGCGTCGCTGTCGATATCGCCTCCAACCCGTGCGCCAGGGCTGTACAGGGTGACAGTACGCCCCGTTTGCCTACCACTCGGCTCCCTTCATCAAACTGTCATGCAACTGTGGCAGCGCGCATCTGAAAACTTCATCAGACTCGCGGCCTACTGGGGTTCTGCGGTTCGGTGTTTTCCATGCGGTTTTTCTTCTTTCTGGCTGCGCTGATGTGCAGCTTGCCGTCTTTTGCGGCCTCTCGATGCGATGTTGACGTTCCCGCGCAAGTGGCGGAGCTTGACGACGTGCACCTGGCTTACCAGAGCATCGGTCAGGATTCCGACCCTGCGCTGCTGCTGGTGATGGGGCTGGGCGGGCAATTGATTCACTGGCCCGACGAGGTCGTCGTCGCGCTGTGTCAGCAGGGTTTCCGGGTGATTCGCTACGACAATCGCGACGTCGGACTGTCGACCTGGGTGCAGACGCCCGCTAACGCGAACCTGACTTACGAAGTGCTGCGCTACAAAATCGGTTTGCCGGTGTCCGCGCCGTACTCGTTGACCGACATGGCGCAGGATGCGTTGGGCCTGATGGACGTTTTGCGCATTCAGCAATTCCACGTGCTGGGGGCAAGCATGGGCGGGATGATTGCGCAGCATCTGGCCGACATGGCGCCGAAGCGCGTGGAGAGTCTGACGCTGATCATGACCAGTTCAGGGGCGCCGGGACTGCCAATGCCGAGCCCGGCGCTGCTTCAGTTACTGGCCCGCCGTGGCGCGCCGGATCGGCAGAGCGCGCTGGAACAACAGGCTGATTTGCTGGCCGCGCTCGGCAGTCCTGAGGTCAAGGACGATCGACAGAAACTGCTCCAGCAAGCGGCGATTTCCTACGACCGTGCGTTTAATCCGGAGGGCGTGAAGCGGCAGATTCTGGCGATCCTCGCTGAACCCAGTCGAGTGGAGTTATTGAATCGTCTGCGGGTGCCAACGCTGGTGGTGCACGGGACGGCTGATCCACTGCTGCCCGTGATGCACGGCATTCATGTGGCCGCGCATATCCAGGGCAGTCAGCTGAAGCTGATTCCCGGCCTTGCCCATCGTTTTCAGGAGGCATTCAAGGCGCCGTTGCTCGCGGCCGTGTTGCCATACCTGCGTGAGCACCGCGAGGATGCGTCCCACGTGGCGCAACTTTAATGGCAGCGGGCCGCGCACAGGTTTGTGTGTCAGCCTGATCGGCGTATCGTGGCGTTTTCCCTCATTTGCACGAGGCTGCCATGAGCACTCCGCTGAAGATCGACTTCATTTCCGACGTTTCCTGCCCTTGGTGCATCATCGGTCTACGCGCCCTGGACCAAGCGCTGGAGCATCTGGGCGATGAAGTCCAGGCCACGATTCACTTTCAACCTTTCGAACTGAACCCGAACATGGGCCCGCAAGGGCAGGAAATCTTCGAGCACATCGCTGAAAAATATGGTTCCAGCCGCGAGCAGTATCAGGCCAATGCCGAAAACATTCGTCAGCGTGGTGCCGAGCTGGGCTTTGTCTTCATGCAGGGCGAGCGGAGGATCTACAACACCTTCGATGCTCAACGCCTGCTGCACTGGGCTGAGCTTGAAGGACAGCAACAGGCCCTTAAAGAGGCCCTGTTTACCGCCTATTTCAGTCATCACGCCGATGTGTCGTCCCACAAGGTGCTCGCCGACATCGCGCAGAAAGTCGGGCTGGATCGGATGCGTGCCGAAGCGGTGCTGGCGTCCGACGAGTACGCGGTCCAGGTACGGGAGCTTGAACAACTCTGGGTTTCGCGAGGCGTCAGCTCAGTGCCTACCCTCGTCTTCAATGACCAGTACGCGGTGTCCGGCGGGCAGCCTGTCGACGTGTTCGTCAGCGCCATTCGTCAGATCGTCAGCGAACAATCGAGCGTGATCGACCCGGCGCAATGATGAGCTACGCTGACGGACGCTCTGCCCAGTCACGCGTGTGTCCGCGGGCGTCATCTGTCACCTTCGCATTCTTTGAAAGGGGCCATGCGCGCTCGTAATGCGATGTAACGGATGTAACAAATCTTCGATTGCAAATAAAAAATCACTTGCTCCCATCAACCACTTTCGGATATCAATTTGTACATGATTAGACAGGTTCGATTCGACAAGAAAAAACGCGTGGTCGATGAGCTCGCCCGACGCATTGAAACCGGCCAGATGGGCTCCGGGGAGTTGCTGCCCGGCGAGAACATGCTCGCTCAGGAATTCAATGTCAGTCGCGGCACGCTGCGCGAGGCGCTGTCCGAACTCAAGCGGCGCAACTACATCGCGACCCAGACAGGCGTGGGATCGATCGTCACGTACGACGGTATTTCGCTCGATCAGCGCGCCGGCTGGGCGCAGGCTCTGGCCGATACCGGTGCCAGGGTGACGACCGAAATATTGCGACTGGTGGCTGTGCAGCGCCCAGACCTAGCGGGTCGTTTCGGAACGGCGGATTTCATCGCGCTGGATCGTCGTCGTACGGCGGCCGATGGCAGCGTGGTATCGCTGGAGCGCGTCCTCATTCCGGCCAGTGACGGCCTGGAGAATCTGCCGCGCGATGGCCTGATCGATGATTCGCTGACGGTGACCATGGCCGCCCATGGATTCGTCGGTGACCGGGGCGATCAGTGGATCGGAGCGGAGCCTTTGAGCAAGGACGATGCGACGTTGATGTTGCGCGAGCCCGGCTCGGTGTTTCTCAAGGCCACTCGAACCACCTTTGATCGTCGCGAACGTTTCATGGAGCACGTGGAGAGCCTTCTGGATCCCGTGCATTTTCGACTGCATCTGGCTTTTGGATCGTCCACATGACCGCACTGATCGACATTCGCGACCGAAGCCTGGCCGCTTTCTATGGCCTGGCCCTCGGCGACGCACTGGGTATGCCCACGCAGTCGCTGAGTCGCGAGCAGATCAAGCAACGTTTCAACCGTATCACCACGCTGACGGCAGCCGACGCCGACCAGCCGATTGCTCCGAACATGGCCGCAGGTTCGATCACCGATGACACCGAGCAAGCGGTGCTGGTGGGTGAGTTACTGGTCGAAGGAGCAGGGCGCATCGTCCCTTCGGACCTGGCGCAGAGCCTGATCGAGTGGGAAGCCGTGATGCAGGCCAAGGGCTCGCAAGACCTGCTTGGCCCGTCGACAAAGCGTGCGATCGAAATGATTCTGGCAGGCCATAGCCCTGAAGAAGCTGGGCGTTTCGGCACGACAAATGGCGCGGCGATGCGCATCGCGCCGATTGGCATCGCTTTCGACGTGGCTGAGGAAGCGGCTTTCGTTGAGTCGGTCAAACAGGCGTGCCAGGTCACCCATAACACCAATCTGGGTATCTCCAGCGCCGCCGCGGTCGCGGCCGTGGTGTCGGCAGGGATCAATGGCGCCAGTCTGAGCGACGCCTTGACTGTCGGCGCGCGCATCGCCGATCAGGCCGAACGTTTCGGTTACTGGATCGCTGGCGCGCGTATCGGTCCGCGTATCCGCTGGGCCCAGACGCTCTGCGCCGATTGCAGCAACGAGCAGCTGCCCGATGTGATTTACGACGTCATTGGCACGTCGGTGGCGTCGCAGGAGTCGGTGATCGCAGCGTTCGCCATCGCGCATCAAGTGGCGAGCGCAAGGCTCGATGCGTTCGATGCGCTGTGCATGGCCGCGAGTCTGGGCGGCGACACCGACACCATCGCAGCGGTGCTCGGCGCCATGCTCGGCGCTTGCCAGGGCATGAATGCCTGGCCGCACGCCATGATCGAGCAGATCCGCACAGTGAATGATCTCGACCTCACAACGCTGGTCGAAAACCTGTTGACCCTGCGCGCGGCCTGAGCCGGTCGACGCCAGAGCACTGATATGAATAAGACACACGTCGTCGCTGATCACAGCGGCGATCCGGGGCCTCTTGCTGTCCAGAAAGCCCCATGCTGACACGGACGTCGTTTGCTTTGCGTACTGCCCACAACCAGAACAAATGGCAACAGGAGCATTTCCAATGACGTCATCCAACGCCAATCAGGGCGCAGGACAGCTTGAAACACGCGGTATCGAGCCTGTACCGGAAAACGAATGCAACGGTCATCCGCTGCAGCTCTTCTGGGTCTGGTTCGCCGCCAACATCAGCATTCTCGGCTTGCCGCTGGGTGCGACCCTCGTGGCATTTCGTGGCTTATCGATCTGGCAGGCCATCATCGTGGCGATTCTGGGAGCTGCGGGCTCCTTTGCCGTGGTCGGGGTGATCTCCATCGCAGGCCGACGCGGCAGGGCGCCAAGCCTGACATTGTCCCGGGCCATTTTCGGGGTGCGTGGCAACATCGGTCCTACCATCGTTTCACTGATGTCGCGCCTGGGCTGGGAAACAGTCAACACCACGACGGCCGCTTTCGTACTGCTGTCGCTGTGCTCGATCCTCTTCGGCACGCCGGTCGAAGCGAAGAGCGCGCCGGGTCTTACGCTGGTGTTCATTGCCATCTTCGTGCTGATGACGCTGACCGTATCCGGTCTCGGCCACGCGACATTGCTGGTGATCCAGAAGTGGGCGACCTACATTTTCGGTGTGCTGAACATCATCGTCGGCGGCTTCCTGATTGCGCACATCGACTGGACGGCGGTGTTCAACGCGACACCGGCGCCCTTGAGCGCGATGATCATCGGCGTCGGCACCATGGCCGCCGGCACCGGTATCGGCTGGGCCAACGCTGGCGCCGACATGTCGCGTTATCAACATCGCAGCGTGAGGGCTGCAGGGCTGGTTGCGTCGGCAGCGTTCGGTGCAGGCATTCCACTGGTATTGCTGATCACCCTCGGCGGCCTGCTCTCGGTGGGCAACGATCATCTGGCCTCGGCCACCGACCCGATCATTGCAATTCGCGAGCTGCTGCCGACCTGGATGGCGGTGCCTTATCTGATCACTGCTTTCGGTGGTCTGCTGCTGTCGAACAACCTGTCCGTGTATTCGGCAGGCCTGACCACGCTGACGCTGGGCTTGAAGATCAAGCGCGTGCACGCAGTGATCGTCGACATCGTGGCCATCTTCGCCGGCTCGATTTACTTCATGCTGATCGCAGACAGTTTCTACGGCCCGTTCATCACCTTCATTTCGATGCTGGCAGTGCCGATCACGGCGTGGGTCGGGATCTTCGTCGTCGACCTCATTCATCGCCATTACTACTCGGCCAAAGACCTCATGGATGTCTCGCCGCGCAGCGCCTACTGGTATCGCGGCGGCGTGGAGTGGCGCGCGGTGGGCGCGTGGGCCTTGGCCATCGTGCTGGGTTTCAGCTTCACGACGGTCGCGACCACGCCGGAAAACGTGCTGTTCAAAGGCTTTCTGTCAGATTCCTGGTTCGGTCATAACGGTCTGGGCTGGATCGTGACATTCATAGTGGCGGGCGGTCTGTACGCGATTCTCGGCGGTTCGCGCGATCGCCGCGTCGTCAACGAAGAGGCTGCTCATGCCCGCTAGATTGCTGTACACCGGCCAGGTCGTGGTTGATCTGGTCATGGCGCTCGACACGCTGCCGCGCTCGGGGGGCGATGTGCTCGCCAGCTCCGCCAGATTCGAGACCGGTGGTGGTTTCAACGTCATGGCCGCTGCCTGTCGCAACGGCATGCAGACACGCTATCTCGGGCGTCACGGGAAGGGTCGCTTCGGTGACCTTGCCCGTCAGGCCATGACCGAGGAAGGCATCGAGTTCGCTGCGGCCAGCGCCGATGAGCAGGACACGGGCTTGTCGGTTGCACTGATCGAGCCTTCGGCCGAGCGTTCCTTTATCTCCTATGTCGGGGCAGAAGGTGGTTTGTCGGAAGACGACCTGCGTGATGTCTCGGTGCAGCCTGAGGACTACGTTTTCGTCAGCGGCTACAGCCTGTTGCACACGAACAAGGTCCCTACGCTGCTCGACTGGTTGGGGACGCTGCCGCAGGGGACTGGCGTGGTGTTCGATCCGGGGCCGCTGGTGAATTCGCCAGATGGCGCCGAAATGCAGGCTGTTCTGCCGGTTATCTCGCTGTGGACCAGCAATTGCGAGGAAGCGTTGCGTTTCACTCGGTGCGACGCCATTGCCGATGCGCTGGAGACCTTGGCGCGGTGGCTGAATCAGGACGCGCTGATTGTGGTCCGCGACGGGCCACAGGGTTGCTGGATTCGCCAGGCAAACCGTACCCGGCACGTGCGCGGGTTTCCGGTGAAGGCCATTGACACCAACGGCGCAGGCGACGCTCATGCCGGCGTGTTGCTGGCGGGGCTGGCGGCCGGACTGTCGGCGGAAGAAGCGGCACTGCGTGCCAACGCGGCGGCGGCGATTGCCGTCACGCGCTGGGGGCCGGCGACAGCGCCGAAGGCCGGCGAGGTGGATGAGCTGATCGGGAACGCGCAACAGTAGGTTCGTGCGCTTGGCCGCCATCGCGGGCAAGCGCGCTCCTACAGGATTGACCTCAGCCCAATCCGTACTTTTTCACTTTGTCGAACAACGTGGTCTTGGCCATGCTCAGCTCCTGGCTGGCCTGACTCAGGTTCCCGCCGCTGCGTTGCAGCGCCTCACTGAGCAAGTTCTTTTCGAACGCTTCCACTGCCTCGGAAAACCCGAGGCTCTGGCTGCTCGCCGACAGCCCCGACTTCTTGAACGCCGGAAGTCCCAGCGCATAACGCTCGGCAACGTTGCGCAGTTCACGCACGTTGCCCGGCCAGTCGTGGCTCATCAGTGACGACAGGGTCTGCGCATCGAGCTGCGGCGGCTCCCGGTCGAAACGCAGCGACGACAACTGCAGGAAATGCTCGAACAGTTGCAGGATGTCCTCGCGGCGTTCGCGCAGCGGTGGCAGTTCCAGCGTCACGACGTTCAGGCGGTAATAAAGGTCGCTGCGAAACTGGCTGGCTTTGCTCAGTTCGTTCAGGTCCGATTTGGTGGCCGCGATGACTCGGCAATCCACCGCGACACTCTGGTTGGAGCCCAGCCGTTCCAGGGTGCGCTCCTGCAGCACGCGCAGCAGTTTGATCTGCAGATTGATCGGCATGCTTTCCACTTCATCGAGGAACAGCGTGCCGTTGTGAGCGTGCTCGATCTTGCCGATCCTGCGCTTGCCGGCGCCGGTGAACGCATTGGCTTCATGACCGAAGATTTCACTTTCAAACAGGTTTTCCGGCAATCCGCCGCAGTTCAGCGCGACGAACTGATTGCTGTGGCGCCGGCTGAAATCGTGCAGGCAGCGGGCGACCAGCTCTTTGCCGGTGCCTGTCTCGCCTTCGATCAGCACGTTGGCCGAGGTGTCAGCGACATTGGCGATGAGGGCACGCAGGTTTTGCATGGCAGCAGAGCGACCGATGATTCTGCCTTCCAGCGAATCGCGCTCGGCCAATTGGCGACGCAACGACCACACCTCGCGAGCCAGGCCACGCTGCTCCAGCGCGCGGCGGGCAACGTCCACCAGGCGTTCGGGCGAAAAGGGTTTTTCCATGAAGTCGTACGCGCCGTCGCGCATCGCCCCGACTGCCATCGAGACATCGCCATGACCGGTGATCAGCACCACCGGCAACGTGCGGTCGCGCGCTTTGAGACGTTTGAGCAGTTCAAGGCCGTCGATGCCGGGCAGGCGGATATCGCTGATGACAATGCCTGCAAAGTTATCGCCGACCAACGACAGCGCTTCCTCGGCGCTGCCCACCCCCTGACTGTGAATGTCTTCCAGCGCCAGCGCCTGCTGACAGCCAAGCAACACGTGGGGGTCGTCCTCGACGATCAGAACGGTCAGTTCAGTGTTCATGTGTATGCTTCATCCGTATTCGTAGGCCGCGCTTGCCCGAGAATGCTGTTCATCACGTTTGAAAGTGGTGACTGACAGACTGCAATCGCGGGCAAGCGCGCTCCTACAGGAGAGTGGGCGGTCAGATGCATCATGGAGACGACATTCCAGTCGCCACCAAAGGCAAGACCAGTACGAACATCGTCCCGCCTTCTGCCGGGTCTTCGGCGTTGAGGCTGCCGCCTGCCGCGGCGGCGAGGCTTGCCGAAAGGGTCAGACCCAGTCCCAGGCCTTGTTCGCCGGGTTTGGTGGTGAAAAATGGCTCGAACAAATGCTTGCGTGCCTCGGCGTCGATGCCATGACCGTTGTCGCGCACGCGTAACCGATAACGGCCCTCGAACACTTCGCCCTCCAGCCACAGCACCGGCAATGGCTGCGCCTGCATGGCGTCCAGCGCGTTGCCGATCAGGTTCACCAGAATCTGTTCTAGGCGGGTCTGGTCGATCGCCAGTTCCACGTCATCGAGTTGCTGACGCAGCTCCGGCGCGTGGCTTTCCAGCCGACCGGCCAACAGTTGCAGCGCTGCGTCGACCGCCTTGGTCAGTGACGCCTGGCCCTTGTCTTCGCCGCGACGGGCGAAGGCGCGCAGGCTGGCGGTGATGCGACCCATCCGGTCAACCAGATCGTTGATCGTGCGCAAATTGGTGCTCGCGGTCTCCAGCGCGCCGCGTTCGAGAAAGCGCACCGTATTTCCCGACAGCGTGCGTAATGCCGCAAGAGGCTGATTGAGTTCGTGAGCGATGCTGGTGGACATCTGGCCGATGGCGGCGAGTTTTCCGGCCTGTACCAGCTCGTCCTGAGCCTGACGCAACGTCTCCTCGGCCTGGCGACGTTCGCGGATCTGACCCTTCAACCGCTCGTTGCTCGCGCGCAGATCGGCGGTGCGTTCGGTAATCCGACGCTCGAGTTCGTTGTTGGCCTCTTCCAGTGCTTCCCGGGCCGCAAGGCGTGTGGAGATCACCTTGCGCCGCTCATTCCAGGCGATCAGCAGAAACATTGCCAAGGCGCAGGCCACCGCCACCAGCATGCCTTGATTGGCGGCTTCCCGGCGCAGGTCCTCGAGCGGGGTGAGCAGTGTCAGGTGCCAGGGGGTGTCGGCCAGATCGCGCGTCTGCGCCAGATAGCTGACCACCGTGTGTTCATGGTCGACGCTGCTGTTGGCCGGGAAGGTCAGCTTTTCGACGCCATCGGCGATGGATTCGCGCTCCAGCGGCACCAGCTCGTTAAGCGGCCACCAGTAATATTGCAGGCTGCGCGCCAGACGCTCCTTTATATCGGCCGTCAGCGGGCGAACGGATTTGAGCCGCCGCGCAGGATCGCTGGAAAGAATGATGATGCCGTTTTCGTCGCTGACGAAAGCCTCCAGGCGCGCCCGCTGCCAGCGCTCTTCCAGCGCTTCCAGGCGTACCTTGATCACGGCGACGCCGATGATCTTGCCTTTCTCTTCCAGCCCGTGGGCCAGGTAATAACCGGGCTCGCCGGTGGTGCTGCCGATGCCGTAGAAACGCCCCGGCAGTCCGCGAATCGCGTCCTGATAATAAGCGCGGAACGACAGGTCTTCGCCCAGATAGCTGTCGGCGTCGCGCCAGTTACTGGTTGCCAGCACACGGCCCGTGGTGTCGAGCACGTAGATGGCGCGACTGCGGCTGCGGCGATTGAGGCCTTCCAGGTAGTCATTGACCTTGCTGCGCAACTCCGGCGACGGGTCGTTGAGCAGATCGGAAACGTTGGATTCGAGCTCCAGCACGCTGGGCAGATAGTTGTACTTGTTGATTTCACTTTCGACGGTGCGCGCGTGCAGTTCCAGCTGACGTTCGCCATTTTCGCTCAGCGCCTTGATGCCGTTCTTTTCGCTGTACAGATAGGTGACGTAGCCCAGCGCGATCATCAGCAGAATGACCAGCGGCGGCAGAAACAGGTGGCGGATCAGGCGGGGTTTCACGGCAAGTGATGGCGGCGCGCTAAGAGGTGGATCGCATTTCATCACAGTCGTCCTGGACCGGCCAGCCGCCCGTGTCATTGATGATCGAGTACGGGCGGCGGGTGGTTTTTTGCCCTTGTGAGGCGTGAATCAATTAATGCTGCAGGATCTTGTTGAGGAACTGCTGGGCACGTTCGGAGCGTGCGTTGACGTCACCGAAGAACTCTTCCTTGGCGCAGTCCTCGACGATCTGGCCCTTGTCCATGAAAATCACCCGGTCGGCGACTTTGCGGGCAAAGCCCATCTCGTGGGTCACGCACATCATGGTCATGCCTTCATGGGCGAGTTGCACCATCACGTCCAGCACTTCGTTGACCATTTCCGGGTCCAGCGCGGAGGTCGGTTCGTCGAACAGCATGACCACCGGATCCATCGCCAGCGCGCGGGCGATCGCCACACGCTGCTGCTGACCACCGGACAACTGGCCCGGATGCTTGTGGGCATGTGCCGACAGGCCGACGCGCTCGAGCAATTGCAGGCCCTTTTTGGTGGCCTCTTCCTTGCTGCGGCCCAAGACCTTGATCTGCGCGATGGTCAGGTTTTCAGTGATGGTCAAATGCGGAAACAGCTCGAAATGCTGGAACACCATGCCAACCCGCGAACGCAGTTTCGGCAGATTGGTTTTCGGGTCGGCGATGGACGTGCCGTCGACCACAATGTCGCCTTTCTGGAAGGGCTCAAGCGCATTGACGCATTTGATCAGGGTTGATTTGCCCGAGCCCGAGGGCCCGCAGACCACGATCACTTCGCCTTTCTTGACCTCGGTGCTGCAATCGGTCAGCACCTGGAAGTCCCCATACCACTTGTTGATATTTTTGATGGAAATCATACGGCTAACCTTTTCTGCATGAGCTTGACCAGACGCGATGCCGCGAAGCTGATCGTGAAATAGACCAGACCTGCGACGATCAGGAATTCATTGGAGCGGCCGATGATGTCGCCGCTCGAACGCGCCGAGTTGAGGAAGTCGACCAGCCCCACCGTGTACACCAGCGAGGTGTCCTGAAACAGGATGATGCTTTGCTGCAGCAGCAGCGGGGTCATTTTGCGGAAGGCCTGCGGCAGGATGATCAGGCGCATCATCTGGCTGTAGGTCATGCCCAGCGCCTGGGCTGCGCCCATCTGGCCGCGAGAGATCGATTGCACACCGGCGCGCACGATTTCGCAGAAGTAGGCCGCCTCGAACATCATGAACGCCACGACGCAGGAGGTGAACGCGCCGACCGGCGTGTCTTGCCCGGTGATCCAGCGCAGCACGAAGGGCACCGCCAGGTAGAACCAGGTGATGACCAGCAGCAGCGGAATCGAACGGAAATAGTTGACGTAGGCACCGGCGATGCGCGACAGCAGTTTGTTCGACGACAGCCGCATCAGCGCCAGCAGCGTGCCGATCGCGATACCGCCAATCACACCCATGACCATCAGTTGCAGGGTCATGACCATGCCGTTCCACATGCCTGGAATGGCCGGAATTACTCCAGAGAAGTCCATTATTTACCTCCCACGGAGATCAGGCCGGGCACGGCGACCTTCTTCTCGACCAGGCGCATGAGCAGCATCAGGCTCATGTTCAGGGTGAAGTAGATCAGCGTGGCCAGGGTGAACGCTTCGAACAGGTTCGCGGAGAATTCGGCGGTCTGTTTGGTCTGCGCCAGCAACTCCATCAGGCCGATCAGCGACGCCACGGACGAGTTCTTGAACACGTTCAGGAATTCGGAGGTGAGCGGCGGAATGATGATTCGGTAGGCCTGCGGCAGCAGCACGTTCCAGTAGATCTGCGGCAGTTTGAAACCCATGGCGCGCGCGGCTGATTCCTGGCCGGGCGGCAGCGCCTGGATGCCCGTACGCACTTGTTCGCAAACCCGTGCGGCAGTGAACAGGCCCAGACACACGACAACGCTCAGGAATGCCGAGGTGGTCGGGTTGAGGTCTTGCTTGTACCACTCTTGCAGGTTTTCGGGCAGCAGATCGGGCACCAGGAAGTACCAGATGAACAGTTGCACCAGCAGTGGCACATTACGGAATATTTCCACGTAGATCGTGGCGATGGAAGAAACGATGCGGTTAGGCACCGTACGCATGACCCCGAGCACCGAGCCCAGGATTAACGCGATGATCCAGGCGGCGACGGCAATGGCGATTGTCCAGCCCAGCCCGGTAATGTACCAGTCCAGATAGGTCTCGCTGCCAACGCCAGTGGACTTGAAGAACACGCCCCAGTCCCAGTTGTAATTCATCAGGGTCTCCCCTCTGATCGATCGTTATGCACGCATGCGCTTTGCAGCGGCTCCCGGGAAAACACTGGGTCTTCCCGGGAATCAGGCTTTTACGTTCTTATGGTTTGCGGCGAAGGGCTCAGGCCTTCTTGTCTGGGGCCGGCTTGTCGTTCGGATTGGCAATCAGCTTCTTGAGCTCTTCGCTCATCGGGAAGCTCAGGTTCAGGCCTTTTGGAGGAATCGGCTGGGTGAACCACTTGTCGTAGATCTTGTTGATCTCGCCCGATTTGTAGAGGCCGACAATCGCGTCGTCGACGGCTTTCTTGAACGCAGGATCATCCTTGCGAACCATGCAGCCGTAGATTTCATAGGATTGCGGCGTGCCGGTCACGTGCCAGTCGGTCGGCTTCTTGGCCTTGGCCATTTCGCCCGCCAACAGTGCGTCGTCCATCATAAAGGCAACGGCACGACCCGATTCCAGCATCTGGAAGGACTCGCCGTGGTCTTTGGCGGAGATGACGTTCATGCCCATCTGCTTGTCAGCGTTCATCGATTTGATGATGCGCTCGGACGTGGTGCCAGCGGTGGTCACGACGTTCTTGCCCTTGAGGTCATCGAAGTCGTTGTACGACGAGCCGACTTTGGTCAGCAGCCTGGTGCCGATTTCGAAGATGCCGACAGAGAAGTCGACTTGCTGTGCGCGCTCGGCGTTGTTGGTGGTCGAACCACATTCAACGTCGACGGTGCCGTTCTGCACCAGCGGAATACGGGTCTGAGAAGTGACCAGGTTGTACTTGACGTTCAGATCAGGCTTGTTCAGGTCTTTTTTGATCGCTTCGACGATGGCCAGCTGAATGTCGTGGGAGTAACCGACTGGCTTGCCGGAAGCGTCAGCGATATACGAGAAAGGAATCGAAGAGTCGCGGTGACCGAGGGTGATGGTGCCTGAATCGCTGATTTTCTTCAGGGTTCCGGTCAGCTCGGCAGCGGACACTGGGGTGCTGATCAAAACGGCGGCAGCGATGGCTGCGCCCAGGAGGTGGGGAACGATACGCATCTGTTTATCCTCGACATTGTTTTTTTTATGGGTCCGGTGTTGGGTCGGCCCTATCGTTTCAGAACGCTTCAACGGCGGCCCAACCAGGCGGCACGCTACATCGGAGCAATCGTGAAAGAGTGTAGAGCATGAGTCATGCCAGGCGCGTGACAGTGGCTAAGAGGCTGAAAATTAAGGGATTTATTTTGTTTTATGCAGCGAGGAGGGGATGGAGCGTACGGAATGCCGAATAGGCGGGGGAGGGGTGTTCGGAAATCCGAATGGGATGCAAGCGATGTCGTTTAATTACTGTGGGAGTGAGCTTGCTCACGAAGGGGCCTTTACTGATCACACTTACGTTGCGTCTGGCAGGCATTCTTCGTGAGCAAGCTCGCTCTACAATGTTTGGTATTGATTTACGCCGCCTCGATGGCACCTTTATTCCGCGCCACTTTATCGAGGTAAGTCTGGACGTTCTGCTGTTCTTCAGGCGTGGTGAACAGGCCCAGCTTGGTACGGCGCCACAGAATGTCTTCGGCTTTGGCCGCCCACTCTTCGCTGCACAGATAATCAACCTCACGACTGTACAGACCTCCGCCAAGGTGCTCGCCCAGGTCTGTCAGATCCCGCGCGCCTTCGACGATGCGCCAGCTGCGCGAACCGTAGGTAATCGCCCAGCGGCTGGCGATGTCCGCCGGCAGCCAGCTGAAACGCTGCTTGAGCTCGGCGGCCAGTGCCGCTGGCGTGGTCATGCTTTCGCCACCCGGCAGGCTGGATTTGGCGGTCCAGCTCGGCTTCATCTGCGGGAAGAACGGCGCCAGTTGCTGCATTGCCGATTCGGCCAGCTTGCGATAGGTCGTCAGCTTGCCGCCGAAGACCGAGAGAATCGGCGCCTCTTCAGCGCTTCCCGACAGAGAAAGCGTGTAATCGCGCGTGATCGCTGACGGATTGTCCGACTCGTCGTTGCAAAGCGGTCGCACACCCGAATAGGTGCGGATGATGTCGTCGCGGCTAAGCTGCTTTTTAAAGTGCTCATTGACGATTTTCAGCAGGTAATCGGTTTCGCCTTCAGTGATCGCCACCTTGGCTGGATCGCCGGTGTACTCGCGATCGGTCGTGCCGATGATGGTGAAGCGCTCCAGGTAAGGAATCGCGAATACGATGCGCTGGTCTTCGTTCTGCAGAATGAATGCATTCTCGCCTTCGTAGAGTTTCGGCACGATCAGGTGGCTGCCCTGAATCAAACGGATGCCGTATTGAGACTCGAGCTTCAAGTCTTCACGAATGAACTTGGCCACCCACGGACCTGCCGCATTCACCAGCGCTTTGGCACGAATGGAGAACAGGCTGCCATCCACGCGTTCCATGTTCAGATGCCACAGGCCGCCGCTGCGTCGGGCGCTCAGGCAGCGGGTCTGGGTATGGATATGAGCGCCTTTTTCACGAGCGGCCATGGCGTTGAGTACGACCAGACGCGCGTCGTCGACCCAGCAATCCGAGTATTCGAAACCGCGAGTGATGGTGCTGTTCAGCGGACTATCAACACCAAAGCGCAGGTTCTTCGACGCAGGAAGCTTTTCGCGTTTGCCCAGGTGGTCATAAAGGAACAGGCCGGCGCGAATCATCCATGCCGGACGCAAATGCGGGCGGTGGGGCAGCACGAATCGCATGGGTTTGACGATATGTGGAGCCTTTTCCAGAAGCACCTCGCGTTCGGCCAGTGCTTCGCGCACCAGGCGGAACTCGTAATGCTCCAGATAACGCAGACCGCCATGGATCAGTTTGCTGCTGGCGGATGACGTATGGCTGGCCAGGTCATCCTTTTCACACAAGAAAACCGAAAGGCCACGCCCCGATGCGTCTGCCGCAATGCCGACACCGTTGATACCACCGCCGATAACGGCGATGTCATAGACCTCTGAAAGGGGTGGGGTGGGCAAAGTGGCGCTGGCCATCGGGGCCTCCTGTGTGGATTCGGTGACGCCTGTCGTCAAAGGCGCTCGCTTGAAAGGCGAATTCGAACATTTATGTTCATTTCCGAAAATAGTAGCGCAATAACGAGCAACGGACCACTCAGTATTGATTGAAAATACTGATTGGAGAGCCAGGAAAGGAACAATATCGAACATTGGCGCGTTGCTCCGAATGGAGCATGGACGCGACTTGCGATTGATTGAGGATGGAGGTCAAAGAGCGCCGCAGCGCGCAGCCATCCTGCGTCTCAGGGCAGACGCAGGCGGGGGAGGAGGAGGCTAAACCACTTCAAGTCGGATCTTGTTCTGCGTCAGCAGCTGGGCCAGCGCTGGCACCGGCGCCTGATCGGTTACCAGGCAGTCGATCAACGTAATGGGGCCGAGGCGAACCATGGCGTTGCGGCCGAATTTGCTGGAGTCGGCGGCCAGAATGACCTGCCGGGCATTGGCGATGATCGCTTGGGAAACCCGCACTTCCTGGTAGTCGAAGTCCAGCAGGCTGCCGTCTTCGTCGATGCCGCTGATCCCTACCAAGGCGAAATCGACCTTGAACTGCGTGATGAAGTCGACGCTGGCCTGACCCACCACCCCGCCGTCGCGGCGCACATTGCCGCCCGCCAGCAGGACCTCGAAATCATCCTTGCCGCTGAGAATCGACGCAACGTGCAGGTTGTTGGTGATGATTTTCAGGTGGTTGTGATTCAGCAGCGCGCGAGCGATGGATTCAGTCGTGGTGCCGATGTTGATGAACAGCGAGGCGTGGTCTGGAATCTGGGCCGCGATGGCTTCGGCGATGCGTTGTTTTTCATCGCGCATCTGGTCGGCGCGCATCGCGTAAGCCGTGTTTTCGATGCTTGAGTCGTAAGCGGCACCACCGTGGTAGCGGCGCAGCAGGTTCATTTCTGCCAGCTGATTGATGTCGCGGCGGATGGTTTGCGGGGTCACGACGAACAATTGCGCCATTTCCTCGATGCTGACATAGCCGCGCTCACGGACCAGCTCGAGGATCTGCTGTTGACGGGGTGGCAGATTCATTTTTTTTCCTTCGGGCAAGGGCGCCCATGATGCCGCAGGCAGCCATTACCTGTCAGCCGGAAAAATCTGCACGTCAGTTCAACCTTTGGGAGCGAGCTCGCTCCCTCAGGTCAAACAGGGTTTATGTGCTCATTCCGCCTCTTCGTGAGGCTCCCAGTCTCGCGTGCGCTCAACGGCCTTGCGCCAGCCCGCGTAGAGTTTTTCCTTCTCGGCTTCGTCGCACTGCGGCTCGAACTTGCGCTCGATCACGGCCTTGTCCTTCAGCTCATCCAGCCCGCTCCAGAAGCCGATCGCCAGCCCTGCAAGATAGGCGGCACCCAGCGCGGTGGTCTCACGCATTTTCGGGCGCTCCACCTGAGTTCCGAGGATGTCCGCCTGGAACTGCATCAGGAAGTTGTTCGCCACCGCGCCGCCGTCGACGCGCAGTGCCTTGAGCGGTTCACCGGCGTCCTGCTGCATGGCATCCAGCACATCGCGGGTCTGATACGCGATGGACTCGAGCGCTGCGCGAATAATGTGATCGACTTTCACGCCGCGCGTCAGGCCGAACAGCGCTCCGCGTGCGTAGGGATCCCAGTATGGCGCGCCCAGCCCGGTGAACGCCGGAACCAGATACACCCCGTTGCTGTTCTTCACCTTGGTGGCGAAATATTCGGTGTCCATCGAGTCGTTGACGATCTTCAACTCGTCGCGCAGCCATTGCACCGTCGACCCGCCGTTGAATACCGCGCCCTCCAGCGCATAAGCCACTTCGCCGCGCGGTCCGCAGCCGATGGTGGTGAGCAGGCCGTGGTTCGACTTGACGGCTTTCTTGCCGGTGTTCATCAACAGGAAGCAACCGGTGCCGTAGGTGTTCTTGGCCTGACCGGGCTCTACGCACATCTGACCGAACAGTGCCGATTGCTGGTCGCCTGCGATACCGGCGATGGCAATCCCGCTTTTGCTGTGACCGTACACTTCAGATGAGGACTTGACCTCGGGAAGCATCTCCCTCGGCACGTCGAGCACTTCCAGCATCCGCTGATCCCATTCCAGGGTGTGGATGTTGAACATCATTGTGCGCGACGCGTTGGTGTAGTCGGTGACATGCACCTTGCCGCCGGTGAATTTCCAGATCAGCCAGCTATCGACGGTGCCGAACAGCAGCTCGCCGCGGCGCGCGCGTTCCCGGCTGCCTTCGACGTGGTCGAGAATCCATTTCAGCTTGCTGCCGGAAAAGTACGGATCGATGACCAGACCGGTGGTCTGCTTGATGTAGTCCTCAAGACCGTCGCGCTTGAGCTGCTGGCAGATTTCCGTGCTGCGTCGGCATTGCCAGACGACCGCGTTATAGATCGGACGCCCGCTGTCCTTCTCCCAGACCACCGTGGTTTCCCGCTGGTTGGTGATGCCAATGGCAGCAATTTGATTGTGATGCAGATTGGCCTGCGCCAGCACTTTGGTCATGCAGGCGGTCTGGGTGGCGAAGATTTCCATCGGGTCGTGCTCGACCCAGCCAGGCTGCGGATAATGCTGAACGAACTCGCTCTGCGCAGTGCTGACCACATTGGCGTCACGATCAAAAATGATGGCGCGAGAGCTGGTCGTACCTTGGTCGAGAGCGATGATGTAATTTTTGTTTTCGGTGTCGGTCATGTCGATTGCCTGGTGATAACGCGGGTGTCCGGAAGACTGGCCATCAGTTTACGTGCGAAAACGCACCGATTGCGCGGTGCTCTTCACGAAGGACGACTGAATATTCGTATTCGAAAAAATATAGACGTAAACGAACAATGTCAAAGGTCGAAAGTGAACGGCTGCAAGGCCTGGACGACAGGGTCGATTTTATCCGCGCCAGCGCGCCGAACAGAGGCGTTTCGATAGCAAATGGCATAAAGTGACGGGAGAAAACAAGAGACAATCTGGTCCTCTGGAGCGCTGCATGACCCCCGCACTGGATTTACTGAAAAAAGCCCGCGCCGAGCATCGGGTGCACAGTTATGAGCACGACCCCAAAGCGGCTTCGTACGGGCTGGAAGCGGCAGAAAAGCTCGATCTGCAGCCCGCTCAGGTCTTCAAGACATTGCTGGCCAGCACTGAAAAAGGCGAATTGTTGGTGGCGGTCGTGCCGGTTGCAGGCTCGCTCGATCTGAAAGCCCTGGCTCACGCCGCTGGCGCAAAAAAGGCCGAGATGGCCGACCCCGGCGCAGCACAGCGAGCGACCGGCTATTTGCTCGGTGGCATCAGCCCGCTGGGGCAAAAGAAAAGACTGCGAACTTTCATTGACGAAACCGCTCAACCTTTTGCCACGATCTACGTCAGTGCGGGCCGACGGGGACTTGAGGTCGAGCTTTCCGCAGCAGTGCTGGCGCAGCACACCAACGCGACTTTTGCGCAGATTGGCCGCGAATGATGCCTCTGCATCGTCAGAAATATTCCGATTATTCGCACAGCGACCGTTTTGCGGCGACCGAGGCAGGACGCCGCCCTACAACAATGATTGGGGATGCCTTCCATGCAGCTTGAATTTCATCAGGTCGATGCGTTCAGTGATCGGCCGTTCGCGGGCAACCCGGCCATGGTTTACCGGCTCGATGCATGGCTGACCGATGAGCTGATGCAGCGCATTGCCGCTGAGCACAACCTTTCTGAAACGGCGTTTGTCGTGCGCGAAGCACAGGGCTGGCACATTCGCTGGTTCACCCCGACCCATGAAGTCCCGCTCTGCGGCCACGCCACGTTGGCCAGTGCGTTTGTGCTGCTTGAGAAATACGGCGAAGCGTCCGAGACCATCGAGTTCGTCAGCAAGTCGGGCCCATTGAGTGTGACGCGCGAGAACGGCCGGTTGCTGCTGGATTTCCCCGCCATGCCGCCGAGCGAGGTGGGGGTGACCGTCGATGTCGAACGCGCCCTGAATGCAGAAGTGGTCGACGTGCTGGGCTCGGCGGAGCTGCTGGTGGTGCTGGAGTCGGAAGAGGCGGTTCGCGCTTGCAAACCGGACCTCGCCGCGATCGCCCGACTGCCTTGGCCGGGCGTGATCATCACGGCAAAAAGTGATGGCGAGCGCTACGATTTCGTGTCCCGCTATTTCGCGCCTGCCATCGGTATTCCTGAAGACCCGGTCACCGGCTCGACCCATTGCTGCCTGATTCCCTACTGGTCGTCACGCCTGAACAAATTCAGCCTGACCGCACACCAGAGTTCAGCCCGTGGTGGAGAGTTGTTTTGCAGGCTTGAAGGCGACCGCGTCAAGATCGGCGGCTACGCGACACTGGTCGCCAGCGGGACATTGACGGTTGGGTGATCAACCGTTCGGCTAGACACTCACCTGTGGCAGCGAGCTTGCTCGCGAAGGCTAACTGTCACGCAATATCTCTCCGGCGAACATATCGGCCCCATCGCGAGCAAGCTCACTCCCACACGATTTCTGCGGCGTCGCCTGGTATTGCGTCAAGCACAAAACCTGTGGCAGCGAGCTTGCTCGCGAAGGATTGATGCACTGCCCGTAGGAGCGCGGCTTGTCCCGCGATCGGCGACGAAGTCGTCGTAAAGCCCGGCCATGCGGTCTGCCTGACATACCCCGTCCGATTCTGCTGCCGCTGCGCGCCAGATCGCGGGACAAGCCGCGCTCCTACAAGGGATTTGTGGGGTTGCCAGGTTCGTGTCGAGCACAAAACCTGTGGGAGCGAGCTTGCTCGCGAAGGCTTGATGCACTGCCCGTAGGAGCGGGGCTTGTCCCGCGATCGGCGACGAAGTCGTCGTAAAGCCCGGCCATGCGGTCTGCCTGACATACCCCGTCATCCGATTCAGCTGCCGCTGCGCGCCAGATCGCGGGCAAGCGCACTCCTACAAGGGATTTGTGGGGTTGCCAGGTTCGTGTCGAGCACAAAACTCGAAGGCTGATGGTCACGCGGTACCTCTCCGGCGAACATATCGGCCTCATCGTGAGCAAGCTCACTCCCACAGGGATCTCCGGGCATTCCCGATTCTTCTGCTGGACACGAATTCTGTAGGAGCGCGCCCGCGAAGACTGAATTCCAGACGCTACATCTGTACGGCATGCACCGGTCTTTTCCTGGCTGAAGCCGGTCCTGCAGACGCTGCAAGTTTTTCGTAGGACCGGCTTCAGCCGGGAAGGCGTCGGGTATTACGCCGTTGATCGAAAAGGCGTTAAGGACAGTTGGCTCACTCCCACACGATTTCAGCGTCCGCCGGTATCAGGTCAGGCACAAAACCCTGTGCTTGAAGCCTGTTTGTCAGACCGTCGCTTCTTGATGCACTGGCATGCTGCCCGCGGCGCGGAACAGGACCAGGTGTTCCGCGCAGACGCTGATGCCGACTTCGTCCCCTGCGCGCAGGTCGGCATGGCTCGGAAACAGCGCCTCCAGCTGAGTGCCGGTGGGCAATTGCAGGCGATACAGCGTCGACGCGCCCTGAAATGTTTTGTTCGTCACCTTCGCCTTCAATGCGCTTTCCGGTGTGTACACGATGTCGTCAGGTCGCAGAAGGACGTCCATCGCCGTTCCACTGATGCCTGGATAGGCGCGATTGCCGCGCAGAATGCCGAGTTCGGTCTGCACGGATTCCGCGTCAATCATCTGCCCACGGATGAAATACCCCTGTCCGACAAAGCTCGCGACATATGGCGTAGCCGGTTCGTGATAGAGGTTGTAGGGCGTATCCCACTGTTCCAGCCGGCCTTCCTTGAACACGCCGACATGATCGCTGACCGCGAACGCCTCTTCCTGATCGTGGGTCACCAGAATCGCGCTGGTGCCGCGCGCTTTGAGGATGTCGCGCACTTCATGGCTCAAGCGGCGACGCAACTCGCCGTCGAGGTTGGAAAACGGCTCGTCCAGCAGCAGCAACTGCGGTTCCGGCGCGAGGGCCCGGGCCAGCGCAACGCGTTGCTGCTGACCGCCGGACAGTTCGTGGGGATGGCGCTTGCCCAGCGCGCCGAGATTGACCAGATCCAGCATTTCCTGAACGACCTGCGTCAAACGCGGGTGATTGCGGATGCCGAATGCAATGTTATCGGCGACGGTGAGGTGCGGGAACAGTGCGTAGTCCTGAAACACCATGCCGATTCGACGCTTCTCCGGCGCCAGGGTGAATCCGGCTTTGGAGATGACTTCGCCCGCCAGCACGATCTCGCCTTCGTGCACCGGTTCGAAGCCGGCAATGGCGCGAAGTGTCGTGGTTTTACCGCAGCCTGAAGAGCCCAGCAGGCAACCGATGTCGCCCGGATTGAGGTGCAGATTGAGATTCTGCACCACCAGATGGTCCTGATAGCCGCAGGCGAGATTGCGCAGTTTCAGCAGCATGGCATCACTCACTCAGGCGTGTAGGCCGGCGCGACGAGGAATTCCAGCAGCGCTTTCTGGGCGTGCAGGCGGTTTTCGGCCTGATCCCACGCGACGGAGCGGACGTCATCGAGCAAGTCTTCGCTGATTTCCTCGCCCCGATGCGCTGGCAGACAGTGCATGAACACGACGTCTTCGGCTGCCAGGTCCAGCAGCGCGCGGGTGACCTGGAACGGTTTGAACAATGCGATGCGCTTGGCGGTTTCCTCTTCCTGGCCCATGGAGGTCCAGACGTCAGTGCTGACCAGATGCGCACCCTTGACCGCTTCACGCGGATCGCGGGTCACCGTCACGCGATCGCCCGCCAGCGCCATGAATTGCGGGTTGGGCTCATAACCTTCGGGGCAGGCGACGCGCAGTTGGAAGTCGAACTGGATGGCCGCTTCTATATAGCTGTTGCACATGTTGTTGCCATCGCCGATCCAGGCCACGGTCTTGCCCTTGATCGAGCCACGATGCTCAAGATAGGTCTGCATGTCCGCCAACAACTGGCAGGGATGCAGATCGTCGGACAGACCGTTGATGACGGGCACCTGCGAATGAGCGGCGAATTCGGTGAGGTTGCCATGGGCGAAGGTGCGGATCATCACCGCGTCGACCATCCGCGACATGACGCGTGCGCCATCGGCAATCGGCTCGCCACGACCCAACTGAGTGTCGCGGGGAGAGAGAAAAATGGCCTGGCCGCCGAGTTGAATCATCCCGGCTTCGAACGAAACCCGGGTACGAGTCGAAGATTTCTCGAAGATCATCGCCAGGATCCGGCCCTTGAGCGGCTCGAACAGAACCCCTCGATTTCGCAGGTCCTTCAGCTCAATGCCGCGACGAATCACGCCGACCAGCTCATCGGGCGTGTAATCCATCATCGAGAGAAAGTGCCTTGCGCTCATCATTAACTACCTTGTCTGCAACAGACCGCAGATCCTCTAAGCCGGGTTTTATCGGGAAAACGGGCGAGACCTGCGGCAAAAGCCGCACGGGGCGACGAATAGGGAAGGCGCGAGGGTATAAGAAAATGTCGCCTGATGCCAAGGGCTGACATGTTTCAAAGCCGCAGTCAGACATTCGGTCGCTTAAAATTGGCGGTTTCGGAACACATCCGCCTCAACCTGATGCTAGAGTGTTGCCTGATGGAAGGCAATTTGCCACTCTACGCCATCGTTGTGGATCCGATGGTTGACGAATGCCCGCTGTATCGCCTGGCGTTCGGTGCATTGCTACTGGATTCGCAACAGTCGAAATCGGGCATAAGGCCTTATGCGACATGCTTCACGCCGCGGAAAACCGGACGTTTCCTAAAACATCGGTGTGGGTTATAAAGGCCGCTTATGTACTCCAAAGGGGGTGAGGAATGGATTCAAAAGAGAAACAACTGACGGAACTGCTCGGGCTGACTGCCCGCACCCTGACGCACCTCACCGCTTCCATGACCTCGATGTCCTTCGAGCTGATGCGCAGTGAAGATGAAGTCACGCGCTCGGCAGGCCGTCGGATGATCGACCGTATGGCGACCATCAGTTCTGGTCTGGACGACCACTGGCGTCTGATCGGCGAACTGACCGGCGTGCAAGTGTCACAAGAGCAGGTCGAGACCGTTCACGAGATCCAGATGCAGCGCAAAGTCGTCACGCCCATCGGTGGCTCGGCGTCCTGATTCCCTCCTGATTGCCCCGGCGAGCTATCGGCTCGCCTGATGCTGTCCGATTCACGGCACTGAAGTCTCTGGCGAAGCACTGCGACAGGCTCCATAGTTTTGTAACCGCGATCGCCCCGATCGCCATACAAAAACATGAGACTGGCGATGACCAAGACTCTTCACTACCGGGCCTGTCACCTGTGTGAGGCCATCTGCGGCCTTGCCATCGAAACCACCCGCCAGGACGATGCCTCGACGCTGATCAGCTCGATCAAGGGCGACGCGCAGGATTTGTTCAGTCGCGGACATATCTGCCCCAAGGCCGTCGCATTGCAGGATATCCAGAACGATCCCGATCGTTTGCGTCAGCCCATGCAGCGCGTCGGCACGCAATGGAAGCCGATCGAATGGCAGGCCGCTTTCGAGCTGGTCGCCGAGCGTCTGGCCGATGTCCAGCAGCGTTACGGGCAAAATGCTGTCGCGGTGTATCAGGGCAACCCCAGCGTTCACAATTACGGGCTGATGACCCACAGCAACTACTTTCTCGGCTTATTGAAAACACGCAACCGCTATTCGGCGACTTCGGTGGATCAGCTTCCACATCACCTCACCAGTTACCTGATGTACGGCCACGGCTTGCTGTTGCCGATTCCCGATATCGATCACACAGACTTTATGCTCATTCTGGGGGGCAATCCGCTGGCTTCCAACGGCAGCATCATGACCGTCCCCGATGTGGAAAAGCGCCTCAAGGCCATTCAGGCGCGAGGTGGCAAGGTGGTCGTGGTTGATCCGCGTCGCAGCGAGACCGCCGCCATCGCCGATCAGCACCTTTTCATCCGTCCGGGCGGCGATGCGGCATTGCTGTTCGGGGTGTTGCACACGTTGTTCGCCGAGGGCCTGACCCGCGAGAGTCACTTGGCCGTGGATGGGCTGGACGAGGTGCGCAGTGCGATTGCCGAGATGAGCGCCGAGGCCATGAGCGCGCGATGCGGCATACCGGCCGGGCAGATCCGCCAACTGGCGCGGGACTTTGCGAGCGCCGGGAGTGCGGTCTGTTACGGGCGCATGGGGGTTTCGACTCAGGCGTTCGGCACGCTCTGTCATTGGCTGGTGCAACTGATCAATCTGGTCACCGGCAACCTGGACCGCCCCGGCGGCGCGCTGTGCACCCAGCCTGCGCTGGATCTGGTGGCTTCGACATCCGGCGGCGGTTTCAATCGTTGGCAGAGCCGTGTTTCGGGCTTGCCGGAATACAGCGGCGAGCTGCCGGTTTCAGCGCTGGCCGAAGAGATGCTGACCGAAGGCGAGGGGCAGGTAAAAGCCCTCATCACGGTCGCGGGTAACCCGGTGCTGTCCACGCCCAACGGGCGCAGGCTCGATGAGGCGCTGGAAGGTCTGGATTTCATGCTCAGCATCGATCTGTACATCAACGAAACCACGCGACACGCCGACCTGATCCTGCCCTCGACGTCCGCACTGGAAAACGACCACTACGACACCACGTTCAACATGTTCGCGGTGCGCAATGTCACACGTTTCAATCGCGCCATCCTGGCTAAACCCGAGGGTGCACTGCATGACTGGGAGATATTCGTCGGGCTGGCTCAGGCGTTCGCCGCCAGGGCCGGACGTGAGCTAAAGCCGACGCTGTCGCCCGCGCAAATTGTCGATCGCGGGTTGCGTGCCGGACTTTATGGCGATGAATCGCCGCACAGACTGTCGCTGGAAACGCTGTACGCGCATCCTCACGGGCTGGATCTGGGGGCATTGCAACCTAATCTGGCGACCCGCCTGAAAACGGCGAATCATCGCGTGCAGGCTGCGCCTTCGGTGATTCTGGCCGACCTTGCGCGGTTTGCGCAGTTATCCACACCACAGGCAGGCGAATTGCTGATGATTGGCCGCCGGCACGTGCGCAGCAACAACTCGTGGATGCACAACTACCACCGCCTTGTGAAAGGCAAGCCGCGTCATCAATTGCTGATGCATCCTGCGGACCTGGCCACGCGCGGCCTGAGCGACGGTCAGCGTGTGCGGGTGAGCTCACGCGTTGGCGTCATCGAGGTGGAGGTGTCGAGCAGCGCCGACATGATGCCGGGCGTCGTGAGCCTGCCCCATGGCTGGGGGCACGAGAGGGCGGGTGTACGAATGGAGATAGCCAGGGGGCAGCCCGGTGTCAGCGCCAATGACCTGACCGACGAGCGGCAACTGGACGCCTTGTCCGGAAACGCCGCGCTCAATGGTGTTCCGGTGACCGTCGCTGCGGCATGACGCTCATCATATTTCTCACCGTGCTAAGGCCAAGACCGAGCTTTGCGCTGGGGATTCCGTTACAATGCGCCACCGTGTCGACTCATACAGTCGTAAAGTTAAGCCGAGGTGCTCCATGGATATCATCGAAACGATCAAAGACCAGATTGCCAAAAACACCGTTCTGCTTTACATGAAAGGCGCTCCGAATGCCCCGCAGTGTGGCTTCTCGGCCAAGGCGTCTCAGGCACTGATGGCGTGTGGCGAAAAGTTCGCGTACGTCGATATCCTGCAGAACCCGGAAATCCGCGCCAACCTGCCAAAATACGCCAACTGGCCGACTTTCCCGCAGCTGTGGGTCGACGGTGAACTGGTGGGCGGCAGCGACATCATCGTTGAAATGCACGCCGCTGGTGAACTGCAACCGCTGATCAAGGCCGCCGTCGAGAAGAACGCGACTGCCTGATTCACCCGGTTACCCAAAAGCCCCGGTCTCGATCGAGATGCGGGGTTTTTTTGTGCGCGGGTATGGCTCAAATCAGACAAAGACGGGCAGCCATTTGCGGAAGTCCGCGCATAAAAAAGCCCCGCCAGGCTCACACCCGGCGGGGCATTTTTGACTGCGAAGCTGGAATCAGTCTTCTTCGCCCATCTGCGACTGCAGGTAGTTCTCGATACCAACCTTGTCGATCAGGCCCAACTGGGTTTCCAGCCAGTCGATATGCTCTTCTTCGGATTCGAGGATATCTTCCAGCATTTCACGGCTGCCGAAATCACCCACGGTTTCGCAGTGAGCGATCGCCGCCTTGAGGTCGGTGTGGCCTTTACGCTCGATCCTCAGGTCGCATTCGAGCATTTCCTTGGTGTGCTCACCGATCAGGATCTTGCCCAGGTCCTGCAGGTTAGGCAGGCCTTCCAGGAACAGGATGCGCTTGATCAGCTTGTCCGCGTGTTTCATCTCGTCGATGGATTCGTGGTACTCGTGCTTGCCCAGCTTGTTCAGGCCCCAATCTTCATACATGCGGGCATGCAGAAAGTACTGGTTGATTGCGACCAGCTCGTTTCCGAGGATCTTGTTGAGATGCTGGATGACTGTAATGTCGCCTTTCATTATCGAGGTCCTGTCGAAGGTGTTCGTATATAAGCCGCAAGTCTGAGCCCGATATAAACGCGTGTCAAACCTAAGTTATTGAATAATAAGTGAAAATAAATAGGAATAAGAATGTTTGTGTTCCGCATCTTGACGCTAAGCAATTGAATTACAGGCATAAAAAAACCGGACACAAGGTCCGGTTCTCTAAAATCGATTGACTCAGGCTGCTGAAAATTCTGCGGGATATGCGAGCGCTGCCTGCGTGGTCTGCAATTCGGTCAGGGTTTCACGTACCACTTCCTTCGCCAGGCAGGCACATTTCCCACATTTACTGGCGACACCCAGGGTCTCGCGCACTTCACGATAGCTGCAGCATCCTTCCATGATCGCTTCGCGGATTTGTCCGTCGGTGACACCTTGGCAGAGGCAGACATACATAAAAAGTAACCGTCGCTGAGTTATTTGCTCAATGCGAAAGATACTAATGTTAATGAGAATGCTTGTCAAAACTACTTCTGCTTCGTCCAATGACGACCGATGAGTGGTCAGATGAGGACCCGCATGATGATGAGTGATGGCGCGTGCCAAGACGCTCTATGTCGGGCCTTCCTGGAGTCGTGTGGAAGTGTGTGCAATAAAAAACCGGCCCAATGGCCGGTTTTTCAGCAAGCGCAGGACTCAGTCGTTGAAGTCGTGCCAACCGCCCATTTCCTTCCAGCGGTTGACGATGCCGCAGAACAGCTCTGCCGTCTTCTCGGTGTCGTAGCGAGCCGAGTGAGCCTCACGACCGTCGAAGTCGATGTCCGCAGACTGACAAGCCTTAGCCAGCACAGTCTGCCCGTAGGCAAGGCCCGCCAGCGTCGCAGTATCGAAACTTGAGAATGGGTGAAACGGGTTACGTTTCATGTCCAGTCGCGCAACGGCAGCATTGAGGAAGCCCAGGTCGAAGCTGGCGTTATGGCCCACCAGAATCGCGCGTTTGCAGCCGTTGGCTTTCAACGCCTTGCGGATACCGCGGAAGATATCGGTCAGTGCCGTCTCTTCGCTGACCGCCATGCGCAACGGGTGGTCGAGCTTGATCCCGGTGAACTCCAGGGCTGCCGGTTCGATATTGGCGCCTTCGAACGGTTCGACGCGGAAGAAATAGGTGTGCTCGGGAAACACGAACCCTTTCTCGTCCATGCCGATCGTCGTGGCCGCAATCTCCAGCAACGCGTCGGTGGCCGAGTTGAAGCCACCGGTTTCTACGTCGACAACGACTGGCAGGTAGCCGCGAAAGCGCGCTGCCATCGGATGCCTGGAGCCTGTGCCGCCGCCAGAACCTTCCTGATCGTCGTCGTATTGGTCTTCACTCACGCGTGTTCCTCCAGCAGGCGCCAGCGCAGTTTCTCACCGGCGCGCAGCGGGATAACGGACAGCTCGCCGAACGGCAGGCTGGCAGGCGCCGTCCACTCGTCGCGAACCAGGGTAATGGTGTCGGTGTTGGCGGGCAGGCCGTAGAACGCCGGGCCGTTGAGGCTGGCGAACCCTTCAAGCTTATCCAGGGCGTTGCGTTGCTCGAACGCTTCGGCATACAGCTCGATCGCAGCGAAGGCGGTGTAGCAGCCCGCGCAACCGCATGCCGCTTCTTTGGCATGCTGCGCGTGAGGCGCCGAGTCGGTGCCCAGGAAAAACTTGCTGCTGCCGCTGGTCGCCGCATCCAGCAGCGCCACCTGATGGGTGTTGCGCTTGAGGATCGGCAGGCAGTAGAAGTGCGGGCGAATGCCGCCCACCAGCATGTGGTTGCGGTTGTACAGCAGGTGATGCGCGGTAATGGTCGCGCCGACGATGGCCGAAGCCTCGTTGACGAATTGCACGGCGTCCGCAGTGGTGATGTGCTCGAACACCACTTTGAGGGTCGGGAAGCGCTCCACGACCCGACGCATGTGCTCATCGATGAAGATTTTTTCGCGGTCGAAGACATCGATGTCGCCGCGTGTGACTTCGCCGTGGATCAACAGGGGCATCCCGACTTCGGCCATGGCCTCGAGCACCGGGAAGATCTTGTCGACGCTGGTCACGCCCGAATCGGAGTTGGTGGTGGCGCCGGCCGGGTACAGCTTGGCAGCGTGCACGAAGCCGCTGGCCTTGGCGGCGCGGATGTCTTCGGGCTGGGTCACGTCGGTAAGGTAAAGCACCATCAATGGCTCGAAACGGCTGCCTGCGGGGCGCGCAGCCAGGATGCGCTGGCGATAGGCATCCGCTTGCTCTGCGTTGCGTACCGGCGGCACGAGGTTCGGCATGATGATGGCGCGGGCGAAGGTGCGCGCTACGTCAGCGACGGTATGGGGCAAAACAGCGCCATCACGAAGATGGATGTGCCAGTCGTCGGGGCGCAGGAGGGTCAGGCGTTCGGACATTGGGGATTCCAGGCGGGTCAAACTCGCTGGGAATGCTACCGGAAAAGACTCTTGCAGGCACTCGCTATCAAGTTTTGCAGGAAGCAACCGATAGCCCGCTGTAAGCAATGAATTTTGTAACGCCGTGAATTTTATGTGGAGCCTCCCGTGCGCCAGCGATATCTAGCCCTGCTCAGCGTGTTTGCCAGCCTGCCGGCCATGGCTCTCACTTTCCAGACCCGTCTGGAGAATATTGAGTGGAAGGTAGAAGGCGACCAGTTCGAATGCCGCCTGAGTCAGCCGATCACCGATTTCGGTGCGGGCGAATTCGTGCGTCGCGCGGGTGAGCAGGCGACTTTCCGACTGAAGGCTACCGGCTACAGCCTCGCGTCCGGTTCGGCCACTCTGATCGCCGCCGCCGCGCCGTGGCAGCCAGGGCGCAGTGACCTTAATCTGGGTGCAGTGAAGGTCGGCAACGGCGAGATTCCCTTTAACACCAACCAGGCGCAGGCTGGCCGGTTGATCGCGGGTCTGATGGAAGGGCGCAGCCCGGTGATTCGTCATGCCCTGCGTGACGGCGGAGCGATGGAAGTGCGGTTGCTGCCCGTTAAATTCAGCAAAGCGTTTGGTGACTTCCAGCTGTGCACCGCCAAGTTGCTACCCATGAACTTCGAGCAAGTGCGCCAGGCCGAGATCGGTTTTCCCGGCGGCGGCATTGAGCTCGACGCGCAGGCCAAGCGCCGGCTCGATACCGTGCTCGCTTACATGAAGGCCGATCCGACCGTGAATCGGGTGGAGCTCGATGGCCATTCGGACAACAGTGGCAATCGCCTGACCAACCGTGACCTGTCGCGTCGCCGGGCGTTGGCGGTGATGGATTACCTCAAAGCCCAGGGCGTGCCCGAGGAGCAGATCACGCTGCGCTTTCACGGCGAGCAATACCCGCTGGTGCCCAACACCAACAATGCCAACCGTGCGCGCAACCGTCGGGTGAACATTCATCTGGATCGTGTGCCGGAGCCGCAACCTGCCGTGGCACCTGTTGCCGCGCCGGCCGTGTCGCCTGCTCCATCGTCGGCCCCTTCGCCCGTGCCTGCTCCGTCGACGGCGTCAGGTGCCGCGCCAGCGAAGACCTCCTGAACGCTTGCTATCGAGTCGTGTGTTCGACAGATTCTGTCGCTTCGTCGTCAGAAGCTGTCGCGACACTGTAAATCCACGTGGTTGAACGGTAGAATCAGCGGTTTTCCGTACAACGCGTTGGAGTGATGGCATGGCGGACGTAAACAAGGTAGTTCTCGCGTATTCCGGTGGCCTGGATACTTCGGTAATCCTCAAGTGGCTGCAGGATACGTATAACTGCGAAGTGGTGACTTTTACCGCCGACCTGGGTCAGGGCGAAGAAGTCGAGCCAGCACGCGCCAAGGCGCAGGCCATGGGCGTCAAAGAAATCTACATCGACGATCTGCGCGAAGAATTCGTGCGCGATTTCGTGTTCCCGATGTTCCGCGCCAACACCGTCTACGAAGGCGAGTACCTGCTCGGTACTTCCATCGCTCGTCCGCTCATCGCCAAGCGTCTGATTGAAATCGCCAACGAAACCGGCGCCGACGCCATTTCCCACGGCGCGACCGGCAAGGGGAACGATCAGGTACGTTTCGAACTGGGCGCCTACGCGCTCAAGCCAGGCGTCAAAGTCATTGCCCCATGGCGCGAGTGGGATCTTCTGTCACGCGAAAAGCTGATGGATTACGCCGAAAAGCACGCAATCCCGATCGAGCGTCATGGCAAGAAGAAATCCCCTTACTCGATGGATGCCAACCTGCTGCACATTTCTTACGAAGGTGGCGTGCTGGAAGACACCTGGACCGAGCATGAAGAAGACATGTGGCGCTGGACCGTCTCGCCGGAAAAGGCGCCCGACCAGGCGCAGTATCTGGAACTGACCTACCGCAACGGTGACATCGTCGCCCTGGACGGCGTCGAGATGACCCCGGCCACTGTGCTGGCGACGCTCAACCGGATCGGCGGCGAACACGGCATTGGCCGTCTGGACATTGTCGAAAACCGTTACGTCGGCATGAAATCCCGTGGCTGCTACGAAACCCCTGGCGGCACCATCATGCTCAAGGCGCACCGCGCCATCGAGTCGATCACGCTGGACCGCGAAGTCGCTCACCTGAAAGACGAGCTGATGCCGAAATACGCCAGCCTGATCTACACCGGCTACTGGTGGAGCCCTGAGCGTCTGATGTTGCAACAGATGATCGACGCCTCTCAGGCTCACGTGAACGGCGTGGTGCGTCTGAAGCTGTACAAGGGCAATGTCATCGTTACTGGCCGCAAGTCCGACGACTCGCTGTTCGACGCCAACATCGCAACTTTCGAAGAAGATGGCGGCGCTTATAATCAGGCAGACGCTGCCGGTTTCATCAAGCTCAATGCGCTGCGCATGCGAATTGCCGCGAACAAGAATCGCAAGCTGTTCTGATCCACTCCGTTCAAGAGCAGCCCTGTCCGGGGCTGCTCTTTTTTCAACGCTTGCGCTGCTACCCTTCTTTGCCCTCGTTTTTACTTAGTGCTGCTGCGTGGCTTGCACAGTCATGGTCGGGCGCACCCGATCAATCGCGATCCGCTTTATCTTCTGGCGCCGCCTGCGCCATGTCGCCGTGTTCCCGGTTCTTGTTGAACTCAAAGCGATATGCCTGACCGATATCCCAGACGTCCCTGACGCCCAGGCCCAATAGTTGGGCTATTTCCGGCACCGTATATCCCAACGTCGAGTAATGCATTGCATGACCGGCAACCACGTCGTCAACCGTCGTGGTTTCTCGGCTTCGAGTGCTGCGAGTCCGCCTCACAGGGCGGCTGTAACGAATCTTCAACCCGTTTTCACTGGCGAGGCGCTTAATGTCCTTGCGGTTCATTCGTAAGGAGTACTGCAACGCCGAAACGCCGGCCCCCTTCGCCACGAGGCCCTTGAGCAGCTCCAGTTTGGTGTCCATCTCCGATTCGCAATCAGCCGCGGTCGCCGGCCCTGTCGGGTGCGCCGATTCCCCCGTCGTGCCTTCAGGAACTACATTGATGACGCCCCCGTGAGAAACATAATGCTCCACGGCATTGGCTATCTTTAGATGCTCAGCCGAGACGCCAGACGGATCTGTTTTTTTATTCATGGTTTATTCCTTTGAACGTGTTGATATACACGGCGCTGAAGTGCGCCGCAGTTCTGGATAAAAATAAACTTCGTATAAGAGGGTGCGGTCTTAAACCCGTTTATATCTTTCGTGCTATAAGCCCGGTAAGAGCATAAAAGAGTGTTAAAGACGCTAATTAATGAGTGCGTTGCAAGAAGGCGTCGTTATATCTGCGAATCGCCTGATGGCGTGCTTGAGAAAAAAGTAACGATTGGTAATTGCTTTGGCAAGTGAAAAATCCAGCGAAGCGGGGTTAGCGCTTTAATATTTTTTCAGCGGCAGATCCTGAGGTAATAATGGTCTGTTAGTTATGTAGTATTTTTCTGCTTCGCTATTCATTGCTGGATATCCGGCGCCCGATGGTATTACGTGAATGTCGGAGGAGCACTCGCAGTGCGGCGAACGGTCTTTTAACGTTAGTTGAAGTTCGCTGATCCAGCGCCTCTGCGGTGTGTCAGCGTCGCTCAAAAAGGCCTCGATTTTAGGGCAAAAATGTACGGATTCGGAAGCCTCCCAAGATGGGGTAGGAATCTTCCCAAAATAAATATGTATGAAAATGTGCGTGTGTAAATGTGTACTTTCAACGGAGACATCCGCCGCCGAGATATTTTTATGCTTGCAATATTTTTTGATTTTTGTTTTCTCACATGCTCGCAAGATCAGCTTATCCTGAGTTCAGAGCATGTCATTTGAAGTTGTGCAGGCATGCGTGACATGGCGGGGCAGAGGTGTTCTGAAAAGCGGCAGGACGACACGATTGAAATCCGGGCGAACGAATTTCCGGTCTTCACCCATATGTCCGCCGCAGCTAACCCGTTCACCTGATGCTTCAATAAGGTATTTGTTGATGTTCCATCCTGTTGAGAAACTCGGTTCGTCGTCGAGATGGGCTTCCTCGCATTATGTTCTGGCGTTCGCCGGATGGACTGACGTCGCACGGGAAGCACCGATGAAAAAGATCACAATGGATGCGGATGAGGCAGGTTTTGTAGGATTTTTCTGTGGCTTGAGTGGGAAAGGTCTTTGCCTGCTAGTCCGTAGGGAGGAGCGCCATGCAAAGCACTAAACGACTAAGCTATTGTGCGGGCTCTGAAAATTCGAACTGCAAAGAAATGGACTGCTCATGAATAAAGTGTTGATCGTGGATGATCACCCTGTCATTCGGCTTGCCGTACGCATGTTGATGGAGCGGCATGGTTACGAGGTCATTGCCGAGACGGATAACGGCGTGGATGCCTTGCAGCTGGCGCGTGAACATTTGCCCGATATCGTGATTCTGGATATCGGGATTCCCAAGCTTGATGGCCTTGAAGTCATCGCCCGCCTGACGGCCATGACGCTGTCGTTCAAGGTTCTGATCCTTACCTCGCAAGCGCCCGGTCACTTTTCGATGCGCTGCATGCAGGCCGGTGCTGCGGGCTATGTCTGCAAACAGCAGGACCTGACCGAGTTGCTGAGCGCCATCAAGGCGGTGCTGTCCGGCTACAGCTATTTCCCGAACCAGGCGCTGCACACGGTGCGCTCAAGCCTGGGCAATGCCACCGAAGCGGAAATGGTCGACCGACTTTCCGGACGTGAAATGATGGTGCTGCAGCAACTGGCCCGCGGCAAAACCAACAAGGAGATCGCGGACGGCATGTTTCTGAGCAACAAAACCGTCAGCACCTACAAGACCCGCCTGCTGCTGAAGCTCAATGCTCACTCGCTGGTGGACCTGATCGAACTCGCCCAGCGCAACGGACTGGTATGAATGCGCGTGCTGCCAACCCGCCCTTAAGGTGGTGAGGCATCGTCGCGGGGGTGACGTGTACAGGCCAAAGCCTCTCGTGCGCTGGAGAGGCTTGAGGGGAGGGTGGTTCAGAGATCGAAATCGTAATCTGCCAACTGCCGCTGCAGTCGACGTTCTTCCAGCAGATTATCAATGGTGCGGCGTTTGCTGAGATTGGTTTTAGCCGTTTCTACCGGTACTTGCGCGGCTTCGTCAGAGTCTCCGGAAACGAAGTCGTCATCCACGTCGATCTGCTCTTTGTCAGTGCTCATATGTTGACTCCAGACTTAAGCTGTCATTGGCGCACCTTATAGCGACAAACTTCAGTCCGGTAAAAAAGATTTTTTCAATCGATCAACTAGCTAGCGACCTATCGCTCAATCGTCGGAGGTTTTGTGCTTGTACTCGCACAGGTCCTCAATCCGGCAGCTGCCACACCGAGGCTTGCGCGCAATACAGACGTAACGGCCGTGAAGAATCAACCAGTGGTGGGCGTCGAGCAGATAATTCCGAGGCACGAACTTCATCAGTTTGTTTTCCACTTCAACCACGTTCTTGCCCGGTGCGATCCCGGTACGGTTGCTGACGCGGAAGATGTGCGTGTCGACGGCCATGGCGAGCTGGCGAAACGCAGTATTGAGCACAACGTTGGCTGTCTTGCGTCCTACACCGGGGAGTGCCTCCAGCGCTTCGCGCGTTTGCGGCACTTCGCCGCCGTGGAGCTCAATCAGCATGCGGCACGTCTCGATGACGTTCTTCGCCTTGCTGTTGTAGAGGCCGATGGTTTTGATGTACTCCGACAGCCCCTCCACGCCCAATGCGTAGATCGCCTGCGGGGTGTTCGCGACCGGGTAGAGCCGCGCCGTTGCCTTGTTCACGCTGACATCGGTAGCTTGCGCCGAGAGAATGACAGCAATCAGCAATTCGAACGGCGTGGTGTAGGCCAATTCAGTTTTAGGATCAGGATTGTCCTCGTGAAGGCGACGAAAGATTTCCAGACGTTTTGCTGCATTCATGAAAAGCGTATTCCTTGAGGAACGGTCGGGCGCGTGTCGCGGCTTCGGTAGATCGTGTGATGCTTGGGCTCACCTCAAGCGGGCGTCAATCAGGTTTGCCAGTGGCCAGATCAAATGAAGCCAGATGCTCAGCAGCCTGATCGACTTCGTTGCCAAGCGCTGCAATGTGCTCAGCGCAGGCGTGAGCCGCAATGGCTTTATTCAGCGCGGCACGGCGCATCGCCAGCTGGATTTTCGCGCGGTTCATGCCCGCAGTATCGACTTTGGCGGCGACCGGAGAAGGCGCCGGCTTCGGTGCTGCGGGAGCGCTTTCGAGTAGCTCTGCCAGTCCGCGTTCGGCTTCGTCAAATTCGCGCCCCAATTCAACCAACCTTGCCGCTTGCTCGGCCGTGGGTGGATGGCCAAACGCTTTGAGCGACTTGTGAAGCTGCGCCCGGCTCATGCTGACGTTAATGCGTGCCTGTTTGAGTGCCGCATCGTTGTCAGCGGCTCGTTGCAGACGGACGCGCTCCAGTGCCGCCTGCACCGGATCGGCGGGCGTGAGGCTGGCCGCAGGAGGCCGCTGCTGTCGGGCCAGACGCTCGGCCTGACGCTGTTTCTCTTCGCGTTCAAGGCGAGCATTGCGTGCTTCGAAACGCTGGCGTGCATGCCCGCGCTTGGCGGCTCGAGCGATGCGCTGAGCTTCGTTTGATGCAAGTCCGCCGACGACAGGCACGACAGAGGCGATAGGCAGCGGATGCAGTTCGATGCAATCGACCGGGCAGGGCGCCACGCACAAATCGCAGCCAGTGCATTCATCGACGATAACGGTGTGCATGAGTTTGGCCGCGCCGACGATGGCGTCCACCGGGCACGCCTGGATGCATTTGGTGCATCCGATGCACTCGGCTTCGCGAATGAACGCGACTTGCGCAGGCGCGCTTCCGCGATCGTTATCCAGTGCGATGATGGGCACATTCAGCAGGCGCGCGACTGCTGCGATGGTTTCGTCACCGCCGGGTGGGCATTTGTTGATCGCTTCGCCGTTGGCGATGCCTTCGGCGTAGGGCTTGCATCCTGGGTGGCCGCATTTGCCGCATTGGGTTTGCGGCAACAGGGCATCGATGCGCTGAATCAGGTTCATGCGTTGACCAGACTGGCGATCCACAGATCGCGAGCCACGTTCAGGGTTACTTGATGCGTTGACCTGGCTTGGCGCCGCTGTCAGGGCTCAGCAGGTAGATTTCTTCACCGCCAGGGCCTGCTGCCATCACCATGCCTTCGGAAATGCCGAAACGCATTTTTCGTGGCTTGAGGTTGGCAATCATCATGGTCAGGCGACCTTCGAGCTCAGCCGGATTCGGGTAAGCGCTCTTGATGCCGGAGAACACGTTGCGCTTCTCGTCGCCGATGTCGAGGGTCAGGCGCAGCAGCTTATCGGCACCTTCGACATGCTCGGCTTTTTCGATCAGCGCGACGCGCAGGTCAATGGCGGCGAACGCGTCGAAATCGATTTCCGGCGACAGCGGGTCCTTGGTCAGTTCACCGTTGCCTTGCGGACCCGTATCGGTGGCGTTGGCTGCCAGATCTTCTTTCGAGGCAGTGGTCATGGCTTCCACTTTTGCCGGATCGATGCGCGTCATCAGTGCCTGGAACGGATTGAGCTGATGGTTGCTCAGCAGCGTCAGGTGATCGTCCCAGGTCAACGGCGCGACGTTCAGGAACTGCTCGGCATCAGCCGCCAGATTCGGCAGGACGGGCTTGAGGAAGATCACCAGCTGGCGGAACAGGTTGATGCCCAGCGCGCAGATGGCCTGAACTTCGTCCTGTTTGCCTTCTTGCTTGGCCAGCGACCACGGCGCTTTGTCGGCGATCCAGGCGTTGGCGCGATCGGCCAGCGCCATGATTTCCCGCATGGCCCGCGCAAAGTCCCGTGCCTCATAAGCCTCGGCGATGCTCGGCGCGGCGGCGAGGAAGGCATCGGTCAGCTCCGGCGCGGCATTGCCCGCCACCAGCACGCCTGCGTTGCCCTTATGGATGAAGCCTGCACAGCGGCTTGCGATGTTGACCACTTTGCCGATCAGGTCGGAATTGACCTTTTGCACGAAGTCTTCGAGATTCAGGTCCAGATCGTCGACACCGCGGCCCAGCTTGGCTGCGTAGTAATAGCGCAGGTATTCGGGCGAGAGGTGCTCAAGGTAGGTGCGCGCCTTGATGAACGTGCCGCGGGATTTCGACATCTTCTGGCCGTTGACCGTCAGGTAGCCGTGGACATTGATCGCGGTGGGCTTGCGGAAGCCCGAACCTTCGAGCATGGCCGGCCAGAACAGGGCGTGGAAATTGACGATGTCCTTGCCGATGAAATGGTAAAGCTCGGTCGTGGAATCCTTGTTCCAGAATGCGTCGAAGTCCAGACCTGACGTGCGGTCGCACAGGTTCTTGAAGCTCGCCATGTAGCCGATGGGTGCATCCAGCCATACGTAGAAGTATTTGCCAGGTTCACCCGGAATCTCGAAACCGAAATACGGCGCATCGCGGGAGATGTCCCACTGCTGCAGGCCCGAGTCCAGCCACTCCGACAGCTTGTTGGCCACAGCGTCCTGCAGGGTGCCGCTGCGGGTCCAACTCTTGAGCATGGCGTCGAAGGCGGGCAGGTCGAAGAAGAAGTGCTTGGAATCCTTGAGAACGGGCGTGGCTCCGGAAATCGCCGATTTCGGGTCTTTCAGGTCGGTCGGTGCGTACGTAGCGCCGCATTTCTCGCAGTTGTCGCCGTACTGATCTTCAGTGCCGCATTTCGGGCAGGTGCCTTTAATGAAGCGGTCGGCCAGGAACATTTTCTTTTCCGGGTCGAAATACTGCGTGACCGAGCGCGTGGCGATGTGGCCAGCGTCGCGCAGACGTGTGTAGATCAGGCTCGACAGCTCGCGGTTTTCTTCAGCGTGAGTGGAATGGAAGTTGTCGAAGTTGACCAGGAAGTCGGCAAAGTCGGCGCTGTGTTCAGCCTGAACGTTGGCGATCAGTTGCTCCGGGGTGATGCCTTCCTTTTCTGCACGCAGCATGATGGCCGAGCCATGGGCGTCGTCCGCACACACATAAATGCACTGGTTGCCGCGGTGCTTCTGGAAGCGCACCCACATGTCGGTCTGGATGTACTCGAGCATGTGGCCAAGGTGAATGGAACCATTGGCATAGGGCAGGGCGCTGGTGACGAGAATCTTGCGTGGCTCGGACATGGGGCTCGGCTACTTGAAGTGAAACGGAGGTCGGCCACTATAAAGGCCTGAGCGTTTTTTTTCATCCCGCACAGCGTGTGGGAATCGGCTTCGCGAGTCTTGGGGAAAAACCCGGCCCCTCTTATTCCGACGAACGCGGTAGGATAGCCGCCTGTTTTGCTCAGTCTTTTTCGGGAGTGACCCATGAGCGCTGTCAACCGCGCAACGGTGGAGGCCGTCCTTCGCCAGTACACCGATCCTTATTTGAACCAAGACCCGGTCAGCGCCGGCTGCGTGCGGGCGATCGACATCGAAGGTGATCGCGTCAGCGTTCAGCTGCAGCTGGGCTACGCTGCCGACCTGTTCAAGAACGGCTGGGCGCAGATGCTGCAAATGGCGATAGGGAACCTCGATGGCGTGGCGTCTGCCAGTGTGCAGGTCGATACGCTGATCGGTGCGCACAAGGCACAGGGCCAGATTCCTGGCTTGGCCAACGTTAAAAACATCGTCGCCGTCGCCTCCGGCAAGGGTGGCGTGGGCAAATCCACCACCGCTGCCAACCTGGCGCTCGCTTTGTCGCGTGAGGGTGCGCGGGTGGGCATTCTCGATGCCGACATCTATGGACCCAGCCAGGGCGTGATGTTCGGCATTGCTGAAGGCACGCGTCCGCAGATCAAGGATCAGAAATGGTTCGTACCCATCCAGGCGCATGGCATCGAAGTGATGTCGATGGCTTTTCTGACCGATGACAACACGCCGATGGTCTGGCGCGGGCCGATGGTTTCCGGCGCGCTGCTGCAGCTGGTGACTCAGACCGCCTGGAACGATCTGGACTATCTGGTCATCGACATGCCGCCAGGCACCGGTGACATCCAGCTGACGCTGGCGCAAAAGGTCCCGGTTGCGGGGGCGGTCATCGTCACCACGCCTCAGGATCTGGCGTTGCTGGATGCCAAAAAAGGCGTGGAGATGTTCCGCAAGGTCAACATTCCCGTACTGGGCGTCGTCGAAAACATGGCGGTTCACATCTGCTCGAATTGCGGTCATGCCGAGCATCTGTTCGGTGAGGGCGGAGGCGAGAAGCTAGCGTCCCAATACGGCGTTGAGCTGCTGGCTTCGCTGCCGCTGTCGATGCTGATCCGCGAGCAGGCCGATGGTGGCAGGCCCACAGCCAACGCCGAACCGGAAAGTCAGATTGCGATGGTGTACCAGGAGCTGGCGCGTCACGTCGGCGCGCGCATCGTCCTGCAGGAAGCGGCAACGCCTGCGATGCCTGACATTTCCGTCAGCGACGATTAACGGGCAATCGTCCGGTCTGATGTGCAACTCCACTCGTCAGGGTGGGGTTGCTCGCTGGCGTTCGGTCGCTGAAGCAGTCCGGACAGGCACCGCGAGCAAGCTCAGTTCTACGGGTGTTGCATACTCTGCAAAACCTGCAGGCATAAAAAACCCCGCTTTGAGGGCGGGGTTTTTAAGCGAATCAGTACAAGTTAGATAACTTGAACTTCTTCAGCTTGCATGCCTTTCTGACCGCGGGTAGCGATGAAAGAAACCTGCTGGCCTTCTTTCAGGCTTTTGAAGCCGTCGGACTGGATTGCTTTGAAATGTACGAACAGGTCGTCACCGGA
>Ga0213834_100194_pt1 | contig 50905 bp, 40 predicted proteins | sample SWPTP12_FD_160580 | JGI IMG/M metagenome (GOLD analysis project Ga0213834, IMG submission 160580) | Coastal seawater microbial communities from Marineland, Florida, United States - SWP TP1 #2 | ecosystem: Environmental > Aquatic > Marine > Coastal | place: USA: Florida | collected 2016-08-06 | reverse complement strand
TCCGAGCCTCTCGACCGAAGCACTTCCTCGCCGTTCTGAACCTGCAACTTATTGAATTTCAAGGAGTTTTAGGTTCCGACTGCGCCGGAAGTGGGGCGAATTATAGAGAGATTAGGAGGGGCGTCAAGCACTTATTTAAACTTTTGTTGCAGCTCCTGCCCTTCTATTGGAAAGACGCGGGATTCGCCTCGCAATTGCAGGGATTCTCAGCACTAACAACAGCGCACCAATCAATGCATAGACCGCCCACTCTTTAAGATCGGCCCTGACTATCCAGAGGAAATGCAGCAACCCTAGGCCAAGAATCAGATATGCCAGACGATGCAGCTTCTTCCAACGCGCGCCCAACCGGCGCTGACTGTGACGATTGGACGTGACTGCCAGTGCCAGCAACCCCAGAAACGCCAGGCTGCCGACAATGATGTAAGGCCGCTTGACCAGCTCGACACCCAACTGCGCCCAATCGAACCCGAGGATGAAGAAGCCATACCCCAGCATATGTAGCAGCGCATAGGTAAAGCACCACAACCCCAATTGACGACGCACCAGCACCCACCCTGCCCAACCGGTGATCCGATGCAGCGGCGTCATCGTCAACGTGATCAGCAACAGCACCAGCGTCCCCAGGCCGAAGCGATCCACCAGCGCTTTGCCAGGGTCAGGGCCCAGGTCGAGAATCCAAGCCTGATGCAACCACATGACCGGTGCAATGCACGCCGCAACAAAGACGGCCAGGCGCCAGAACAGATAACGCATCAATAATTCGTCCGCAGATCCATACCTGTATAGAGAGAGGCGACCTGCTCCCCATACCCGTTAAACATTTCCGTTGGCCGGATGTTGGGGCTGAATAACCCACTCGGCAGCCGCCGCTCACGGGCCTGAGTCCAGCGCGGGTGATCGACGGTCGGGTTCACGTTGGCATAGAAGCCATATTCATTTGCCGCAATGCTTTGCCAAGTGGTCTTGGGCTGCTCGCTGACCAGACTGATACGCACGATGGACTTCACGCTCTTGAAGCCATACTTCCACGGCACCACCAGACGCAACGGCGCACCATTCTGGTTAGGCAACTCGCGGCCATACATGCCCACCGCCAATATCGCCAGAGGGTTCATCGCTTCATCCAGACGAAGCCCTTCTACATAGGGCCAGTCGATCAGGGCAAAGCTGGACCGCTGGCCCGGCATCATTTTCGAATCCTGCAGCGTTTCGAAGCGGATGTACTTGGCTTTGGAGGTGGGTTCGACCTGCTTGAGCAATTCGGAAATCGGGAAGCCCATCCACGGAATCACCATCGACCACGCCTCGACGCAGCGCAAACGGTAGATCCGCTCTTCCAGTTGGTAAGGCTTCATGAAGTCTTCGAGGGCATAGCGGCCCGGCTTCCCCACTTCGCCATCCACCACAACGGTCCAGGGTTCGGTTTTCAGGGAGTCTGCGTTTTGCGCGGGATCGCCCTTGTCGGTGCCGAACTCGTAGAAGTTGTTGTAGTGGGTGGCGTCCTTGTAGGGCGTGATGGCCTCGTTCTGGACAGTCACGGCCTGCCATTTTGTCGAAGGCAGTTTGTCCTTGAACCAGCCCGGCGCGCTGCCAGCGTCGACGCCGTCATATTGAGAAACCGGGTCGGCAGCTTGCGCCCAGGAAGGCAACGCGCTGACGGCGAGCCCAGCCAAGGATGCGCCCAACACAGCGCGGCGGGAGAGATAGATTGATTCAGGTGTGACATCCGACTCTTTGCAGGCGGATGCGGAAGGGATCTTGATGAGCATGGCGACTCCGCAGCCAAGGTGATTGACTCAACCTTATAGGCTGCGGAGTGCCCTGTGAAATGAATCTATGACTCTATTTGTGACGACGCAGGCGCAACAGATACTGAATCGGGCCAGACGCGGCATAACCGAGGAAAATCAGCAGCAGGATGCGCGGCGGATCGCTGAACACCACCGCGAATACCAGCACCACTGCGAGAATCGCCACGAAAGGCACGCGGCCCTTGAGGTCCAGTTCCTTGAAGCTGTTGTACTTGATGTTGCTGACCATCAGCATGCCGGCAGCCGCCACCAGCAGCGCCACCAGGAATGACAGCTTGGAGCCCTGGATGCCGTAATCGCTGAATGCCCACACAGTGCCTGCAACGACACCTGCTGCCGCCGGGCTCGCCAGACCAATGAAGTAACGCTTGTCGGCCTTGCCCACTTGGGTGTTGAAGCGCGCCAGACGCAACGCAGCGCCCGCCACATAGATGAAGGCGACCATCCAGCCGACCTTGCCCATGTCGCCCAAGGCCCAACCGAACGCCAGCAATGCCGGCGCGACGCCGAACGCAACCATGTCCGACAGGGAATCGTATTCAGCGCCGAACGCGCTCTGGGTGTTGGTCATGCGCGCAACCCGGCCATCCAGACCGTCGAGCACCATTGCAACAAAAATGGCGATGGCCGAGAAGGCAAAGTATTTGCTCGCCCCGGCCGCATCGCCTGCGCTCAAGGCGCTCTGCGCGCTCATGGCACTGATGATGGCGTAGAAACCGGCAAACAGGTTCGCCGTGGTAAACAGGTTGGGCAGCAGATAAATGCCGCGATGACGGACTTTGCGCCCTTCGTCGTCGTGGCCTTCTTCTATATGTTCATCGATCGGTAGCAGGCTTTCGGCGTCAGAGGCCTTGTTCGGCTCTTCGGGACGTTCGCTCATGGACAATACCTTGCAGCTATGAATTTTCGACAGGCGCTCGCAGCGACACGCGCCAGCAAACGATGCAGCTTTATACCAGATGAACCCCCAGAACGAAAAAACGCGACCCGAGGGGCCGCGTTCTTCGTAAACCGCAATCAGACTAAAGAATGTTAGTTCTTGGTCTGGTCAACGATTTTGTTCTTGGCGATCCAAGGCATCATCGAGCGCAGTTGCTCGCCGATGATTTCGATGCCGTGGGCTTTGTTGTTGCGGCGCTTGGCGGTCATCGATGGGTAGTTGGCAGCACCTTCAGCAATGAACATCTTGGCGTATTCGCCGTCCTGGATGCGTTTCAGAGCATTGCGCATGGCCTGACGGGATTCGGCGTTGATGACTTCAGGACCGGTCACGTACTCGCCGTATTCGGCGTTGTTGGAGATCGAATAGTTCATGTTGGCGATACCGCCTTCGTACATGAGGTAAACGATCAGCTTCAGTTCGTGCAGGCACTCGAAGTAGGCCATTTCTGGCGCGTAGCCCGCTTCAACCAAGGTTTCGAAACCGGCTTTGACCAGCTCGACGGTACCGCCGCACAGTACGGCTTGTTCGCCGAACAGGTCAGTTTCGGTTTCGTCCTTGAAGGTGGTTTCGATGATGCCGGTACGGCCACCGCCAACGCCCGAAGCGTAGGACAGAGCGACGTTCTTGGCGTTGCCCGAAGCGTCCTGGTAGATAGCGATCAGGTCAGGGATACCGCCGCCTTTGACGAATTCGGTACGTACGGTGTGACCTGGCGCTTTTGGCGCGATCATGATCACGTCCAGATCAGCGCGCGGCACAACCTGGTTGTAGTGAATCGCGAAGCCGTGGGAGAAGGCCAGGGTGGCGCCCTTCTTGATGTTCGGCTCGATTTCGTTCTTGTACAGCTGGGCCTGGAATTCGTCCGGGGTCAGGATCATGACCAAGTCGGCAGCCGCAACGGCGGAAGCAACGTCAGTCACTTTCAGGCCATGGGCTTCAGCCTTGGCGACAGTAGCCGAACCTTTACGCAGGCCAACGGTGACATCAACGCCGGAGTCTTTCAGGTTGCACGCTTGGGCGTGGCCTTGGGAACCGTAACCGATGATGGCAACTTTTTTGCCCTGGATGATGGAAAGGTCGCAGTCTTTGTCGTAATAAACTTTCATGAAATTCCCCTGTTATCTTGGCCGTTCAGGCCATTCGCAAAATGTATTGGTTTAGATGCTCAGCACTTTGTCGCCGCGGGCAATGCCCGTGACGCCGCTGCGTACGGTTTCCAGGATGGCGGTGGTGCCAATGGCCTGAATAAAGCTATCCAGTTTGTCGCTCGTCCCTGTCAGCTGCACGGTGTAGACACTGCTGGAAACATCAACGATCTGGCCGCGGAAGATATCCGTGGTGCGCTTGATCTCGGCGCGCTGGGCACCGGTGGCCTTGACCTTGATCAGCATCAGTTCGCGCTCGATGTGAGCACTCTCCGACAGATCGACCAGCTTGACCACTTCAACCAGCTTGTTGAGGTTCTTGGTGATCTGCTCGATCACCTCATCATGACCGACGGTGGTCAGCGTCAGACGCGACAGGGTCGGGTCTTCGGTTGGCGCCACGGTCAGGCTTTCGATGTTGTAGTTGCGCTGCGAAAACAGGCCGACGACGCGAGACAGAGCACCCGGTTCGTTTTCCAGCAAAAGCGAAATGATGTGCCGCATGTTAGGTACGCTCCGTCTTGCTCAGCCACATATCGCGCATCGAGCCGTCTCTGATCTGCATCGGGTAGACGTGCTCGGCAACATCGACCTGGATGTCGAGGAACACCAGGCGATCTTTCATGGCGAACGCTTCTTCCATCTTCGGCTTCAGGTCTTTCAGATCGGTGATCTTCATACCGACGTGACCGTAGGCTTCGACCAGCTTCACGAAATCAGGCAGCGACTCCATGTAAGAGTGCGAGTGACGACCGCTGTAGCTCATGTCCTGCCACTGACGGACCATGCCGAGCACGCCGTTGTTGAGCAGGATGATCTTGACCGGCAGGTTGTACTGCAGGCAGGTCGACAGCTCCTGGATGTTCATCTGGATGCTGCCTTCGCCGGTAACGCAGGCGACGTGGGCATCCGGGAAGCTCAGCGCAACGCCCATGGCGGCCGGAAGACCGAAGCCCATGGTGCCCAGACCACCGGAGTTGATCCAGCGATTAGGCTTGTTGAAGCGGTAGTACTGCGCCGCGAACATCTGGTGCTGGCCCACGTCGGAGGACACGTAAGCATCCCCTTTGGTGACTTCGCACAGGGTTTCGATCACGGTCTGCGGCTTGATCAGACTGCCATCACCACGGTTGTACGGGAACAGGTCGCCGCCGGCACGCCACTCGTCGATCTGCTTCCACCAGGTTGCAACGGACTCCTTGCTCGGGGTCTCGCCGATTTCCTTGAGGGTCGCCACCATTTCGGTCAGCACGCTCTCCACGGGACCGACGATAGGCACGTCTGCTTTGATGGTCTTGGAGATCGAAGCCGGGTCGATGTCGATGTGAATGATCTTGGCGCCGGGGCAGAAACGCGAAGCACCGTTGATGACGCGGTCGTCAAAACGCGCGCCAACAGCCAGGATCACGTCGGAGTGGTGCATTGCCAGGTTGGCGGTGTAGCTGCCGTGCATGCCGAGCATGCCGACGAACTGACGGTCAGTACCCGGATACGAGCCAAGGCCCATCAGTGTATTGGTCACTGGCGCATTCAGCAGTTGCGCCAGTTCGGTCAGCGGCGCGGAGCCGTTGCCCATGACCACGCCGCCACCGGCGTAGATGATCGGACGCTTGGCGGCCACGAGCATTTCCACAGCTTTGCGGATCTGACCCGAGTGCCCGCGAACGGCCGGGCTGTAGGAACGCAGCTTGGCTTTTTTCGGGAAGACGTATTCGAACTTCTCGGCCGGGTTGGTCATGTCTTTCGGGATGTCGACAACGACAGGACCAGGACGACCGGACTGCGCCAGGTAGAAGGCCTTTTTCAGGACTTCCGGAATTTCCGACGGGTGCTTGATCATGAAGCTGTGCTTCACGATCGGGCGGGAGATACCGATCATGTCGGTCTCCTGGAACGCGTCGGTACCGACCATGGTGCTTGGAACCTGACCCGACAGGACAACCATCGGGATGGAGTCCATGTACGCAGTCGCGATACCGGTGATGGCGTTGGTGGCGCCGGGACCTGACGTCACCAGAACCACGCCTGCCTTGCCGGTGGCGCGCGCATAGCCGTCGGCCATGTGAGTGGCAGCCTGTTCGTGACGAACGAGGATGTGGCTCACGGCCGGTTCTTTGAACAGCGCGTCGTAAATATGCAGGAGGGCACCGCCGGGGTACCCATAGATATGCTCAACGCCTTCGTCACGCAAAAAGCGGACGACCATTTCAGCGCCAGATAAAAGCTCCACGTTGTTCACCTCTAAAACGCCAGAATACCGTCCACAAAAGAGGAGACGGGTCTTAATAGGTTTACTGCCAGCAGAGCATGAGCGACGGTGGTCGCCGACTACGTCAGCACTGACTGAGCAAGTATTGGGATCGCCCCTTAAGTGTTTCGGGGTCTTCCCACCCAGCGCGAGGTAACGCGTTGCGGGTGTAACAGGTCGACGCGGGTGTGCGCCTCATGATCTGCCGAGACGGTCTGCTTCTGGCAGTCCCTCTACAGCGGACTTTGGATTGTTCTGATTCGCCCCTCTCAAGTCAAGTCATCGATGCGCTTTCTTCACTCACGCGCCACGAAAAAGCACCGAATGAGGTCGTCGCCGCGTCCTTGTGATAGGTTTCCACCGCACAGCAAACGAAGTTAAGGAAGCCGTATGCGCTGGACGATGCTCGCCGCCACGCTGACATTGGCAGTCATTTGTGCCACCGGTCAGGCGGCGCAGATTTATAAATGGGTGGATGCTCAGGGGGTCACGCATTTCGACGCCCAGCCGCCTGCCGGACAGCCGGCTCAGGAAATCGAATCGCCAAAGCCGGTCCCCCCTCCTCCCGCCGCGCCCGTGCAGCCCGAGGCCAATCAGGAGCAACAGGCGGTCGATGCGAAGGTAAAGAAGCAGGTGGCCGCTCAGGAGGCCAAGCGTACGGAGTACTGCGAGCGCCAGCGCACCAATCTCGCTCAGTTGCAGAACAACCCGCGAGTGCGTGAAGAGGTGAACGGGGAGTTTCGGCGGTTTACCGAAGAAGAGCGTCAGGCGCGTATCGCCGAGGTCAAGAAGTCCATCGACGACACGTGCAACTGAGGATCACACGGACTCGGTAATCAAGCGGTCGAACTGCGCCAGCAGGTCCTGCAACGCGCGAGTTTCCTGCGCACGACTGGCGTAGACCATCTGCGCCATTTCCAGAATGCCCGACGCATTGGGCAGCGCCAGATCCTGCTCCAGGATGACTTTCATCCGGGGCAGGAAAATCCATTGCAGCCACTGATCGAAATCCAGCGTGTCGACGCAGAACGGCTCTCGACTCGACAGCGCCTCGACGCTGGGCGATACATCTTTCCACCAGCCAAGCACACGCAGTTCACGCTCGATCAGCAGCAGTTGATCGGCGATCTTGGGAAAGCGTTTATCCATTGGCCTTCTGCCGCGCCAGCGCCGCGCCCGCTGCATCGCCTTGCTTCTCGCGAGCCTGGGCGATCAAACCCCACAGGCTGGCTTGCAGGCTGGCACGACCATTGGCGTAGGTCAGACCACGACGGGCCAGTTGCTCGGCCTGAGGAGCATCGCCCTGGGCCAGACGCACTTGCGCCAGGCGATACAGCACCTGAGGCTCACGTGGAGCGACACGCTGTGCACGCTCAAGGCTTGATGACGCGCCATTGAGGTCGCCACTGCCCTGTTGTTGCTGGGCAGTGGTCAGCAACGCGAGTACCGGGCCATCCAGTTGCTCATCAGCCGACAAACCGCCGCTTGAGGCCGAAGGGATGCCCGTCGGCGCCGACGACGAAGGCATGTTGTAGGTGTTGCTGGTCGCGGCAGGCGGCGTGTAGATGTTGTTCGCCGGTGCCTGGTAAACCGGGGACGTGGTGATCGGCGCACTGCTGATCGGCGCCGAACTTGGTGGCACGAAAGTCGAAATCGGCGCTGCGCTGGCGTTGGCGCCACCAGGCACCATGACCGTTACGCCGGAGTCTTCTTGAATCGATTGCGCTTGCGCCGGGCTCTGCACCGGGGCGCGATACGTGTTGTTACGGTTCGCCGAGACCCGCTCGCTGTTGGACACACGAGAGCCGGAGTCCACCACCGGAATATTGCTGCGCGTCTGACTGGCGCAACCGTTGAGCAAAGCCAGAGCTGTTAAAGCCGGAATCCACCACTTGTTCACTTCACACCCTCTTCGCTTAGTTCAACCAGCCTTTGACCCAGTCCATCACCGATTCGGCAGGCGCCGACGGGCCGCCACAGGTCGGGCCGGGTTGCGGCTCACTGCCGCGAATATACGGCATCTGCACGGCGCCCGGGCAGCTTGCATCGGTGCCTTGGCCGGTGGATGCATTGACCCACGCCTGAACGACGTTGTCAGGCATGGCCATGTCCAGCGGCAACGGATCCGCCTTCTTCATGAAACTGGTCCAGATCTGCAAGGCACCGGTGGCGCCGGTAAACGGCGTCTTGCCGTTGTCGTCGCGGCCCATCCACACGATCGCCAGCAAGTCCTGGCTGAAACCTGCGAACCAGCTGTCGCGCGAATCGTTGGTCGTGCCGGATTTGCCCGCCAGATTCAGCGTGCTTGGCAATACGTTGTACACCGACTTGCCCGTACCTTCGCGCATCACGCGCTGCATGGCGTTCTGCAGCAGATAGATGGAGCCCGGATCGAAGCGCTGCTGGATCTGGAACGGATACCGCTTGAGCGGCTCACCCTCGGCGGTGAGTACGCTGCGAATGCCGCGCAGTGGCGTATTGAAGCCACCGCTGGCGATGGTCTGGTACATGGTCGCCACTTCGATCGGGCTCAGGGCGCCCGCCCCCAGCAACATCGAAGGGAACGTCGGCCAGTCGCGAGTCACGCCCAGCTTGGTCAGTGTCTTGAAAACGTTCGGCACGCCCAGATCCAGACCCAGCTTGGCGCTGGACAGGTTGTAGGAATGCGCCAGCCCCTGGTACAGGAAAATGTTGCCGTGGGCCTTGTGATCGAAATTCTGCGGCTTCCAGATCTGGCCGTCAGCGCCTTTGACCTGGAACGGCTCATCCGGCACCCAACTGGTCAGGGTGTACTGCTGCGGACGCTCGAGCGCAGTGAGGTAGATCGCCGGTTTGACCAGCGAGCCGATTGGACGCACCGCATCCAGTGCGCGGTTGAAGCCCGCGAACCCGGCCTGACGGCTGCCGATCAGCGCTTGCACTTCACCGGTTTCCGGATTGGTCACGACCATGGCCGTTTCCATATCCTCCGAGCCCTTGCGCCCAGCCATCTTGGCGAAACTCTCACGCACGGCCGCTTCGGACTTCATCTGCAGGATCGGGTCGAAACTGGTGAAGATGCGTAGGCCTTCTTCGGTCAAGTCTTCGTCGCGGTAGTCCTGACGCAGCTGGCGTTTGACCAGATCGAGGAAATCAGGGAACGAGCTGTCCGCCAGCGAGCCCATCTTCGTCACACCCAGTGGCATTTTTTTCGCGGCGGCGACCGCCTCGGCCGAAGCGACACCCTGCTGCTCCAGCAAGTCGAGCACCAGATTGCGACGCTCAAGGGCGCGATCCGGATTGCGACGGGGGTTGTAATAGGAAGGCCCTTTGACCAGACCCACCAGCAACGCCACCTGATGCAGCTTGAGCTCCGACAGCGGCTGACTGAAGAAATACTGGCTGGCCAGCCCGAAGCCGTGGACTGCACGCTGGCCGTCCTGACCGACGAACACTTCGTTGAGGTAGGCTTCGAGGATTTCCTGCTTGCTGTAGTGCATTTCCAGCAGCACAGCCATCATGATTTCGGTCAACTTACGCGTGATGCTGCGCTCATTGGTCAGGTAGAAGTTTTTGACCAACTGCTGCGTCAGTGTCGAACCACCCTGACGCAACTGACCCGCCGAGGCGTTGACCCAGAAGGCCCGCACAATGGATTTCGGCGACACACCCAGGTGGTGATAGAAATCACGGTCCTCAACGGTCACCAGGGTGTCGAGCAAATAAGGCGGCGCCTGATCAAGCTTGATCAGGATGCGGTCTTCGAGGTTTTTCGGGTAAAGACCGCCAATCAGCAGCGGCTCAAGCCGCGCCACGGCCAGTTTGGAGCCGTTGGCAGCGGTCAGGTCGGCGACGTAATCGCCGGAAAAGCGCACGTGAATCTGCTGGGCAGGGTCTGCGCCTTCATAAAACTGGAAGCCGCGGGTATTCAGATCGACGTTGTTGCCGTTGACCGACGCAGCGCCTGGCCCGTTGGCGACGCTTTCGCGGCGATAACCCAGGGCGTCGAGCTCGAGCAGGAAGTCGTCACGCGACAGCTTCTGGCCGACGAACAGCTCGAGCGGGCGGGCGTAAACCTTGGCCGGAATCGTCCAGCGCTTGCCGGAGAATTTTTCCTGGACGATGGAATCCAGGTAAACAGCAAAGCAGGCCAGTATCACCAGTCCGACAAGACTGAGTTTCAGGGCCCAGCCCAACAGGCTGCGCAGGCGGCTGTTGGTGGGTTTGGGGGATTTTTTTGCAGTGCGGGATCGAGTCATGGCGGCGGATTATACGCACTTTCAAAGTCATCGGCAGACCACCTCACAGCGGTTTGCAGCGATGCGCCGAGCGGCCATAATGGCCACCTTTAGTCATTTCACTATCGACTTAACATCTTTCAAGGATCGTCCGTGAGCCAGACACTGATAGCAGCGCTTCAAAATCCTGCCCTGTTTTCCCATCCGGTGGAGCAATTTCAGGTCATCGAAACGCATATTTCATGGGTGCTGCTCACTGGCCCCTACGTTTACAAGATCAAGAAACCGATGAACTTCGGCTTCCTCGATTTCACCACCCTGTCGGCTCGCGAACACTTCTGTCATGAGGAGCTCAAGCTCAACGGTCGCCTGACTGAAGATTTGTATCTGGAAGTTTTGCCGATCACTGGGACCACTGAAGCGCCTCAGTTGGGTGGCGCAGGCGAAGCCATCGAATTCGCTCTGAAAATCCGCCAGTTCCCGCAAGACGGCCTGCTCAGCACCTTGCAGGCAAAAGGCGAACTGACCACCGCTCACATCGACGAAATGGCCCGCCAGATCGCCGATTTCCACATGAGCACGCCACGGGTGCTGTCGGAAAACCCGTTGGGCTCGCCTGAGTACGCGATGGCACCTGTCACGCAGAACTTCGAACAGATCCTGCCATTTCTGAGCGAGAAGGCCGACCTCGTTCAGCTCAATGCACTGGAAGCCTGGGCCAACGCCAGCTATGCACGCCTTGAACCGCTGATGGCCCGTCGCAAGGCCGAAGGCTTCATCCGCGAGTGCCATGGTGACATCCATCTGGGCAACATGACGCTGATCGACGGCAAGGTGGTGATTTTCGACTGCATCGAGTTCAACGAGCCGTTCCGCATGACCGACGTCTATGCCGACATCGGTTTCCTGGCCATGGACCTGGAAGACCGCGGGCTGAAAAGCCTGTCCCGTCGCCTGATCAGCCAGTATCTGGAGCACACCGGCGATTACGAAGGTCTGGAACTGCTGAACTTTTATAAAGCCTACCGCGCGCTGGTTCGCGCCAAGGTGGCCCTGTTCAGCCTGTCCGCCGATGCCGATCATGTGCAGCGCGCCACTACCCTGCGCCAGTACCGCAACTACGCCAACCTGGCGGAAAGCTACAGCGCCATTCCGTCGAACTTCTTGGCAATCACCCACGGCGTCTCGGCTGTCGGTAAAAGCCACGTGGCCATGCGTCTAGTGGAAGCGCTGGGCGCCGTGCGTCTGCGCTCGGATGTCGAACGCAAGCGCCTGTTCGGCGACAGCCAGGACCTGTATTCGGCAGACATCAGCAGCAAGACCTATCAACGCCTGAATGAACTGGCAGCGGTTGTCCTGCACGCCGGCTTCCCGGTGGTGATCGACGCCACCTACCTGAAGCACGAACAGCGCCTGACCACTGCCAATGTCGCCGAGGCGACCGGAGCGCCGTTCCTGATCCTCGATTGCGCCGCGCCAAAGGCGGTCATCCGGGGCTGGCTGGCGCAACGTCAGGCACAGAACAGCGACCCTTCCGACGCCACGATGGAAGTCATCGAAGCGCAGCTGGCCAGTCGCGAGCCTTTGACTGCCGACGAAACACTGCGCACCCGCCACGTCGAGACCAACCTCAGCGGCGATCTGGACAAGCTGGTGACGGACATCCGTCAATGCCTGCCGGGCCTGTAAAACCGGCCTTCAAGCAGGGACTGCACCAATCATCGAATCGTGAAGAACATCACTTCACGACTCGATGATGGTGGCATTATAATGGCGCCAGAATTCCAATAAGGTGACGCCAGGATGAACCAGCCCAAACAGCTCGACTCGCCGCTTTTCGCCCTGCTGCGAAAAGATGACGTGAACGCCTTCAATCTCCAACGTCCCAAAACCGGCCCTATCGATCTTGCGGGCGGCGATTTTCGCGGCCTGGATCTGCGCGAGCTCAATGCTGACGACATCGACTTCTCGGACGCCTACTTTCGCTCAGCCGACCTGCGAGGCGTGGATTTCCGCACAGCGTCGCTGGAAGGCGCCAGCATCGCCCACGCGCAAATCTCCGGCGCCTATTTTCCGCCTGAATTGAGCGCCGACGAGATCCTCATGTCCGTCAATTTCGGCACCCGCCTGCGTTACCGCACCCGCTGAGTCATATCGACGCTCGCGCTCGCGAGACGCCTGCTTCCTGCCCTGCATGCACAGACATGCCGGGCCTGCGCCAATTGAATGACCTCATTTGATGCTACCGTCCGGCGGCTGGCCCGGAATTTGCGCATCAATCCAGTCGAGTGCGAAATAACCTGCAACTACACTGATTGCATGACTTGCATAGGCAGTGTTTACAAGTCCAGGAGGTCAGGACCAAGGAGCAACACCCCGCAAGGAGGCATCATGGAAGACGAACTGTTACGGATGAAGAATCTGGGCAAGACATCCGCAAGATGGCTACACGCATCCGGCATTCACAGTGCCGCCGATCTACGCCGACTAGGAGCCATTGGGGCCTATCGAGCCGTCAAGACCCGCGGGTTTCGAACCTCCAAATCATTGCTCTATGCCATCGAAGGCGCACTGCTCGATAAGCATTGGTGCGACCTTCCCGTCACACACAAGCAATTGCTGATCGAAAAACTGGCAGGAAGCACGGACGCCAGCATCGCGTCCGACAGCCCGTCCTGAAATAGTTTGCGATTGCCTGTTGACTTACAAATGAGAATCACTATGATTATCACATCCGGTCGCGAGACTGGCTGGTAACCTGAAAGGCTCCTTGGTTCGGACTCTCAGATTATCTCCTCATCAGGCTAATCACGGTTTTTGACCCGGCTCTTTGCCGGGTCTTTTTTTGCCTGTCTGTTTTGTGTCGGCCTTTTACGGCCGAACCCCCAAATGCGTGAGCAGATCATCCAGCAGGCTATTGGCCCCCAATCGCAAGCGCCCCGGCTCGAGCCAACCGGGCCCGAATCGCGCCTGAGCCATCTCCAGATACAGGCGCGCCTCGCTCAACGTGCGGACATTGCCAGACGCCTTGAACCCCACCTGCGACCCCAGTTCGGCAATCGCCTCAATCAGAATCCGCGCCGCCTGCGGCGTAGCACTGACGATCTGTTTGCCGGTGCTGGTCTTGAGAAAGGCTGCACCTTCACGAATGGCCGTGCGGCAGACACCGTGGATGATTTGCGGATCGCGCAGCACACCGGTTTCCAGGGTGACCGTCAGCCTGCCGCGCTGCCCGCATTTGGCCTTGCAGGCGGCGATCATTTCGCCACCGAGCTGTTTGTTGCCGCTCATCTGCGCATTGAAGGGGTACACCAGATCGATTTCGTCGACACCCGCGAGCATCGCGGCGTGGGTTTCCGATTCGACGCTGCTGATCGAAGCCCCTCCGTTTGGGAAGTTAACAACCGCGACCACCCTGATTTCACGGGCGTGAAGGGTGTCGAGTGTCCTGCGTGCCAGCCCGGCGAACCGGGGCGATACACAAACCGCTGCGACGTTTCCTACCGGCGTCAGTGCCCTTTGACACAGCGCAACGATGCGTTCCGAAGAATCGTCCGCATTCAACGATGTGAGCTCCAATAGCCCTATCGCTTTATGAGCCACCTCTTCGTCGCTCTCAAACACCTTGTTCATCTCGCCCTCCTCGTCACCCGGCCAGATCCGGGGCTGCGACGATAATCCAGGGCGAAGGCGCGTGAACGGCCACCGGGGTTCTAGAGAGCAGGCCTACGCGACTATCAGAAATGTCCTAAGGAATTTGCCTGCAAAAAACGCAGTTTTGTCAGCCCGAAGGCACGCGCATCTGGGCGCAATAATCCTGATCGGGGATCGCCGCGGTGAACCAGACGTAATCGGCGCTGTGAGGTTCGACCTCGCTGCCGACCTGAGCGAACAGCAAGACCACCGGTTTATCGGTGCTGCCCAGATCGGCGAGGTGCAGCGGCACGCCGAGGTCCTTACGCACGTGGTAACTGCCGGCAAACAGCAGCGCAGGTGCGGGCGCGTCCATCACGCGATGGGCCATGCGCCGATCGCGCTGTTGCTGGACAGCCAGCATGGCGGGCAACACATCCTCGGGCAGCAGGCCACAGTGGGATTCACGGACCTGATTCAGAAGCTGTTCACGAACAGCGCTGCTGGTCGACAGCGTGCCGCTCAGTACAGGGCGCTGGTGATAAATCGCCCCCACTTCCTGAGCGCCAAGGTTGGCCGACAGCAGCGGATACGGCTGAGCCAGGGCAAAACGCATCACCGGGCCATACAGCGCCCAGTCCCAGCCTTTTTGCCAGCCGAGGACAACGGGAAGATCGGCGGGATAGTCGCCCTGATGAATCTGCTTTTGCACAGCATCGACTGCCGATTGCTGATCAGGCGTCAGCATCTCCAGCAACAGGCTGCCTTGCTCGCGTTGATCGGCAAGCGCCTGCAACAGCCACAGCTGCAGCGCGTGGTGGTCAGGGTTGTCATGCTGCTCGCCGACCAATACCTGCGACGCGCCAGCCAGCCGGGCGATGAGTTGCTGCGGGGTCAGGGTTTGCCCGCTGTTGAGATCCCGAATCATGCCCAGATCCACATCTTCACGCCCTTCAGGGCTCTGCCAGGTGGGGAGAGGCGGTAACGTTGGCGGCGACTGGCACGCGCTTGCCAAGGACAACACCAGCAAAAGCAGGTAACGACGCACACGAACTCCTTGCTCAGCGCGCGATGATCAGCGGATGCCCCCGCTCGGGATGCCGCTGCACCAGCACTTCCAGCCCGAACACGGCCTTGAGCGCATCAGGCACCAGCACTTCTTCAGGCGAACCGAATGCATAAGGACGCCCCGACTCCAGCAACAGCAGGCGATCGCAATAGCGCGCGGCCAGGTTCAAGTCGTGGAGGATCACCATCACGGCGCCGCCGCGATTGGCAAACTCGCGCACGGCCTGCAGCGTGGTGTGCTGATGCAGCGGGTCGAGCATCGAGGTCGGCTCGTCGAGCAACAGCGTCTGCCCACCCTCACCCGGCCACAACTGCGCCAACACACGGGCCAGATGCACCCGCTGGCGCTCACCACCCGACAACGCCAGGTAACTGCGATCCTGCAAATGCCAGGCATCGGCGGCCTCAAGTGACGCCTGGATAATCTCGGCATCCCGTTGCTGGCCGCTGTCGTGGGGCAAACGGCCCATGGCCACCACTTCATGCACCTTGAACGCGAAGCTCAAGGTCGAACTCTGCGGCAACACCGCCAGACGTCTTGCCCGTTGCTGGCCCGACCAGTGCGAGAGCGGCTGGTCATCAAGCCAGAGCTGTCCAGCGCTGGTTTTCAGTTCCCCACACAATGCGCCCAGCAGCGTGCTCTTGCCAGCACCGTTCGGCCCCAATATGCCGAGCATCTGACCGGGTTCGAGCATCAGGTCGATATCGGCCAGCACGCACTTGCCGTCCCGATGAACGCTAAGGTTTTCGGCTTTCATCATCCGGTACGGCCTCGAACCAACAGAAACAGAAAAAACGGCGCACCGATAAGCGCGGTAACAATCCCGATCGGCAGTTCAGCCGGCGCCAGCACCAGCCGCGCAAACACGTCGGCCAGCAGCAACAGACTGGCTCCGGCCAGTGCCGAGGCAGGCAGCACCACGCGATGATCAGGGCCTGCAATCAGACGCACCAGATGCGGCACGATCAGCCCCACAAACCCGATCAACCCGGCGGCCGCCACCGCCGCACCGACGCCCATTGCGATGCACAACACCAGTTCGCGCTTGAGCCGTTCCACCTCGATGCCCAGATGACGCGCCTCCGACTCGCCGAGCAGCAGCGCATTCAGCGCCTTGGCCCTGCGCGGTAACCAGAGGATGACCAGCACACACACCAGCAACAGCGGCCAGAGCCTGGTATAGCTGGCGCCATTGAGGGTGCCCAGGTTCCAGAACGTGAGGGTGCGCAATGTGGCGTCGTCAGCCAGGTAGGAAAACAGACCGATGATCGAACCTGCCAGCGCAGTCATCGCCACCCCGGCCAGCAGCATGATGCCGACGCTGGTCTGGCCATCCCGGCGTCCGAGGCGATAGACGATGCCGGTCACAATCAACCCGCCGGCAAACGCCGAGATTGACAGCAAATAGGGCTCAATGGCGTCCGGCAAACCGCCAACGGACGCACCTGCGACGATCGCTATGGCGGCGCCCAGCGCCGCGCCGCTGGAGACGCCTACCAATCCGGGATCAGCCAGCGGATTTCGAAAAAGCCCCTGCATCGCTACGCCCGACAATGCCAGCACGGCGCCGACTGCCAGCCCGAGCAGCGTTCTGGGCACACGAATCTGTCCAAGGATCAGCTCGGCCTGCTCAAGGTTGTCACCCGAAACCGGCACGCCGAGCAGGCGTAATCCGGCGCGCAGGGTGTCCATGAGCGGCAGGCTCACGGGCCCCAGCGCCAGCGAAAGCCAGATCGCCAGCACACAAGTGACGCTCAGCACGATGAACAGGCTGCGAGGTTGCAGGATGACCCTCATTGCGCGGGCGTGACCTTGGCGTTGAGCGAGGAATCAGCCGGGTAGAAGGCTTTGGCCAGGGCTTTCATGGCCTCAGGCAGGCGTGGGCCCAGGCCGCCGACCAGCAGCGTGGGGTCGACTTCGATCAGGCGGTTGTTACGTGCAGCTTGAGTCGCAGCCAAGAGCGGGTTCTCCCGGAGCAGGGCCTGACGGGAAGATGTGCCGTTCTGGACTCGATCAGTGAACACCAGGACTTCAGGGTTCATGCCGGCCATAGCCTCTGCGGAAAAAATCTTGTAACCGGTGTGGGTCGCCAGGTTGCGGCCTCCAGATTGCTTGATCAGCCAGTCCCCTACAGTGCCAAGCCCCGCAACCATCGGCGCTGCGCCCGCATGGCTGACCAACAGCAGCACGCCTGGCGCCGATTGATGCTGTTGCGCCTGGGCAACCCAGCTGTGCTGGCCCTCCAACTGTCTGGCGTACTGTTCACCGGCCTCGCGGGCCTGAGTTTCTTTGCCGAGGAGAGCACCGAGTTTTTGCAGATTACCCTGCAGCGAGCTGATTTCAGCGCCTGCGGAGAGGACTTCAACCTTCACGCCCGCGGCGCGCAATTGTTCCAGCACTGGGGGCGGCCCCATTTCCTCGGTGCCCACCAGAATATTCGGCCGCAGGCTCAGGATGCCTTCCGACGACAACTGCCGCTGATAGCCGATGCTCGGCAGCGACTTGATCGATTCGGGGTGTTGGCTGGTGGTGTCGATGCCTACCAGATGCGATTCCCCGCCCAGCGCGACGATCCATTCCGTCAGCGCGCCACCGGCACTGACCCAGCGCTGGGGCTGAGCATCGGCCATCACCAGATGCGTGAATGAAAGCCCAATCAGAACAGCAGTCAGCTTGGCGATGAAGCGCATAAGGGGAAGCGTCCTTAATAGAGAGGGAGCGCGTCTGAAGAAGCCTGGAATCGACGCGTCATTTGCAGAGCTGTCAGACTAGGCCGCCCGCGACAGCGGGGCAATTTGATAATGACTTGCATTTACACGTCAAGCGCGAAGGAGGCTCCGCTGAACTACTTGTGTAACGGAATGGATCTGGCCGAAGGAACAGGCCGTGGCTTCGAGGTCGATGGCCTGTCACTGTTGGTCGTGCGGCGTGCCGGGCAGGTCTACGCGTACCGGAATCGCTGCCCCCATCGCAGCGTGCGCCTGGAATGGCAGCCCGACCAGTTTCTCGATGCCAGCGCCAGCCTGATCGAGTGCGCGACCCATGGCGCACTGTTTCTGATCGAAAGCGGCGAATGCATCGCCGGGCCTTGCGAGGGCCAATCCCTGAGCGCCATCGAATGCAGTGAAGACACTCAAGGGGTGTGGATCAAACTGCCGGAACGAGACTGAGGCCGACCGCTTCGGCGAGATGCACCTGCAGTCGACGATCAACCCGCACTTCTTCAGGCGTCAGAGACACGCCATAGGCAAGCACTTCGACGCCAGCGGCCACCGCCTCCCTCAAGGCTGCGGCATACCCCGCATCGATTTCCTCGGCGGGCCGAACGGCTTCGATGCCGGTCAGGTTGACGCAATACAGCAACACCGCGCGCACGCCCTGCCGCGCCAGCATCGCCAATTCGCGCAGATGCTTGGCGCCGCGCTGGGTGACGGCATCCGGGAAAGCCGCGACGTTACTGTCGTCAAACCCCAGCGTCACGCTCTTCACTTCCAGATACAGCGAGCCCTGCGGGTAATCCAGACGGAAGTCGACGCGGCTGTTTTCCTGGCCGTAGGCAACTTCCCGCTTGAGCGTGGTAAAGCCGTTCAGCTCAGTGATCACCCCCGCCAGCAGTGCCTCTTCGACCAGTTTGTTGGCTCGCCCGGTGTTGACGCAGGCGAAGCGCCCCTGTGGGGTTTCGCTGATTTCCCAAGTGCCCGGCAGCTTGCGTTTGGGGTCGTTGGAGCGGCTGAACCACACGCGCCCGCCGGGCATCATGCAGTTGAACATGGAGCCGGTGTTGGGGCAGTGAATGGTCAGCCGCTCGCCGCTGGCGGTTTCGATATCCGCCAAAAAACGTTTGTAACGCTGCAGCAGGCGGGCTTCTTCGAGTTCGGGAGAAAAACGCATCAGCCTTGCCAGCTCCGCAGCCCACGGCCAATCCGCTCGACCGCTTCCTGCAATCGCTCAAGGCTCTGGGTGTAGGCGAAACGCACGTGATGCCCGGCCTGATGACGGCCGAAATCCAGGCCCGGCGTAAATGCGACGTGCTCGGTCTCCAGGAAATGCCGGCAGAACGCGAAGGCATCGCCACCAAAGGCGCTGATGTCGGCATAAAGATAGAAGGCGCCTTCGGGCTCGACCGCAATGTTGAAGCCCAGCTCGCGCAAGGCTGGCAGCATGAAGTCCCGGCGTTTGCCGAATTCGGCGCGACGCTGTTCGAGGATTTCCAGGGTCTGCGGCTCGAAACAGGCCAGCGCGGCGGACTGCGCCATGCTCGGCGCGCTGATGTAGAGGTTTTGCGCGAGCTTTTCCAGGTCGCCGACCGCCGCCTCAGGGGCAACGAGCCAGCCCAGGCGCCAGCCGGTCATGCCGAAATACTTTGAAAAACTATTCAGGACAAAGGCGTCGTCATCCACTTCCAACACGCTGCTGGCATCGGTGCCGTAAGTCAGGCCGTGATAGATCTCGTCCACCACCAGATGCCCGTCGCGCGCCTTGAGCGAAGCTGACAGCGCTGCCAACTCATCGCGATGCAGTAAGGTGCCGGTCGGATTGGCAGGCGAAGCCACCAAGGCGCCGACGCTGTCCTGGTTCCAGTGCTTGGACACCAGCTCGGGCGTCAGTTGATAGCGCACGTCGGGGCCGACCGGCACCAGTTGCGCGGCGCCTTCAATCAGACGCAGGAAATGCCGGTTGCAGGGGTAACCCGGATCGGCCAGCAGCCAGTGTTTGCCGGGGTCGACCAGCAAGCTGGAGGTCAACAGCAACGCGCCAGAGCCGCCGGGAGTGATCAGGATTCGCCCCGGATCGATGCTCACGCCGTAGCGCTGCTGATAGAAGTCGGCGATGGCCTCGCGCAATTCGGGCAGCCCGCGCGCGGCGGTGTAACGGGTCTTGCCCGCGGCCAGCGCGGCCTGCCCGGCCTTGATGATGGGCTCGGCGGTGGTGAAATCGGGCTCGCCGATTTCCAGGTGAATGACGTCGTGCCCCGCCGCCTGCAGTTCATTGGCACGGGCCAGCAGCGCCATGACATGAAAGGGTTCGATGGCGCGGCTGCGCGCACTGTAGGGCTGGGGCATCGGTCTTCCTTTATTCACAAGTATCGAAACAGGCCGTCGATTCTACTCAACCGTCTGCAATGCGACAGGCTTTATCCACCGCGCCCCTGTCGCAAATGTGCCGACGATCTACAAATCGCGACGTTATTGTCCAAGGGGCTAGACTGATGGCACTGCAAAATAATATAAAACCGGGCGCTTTGGCTGTGGTCATAGTTCACGGGCGCGTTGTAGAGCCAGGCTCGACAACCGGGAGTAGCGCGCTCCGATTCGATCTGGTAAGTTCGCCCGCTTGCAGCCGCAGGGCCGGCAGGTGTCGGCGATGGATCTTTACCCTGCGCAATGGCTTAGAAGAGTGAGAGGCGGTCCGTTCATGCCCACCGAAGAAAAGCAAAAAAGCAACCAAACGATTAGCGGTTTCGAACCTTACGTCCCGGCGAAGGACGAGGAGTACATGGGCAAGCCCATGCGCGCTCACTTCACCAAGATCCTGAACAAGTGGAAACAGGACTTGATGCAGGAAGTCGACCGTACGGTTGATCACATGAAGGACGAAGCGGCCAACTTCCCAGACCCTGCTGACCGTGCCAGTCAGGAAGAAGAATTCGCTCTGGAACTGCGTGCTCGTGACCGTGAGCGCAAGTTGATCAAGAAGATCGACAAGACGCTGCAACTGATCGAAGACGAAGAGTATGGCTGGTGCGAATCCTGCGGCATCGAGATCGGCTTGCGCCGTCTGGAAGCCCGCCCTACTGCCGACCTGTGCATCGACTGCAAGACGCTGGCTGAAATCAAGGAAAAACAGATCGGTAAGTGATCCTGTTTTCCGCAACAAAACAAAGGACGCTTCGGCGTCCTTTGTTTTTTTTCAGGACCCGACCTCGCTTTAGCAGGCGGGCACGCCGTTATAGCCGTTATAGACCTTATAAGAGAGAGCTTGCTCGCGAAGGCGGAGGAACAGCCACAGCGATGTTGAATGACACGCCGCAATCGCGAGCAAGCTCACTCCTACAGCGATCAAGGAAGCGTCCGGTTTTTTGGGCCTCTCATTTCCAGTACCATCACCGCCCATGAAATCCCCTTCTTATATAGGGCGCTTCGCGCCAACCCCGAGCGGTTACCTGCACTTCGGCTCGCTCGTCGCAGCGCTGGCGTCCTATCTGGATGCGCGTGCAGTCGGCGGCTTGTGGCTAATGCGCATGGAAGACCTCGACCCGCCCCGTGAAGAACCCGGCGCGCAGGCCGCAATCCTCAATACGCTGGAGACCTACGGCTTCGAGTGGGATGGCGATCTGGTCAGGCAAAGCGATCGTCACGATGCCTATCAGGACATCATCAACCGCTGGTTCAGCTACGGCCTGGCCTACGCGTGCACCTGCTCGCGCAAGCAGCTGGAAGACTATCAGGGCATCTACCCCGGCCTCTGTCGCAACGCCGGGCATTCGCCAGACAACGCCGCTATCCGCATTCGCGTGCCGGAGCTGGAATACCGCTTTGAAGACCGGGTTCAGGGCCCATTTGCGCAACACCTGGGCCGTGACGTCGGCGACTTCGTGATTCGTCGTCGCGATGGCCTGTACGCCTATCAACTGGCGGTGGTGCTCGACGATGGCTGGCAAGGCATTACCGACATCGTGCGCGGCGCCGATCTGCTGGATTCCACGCCCCGCCAGCTTTATCTGCAAGAACTGCTGGGCCTGCCACAACCGCGCTACCTGCACGTTCCGCTGATCACCCAACCCAACGGGCACAAGCTGGGCAAGTCCTACCGCTCGCCGCCGCTGCCCGCTGATCAAGCGACTCCACTGTTGATGCGAGCCTTGCGCGCCCTAGGCCAACCGGCCCCTGGCGAACTGTCGTACGCCACGCCGCGTGAAGTACTGGACTGGGGGATTGCCCACTGGAACGCCGATTTGATCCCGCGGGTCGCCACGATCGAGGAAGCTCGAATAGACTGAGCCAGAGCGGTTGCCCCGAAATGCAGCACAAAGCTGGCCGAAACGTCGCTTGCAGCCTGATAGCCATCCGTTACCATGCCGCTCCTTCGGGCTCATGTACTCGTCACACTCAACCTGGGAGGCCAAATGTACATCTACCGATTGGTCCTGCTCCTGGTGGTAGGCATCTACCTTTTCTCCCCGGCCATCATGGACTGGTGGATCGACGCGACAGGCGCCTGGTACCGGCCTTATATGCTGTGGCTGATCCTGATCGTGGTGACTTTCATTCTGCAGAGCCAACGAGATGCCGATGAGCTTTAGCCTGACCCAGATGATTCTGGTCAGTGCTGCCTACCTGCTGGCGCTGTTTGGCGTTGCCTGGATCAGCGAGCGTGGCCTGATCCCGCGCTGGATCATCCGCCACCCACTGACCTACACCCTGTCGCTGGGGGTCTACGCCAGTGCCTGGGCGTTTTACGGCACCGTGGGCCTGGCCTATGAGTATGGTTACGGTTTTCTGTCCAGTTATCTCGGGGTTTCAGGCGCGTTCCTGCTGGCGCCGGTGCTGCTGTATCCGATCCTGAAAATCACCCGCACCTATCAACTGTCGTCGCTGGCGGACCTGTTTGCCTTTCGCTTCAGAAGCACCTGGGCCGGGGCGTTGACCACAGTATTCATGCTGATCGGCGTGTTGCCGCTGCTGGCCCTGCAGATTCAGGCGGTTGCGGACTCCATCGGCATCCTCACGCGGGAACCGGTGCGCAACTACGTCGCCCTCGCCTTCTGCGTCATCATTATTCTGTTCACCATATTCTTCGGCTCGCGCCACATCGCCACCCGGGAGAAACACGAAGGGTTGGTGTTTGCCATTGCCTTCGAATCGGTGATCAAGCTGGTGGCCATTGGCGGCATCGGCATCTACGCGCTGTATGGCGTGTTCGACGGCCCGCAAAGCCTCGAGCAATGGCTGTTGCAGAACCAGAGCGCGCTGGCCGCCCTGCACACGCCGCTGCAGGAAGGCCCGTGGCGTACGCTGTTGCTGGTGTTCTTCGCCTCGGCCATCGTGATGCCGCACATGTATCACATGACCTTCACCGAAAACCTCAATCCGCGTTCGCTGGTCAGCGCGAGCTGGGGCCTGCCACTGTTTCTGCTGTTGATGAGCCTGGCGGTGCCGCTGGTGCTGTGGGCCGGGCTGAAACTCGGCGCCACCACCAGCCCGGAGTACTTCACCCTTGGCATCGGCATCGCCGCGCACAACCCGGCGCTGGCGTTGCTGGCGTACGTCGGCGGGCTGTCAGCGGCGAGCGGACTGATCATCGTCACTACACTGGCGCTTTCGGGCATGGCCCTGAACCACCTGGTGCTGCCGCTTTACCAGCCGCCCGCTGAAGGCAACATCTATCGCTGGCTGAAGTGGACCCGCCGCGGCCTGATCGTCGCCATCATCATGGCCGGCTACGGCTTTTACCTGCTGCTGGGTGCCAAGCAGGATCTGGCCAACCTGGGCATCGTTGCCTTTGTCGCCACCTTGCAGTTCCTGCCGGGCGTGCTGTCGGTGCTGTACTGGCCAGCGGCCAACCGCCGGGGCTTCATGGCCGGTTTGATCGCCGGGATTGTGGTGTGGATGGTCAGCATGCTGTTTCCGCTGATCGGCAACTTCCAGGGCTTCTATATTCCCCTGCTGAACATGATCTACGTGCTGGACGACACCAGCTGGCACATGGCCGCAATCGCATCGCTGGCCGCCAACGTGCTGGTGTTCACCCTGATTTCGCTGTTCAGCAACCCCAGCCCCGAAGAGGCCAGCGCTGCCGAGGCCTGCGCTGTGGATAACGTGCGCCGCCCGCAACGTCGCGAGCTGCATGCCGTGTCCCCTCAGGAATTCGCCACACAACTGGCCAAGCCGCTGGGCGCCAAAGCCGCTCAGAAGGAAGTCGAACAAGCCCTGCGTGACCTGTACCTGCCGTTCGATGAGCGCCGCCCGTATGCGCTGCGCCGCCTGCGCGACCGGATCGAAGCCAACCTGTCGGGGCTGATGGGGCCGAGCGTCGCCCAGGACATGGTCGAGACCTTTCTGCCCTACAAGTCAGGCAGCGAAAACTACGTCACCGAAGACATTCACTTCATCGAAAGTCGCCTCGAGGACTACCACTCGCGCCTCACAGGCCTGGCCGCCGAGCTCGACGCCCTGCGCCGCTACCACCGCCAGACCCTGCAGGAACTGCCCATGGGCGTCTGCTCGCTGGCCAAGGATCAGGAGATCCTGATGTGGAACAAGGCCATGGAAGAACTCACCGGCATCGGCGCCCAGCGCGTCGTCGGCTCGCGCCTCGAGACCATCGCCGACCCATGGCGCCACCTGCTGCTGGGCTTTATCAACGTACCGGACGAACACTTGCACAAGCAGCGTCTGGCGCTGGACGGCCAGACCCGCTGGCTGAACCTGCACAAAGCGGCCATCGATGAACCCCTCGCGCCGGGCAACAGCGGGCTGGTGATTCTGGTGGAAGACCTGACCGACACGCAGATGCTCGAAGACAAACTCGTGCATTCCGAGCGTCTGGCGAGCATCGGCCGCCTCGCCGCAGGGGTCGCCCACGAAATCGGCAACCCGATCACCGGCATTGCCTGCCTGGCGCAAAACCTGCGCGAAGAGCGCGAAGAAGACGGCGAGCTGACCGAGATCAGCAGCCAGATCCTCGAGCAGACCAAACGCGTCTCGCGCATCGTGCAATCGCTGATGAGCTTCGCCCACGCGGGCGGCCATCAACATTCCGACGAAGCGGTGTGTCTGGCCGAAGTTGCGCAGGATGCCATTGGTCTGCTTGCGCTTAACCGGCGCAATTTCGAAGTGCAGTTCTATAACCTGTGCAACCCCAACCACTGGGTCGATGGCGATCCGCAGCGGTTGGCCCAAGTGCTGATCAACCTGCTCTCCAACGCCCGTGACGCCTCGCCGGCAGGCAGCGCGGTGCGGGTCAAGAGCGAAGCGTCCGAACATACGGTCGATTTGATCGTCGAAGACGAAGGCACTGGAATTCCGAAAGCAATCATGGACCGCTTGTTCGAACCGTTCTTCACCACCAAGGATCCGGGGGAAGGGACAGGCCTGGGGCTCGCACTGGTCTATTCCATCGTTGAAGAGCATTATGGACAAATCACCATCGACAGCCCGGCTGACCCCGAGCAACAGCGCGGAACCCGTATTCGGGTGACACTACCGCGACATGTCGAAGCGACGTCCGCTGTGAACTGAGACCGTCGAGAGTACCGAATCAATGCCGCACATTTTGATCGTCGAAGACGAAACCATCATCCGCTCTGCCTTGCGTCGCCTGCTGGAACGTAATCAGTACCAGGTCAGTGAAGCCGGATCCGTGCAGGAAGCTCAGGAACGTTTCAGCATCCCCTCGTTTGATCTGATCGTCAGCGACCTGCGCCTGCCTGGCGCGCCCGGCACTGAACTGATCAAGCTCGGTCAGGGCAAACCTGTTCTGATCATGACCAGCTACGCCAGCCTGCGCTCGGCCGTGGACTCCATGAAGATGGGCGCGGTGGACTACATCGCCAAGCCTTTCGATCACGACGAAATGCTTCAGGCCGTCTCGCGCATCCTGCGTGACCGACAGACGGTACAGAGCCTGCAGGCTGAACGCGCCGCTGCCCCCGGCAAGGCGTCGTCCGCCGACAAGGCAGGCCCGGACAACAGCAACGGCGAGATCGGCATCATCGGCTCATGCCCGCCGATGCAGGACCTGTACGGCAAGATCCGCAAGGTCGCGCCGACAGACTCCAACGTGCTGATTCAAGGCGAATCCGGCACTGGTAAAGAGCTGGTCGCCCGCGCCCTGCACAACCTGTCCCGCCGCGCCAAGGCACCGATGATCTCGGTGAACTGCGCAGCGATCCCCGAAACGCTGATCGAGTCCGAGCTGTTCGGTCATGAGAAAGGCGCGTTCACCGGCGCTAGCGCAGGTCGCGCGGGCCTGGTGGAAGCGGCTGACGGGGGGACGCTGTTCCTCGACGAAATTGGCGAACTGCCACTCGAAGCCCAGGCTCGCCTGTTGCGCGTATTGCAGGAAGGTGAAATTCGCCGGGTCGGCTCGGTGCAGTCGCAGAAAGTCGACGTGCGCCTGATCGCGGCGACCCACCGCGACCTCAAGAGCCTGGCCAAGGTTGGCCAGTTCCGTGAAGATCTTTATTACCGTCTGCACGTGATCGCCCTGAAACTGCCGGCCTTGCGCGAGCGCGGCGCCGACGTCAACGAGATCGCCAACGCCTTCCTCGCTCGCCAGAGCGCCAAAGCGGGCCGCAATGACCTGCGCTTCGGCCCGGATGCGGAACAAGCCATTCGCCAGTATTCCTGGCCGGGCAACGTACGCGAGCTGGAAAACGCCGTCGAGCGCGCGGTGATCCTGTGCGAAAGCCCGGAAATCTCCGCAGACCTGTTGGGCATCGACATCGAGCTGAGCGACTTGGACGTCGAAGAGTTCATCGGCCTGGCGCCACAGCAACCCTCGTCGAGCTCCACGGCCCATGAACCAACCGAGGACCTGTCGCTGGAGGACTACTTCCAGCACTTCGTGCTCGAGCATCAAGACCACATGACTGAGACGGAGCTGGCGCGCAAACTCGGGGTGAGCCGCAAGTGCCTGTGGGAACGTCGTCAGCGCCTGGGCATCCCTCGTCGCAAGACCGGTGTGGCCAGCGAATCCTGAGAGCAAATCGTGCGCGCAAGGCTCTGGCACGCGGCATACCGGGATTTGTGAAAAAACTGTTACCTCAACAGCGACACGTAACAAAAGCCGGGGCGTACGGTAACGTAGTCCCGGTTTTTTTTGGCTACACGAAAATAGCGTCGTTTTGCCACACCCCCGAATTTAAAGGGCTGCAGCCAGTTTCGAAAAAGTTGGCACGGCTTCTGCTATATCCTTAGTACAAGAACAACAAAAATCAGTCACCCGCAAAACAACACAATAAAAACAAGACGAATCGACTCACGCATAACAAGAACAACACGGCGGAGGCGCAGCTAACTGATTCTTTTGGAGAGGCGTTGCATTTGGGATTTGTCCCGCAACCAGGCCGAGAACAACAAAAAACTACCCTAAGGTAGCGCCTGAACTGGTTGGATCGATTGATCACTGCAGCACAGCGACCAAAGCAATCCGTTTGCTCTTGACTCCCGATTGGGAGGTTTCACAGGCGATAAGCCGTGAATTGGGCGCTCAACAAAAACAAAAAGCCCAACAGACAATAAAAATAAGAGCACGCACTTTGGGGGAGCTTCGGCTCCCCCAGTAGCTTCCAGAACAAACCTTCTGCAACAAAATCCCGCCTTAGATACCTCGAAACAACCGTTTCAGCCCCGCGTTTGCTGCCTGCCGACCCCGTTCATGCAGCGTCCTACACCATCCCTCGACTAAATGCTAGAATCCCCGCCCATCGTGCGGCCATTCTGCGTCATTGGCCGAAATTTCCTTCAAACAGTGCATCCCATGCTGAAGAAGCTGTTCCAGTCATTCCGTTCTCCTCTGCGCAAGCCGCAGCAACACGTGCGTACAACGCCTGAAGTGCTCAGCAGCAGCCAGCATTCGTTGCAGCGCCAACAATTCAGCCGTTACGCGGTGAATATCGTCGAGCGTCTGCAAAACGCGGGCTATCAGGCCTACCTAGTGGGCGGTTGCGTACGGGACATGATGCTGGGCATCACGCCCAAGGACTTCGACGTCGCCACCAGCGCCACCCCTGAGCAGGTGCGGGCCGAGTTTCGCAACGCGCGCATCATCGGTCGCCGCTTCAAGCTCGTTCACATCCATTTCGGCCGCGAAATCATCGAGGTCGCGACCTTTCGTGCCAATCACCCTCAAGACGAAGAAGACGAAGACAGCAACCAGTCTTCGCGCAACGAGAGTGGGCGGATTCTGCGGGACAACGTCTACGGCACGCTGGAGGAGGACGCGCAACGCCGCGACTTCACCATCAACGCCCTGTATTACGATCCGGTCACCGAGCGCGTGCTCGACTACGCCAACGGCGTGCACGACATCCGCAACCGGCTGATTCGCCTGATCGGTGATCCGCAGCAGCGCTATAAAGAAGATCCGGTGCGCATGCTGCGTGCCGTGCGTTTCGCCGCCAAGCTGGATTTCGGCATCGAGAAGCACAGCGCCACGCCGATTCGCCCGCTGGCGCCGATGCTGCGTGATATCCCCGCCGCGCGCCTGTTCGAAGAAGTGCTCAAGCTGTTCCTCTCCGGTTACGCCGAGCCGACCTTCGAGATGCTGGTGGATCTGGAGCTGTTCGAGCCGCTGTTCCCGGCCAGCTCCAAGGCCCTGGAATACAACCCGACCTACACCCACACGCTGATCAGCGAGGCCCTGGCCAACACTGACCTGCGCGTTAAGCAGAACAAACCGGTGACACCGGCGTTCCTGTTCGCCGCATTGCTGTGGCCTGCCCTGCCTGCTCGCGTGCTGCGCCTGCAAGAGCGCGGCATGCCGCCGATTCCGGCCATGCAGGAAGCGGCTCACGAGCTGGTGGCTGAACAGTGCCAGCGCATCGCGATTCCGAAGCGTTTCACCCTGCCGATCCGCGAGATCTGGGACATGCAGGAGCGTTTGCCGCGTCGTTCGGGCAAGCGTGCCGACCTGCTGCTGGACAATCCGCGTTTCCGCGCAGGCTACGACTTCCTGCTGCTGCGTGAATCCGCAGGCGAAGAAACCGACGGCTTGGGCGAATGGTGGACCGATTATCAGGACGCCAACGAATCCGGTCGTCGCGACATGATTCGCGACCTGAGCAGCAAAGGCGAAGCCACCGGCCAGGGCCCGCGCAAGCGTCGCCGCAGCGGTGGTGGCAAGCGCAAACGCGCAGGCGCGGACGCAGCGGAATAATGGCGCAGATGGAACGTGCCTACATCGGCCTGGGCAGCAACCTGGCCGATCCTGCCGAGCAACTGCGCGAAGCCTTGAAGGCCTTGGGTCAGTTGCCGCAGACCAGCCTGTCAGGCGTTTCTTCTTTTTATGTGAGTGATTCGTTGCTGCCCGGTCAGCCGCGTTACACCAATGCGGTGGCTGCGCTGGATACCAGCCTTGAGCCGCTGGCGTTGCTTGATGCCTTGCAGGGCATCGAAAACGGCCAGGGCCGCGAGCGCCTTGAGCGCTGGGGGCCGCGGACGCTGGATCTCGACATTCTGCTGTTTGGCGATCGCGTCATCGACGAGCCTCGGCTGAAAGTCCCGCATTACCACATGCATGCCCGGGCGTTTGTGCTGTATCCGCTGGCCGAGCTGGCGCCGGGGATCACCTTGGCCGATGGCCGCTCGCTGGATGATTTGCTGGCCGAGTGCCCGTTTGAAGGGTTGGAACGGGCATAGCCTCTGCCCGAAGGGCGTAGGAGCGTAGCTTGCCTGCTCCTGCGCCCTTCGGGCAGATTCAAAAACCTTTCGAGTGTCAGTCCTACAAAGGCAATTCAGCCAAAATCTGCACCTGCCGTTACCCTCCGGTAACATCCCCCTCAAACCGGTAACACCCGGAATTGACTTCCCGCCCCCTCCTCACGAAGATAAGCGTCCCGAAGCCGGGCGACCGGCTTATAGGCGCCAGACAGGTTTATCCAAACATCGCGAAACGACGATGTGCCTGCATTTGCAGATGAATCACGCGTTGCTCGCCGCCGTATTCACCGCGCCTGAATGAGGACTCTTTTCATGCCAGATATCACCGTTACGTCGCTGCTGGGCCTGAAGCACAAAGGTGAAAAAATCACCATGCTCACCTGCTATGACGCAACCTTCGCCCACGTCGCCAGCCAGGCCGGTGTCGAAGTGCTGCTGGTCGGCGACTCGCTGGGCATGGTGCTACAGGGCCACGACAGCACGCTGCCTGTCACCACCGCTGAGATGGCCTACCACGTGGCCTGCGTCAAGCGCGGCAACCAAGGTGCGCTGATCCTCGCCGACCTGCCGTTCATGTCCTACGCCACCGCCGACCAGACCTTTGCCAACAGCGCGATGCTGATGCAGGCCGGTGCGCACATGATCAAGGTCGAGGGAGCGGCCTGGCTGGGCGAGTCGATTCGTCTGCTGGCCGAGCGCGGGATTCCGGTGTGCGCGCACATGGGATTGACGCCGCAGGCGGTCAACGTGCTGGGCGGCTATAAAGTGCAGGGCCGTCAGGAAGCGCAGGCGCGGCAGATGCGCGCTGACGCCATCACCCTGGAACAGGCCGGGGCGGCGATGATTCTGCTCGAATGCGTGCCCAGCGAACTGGCCCAGGAAATCACCTCCGCGGTGAAGATTCCGGTGATCGGCATCGGCGCGGGCAGCGCCACCGATGGCCAGGTGCTGGTGCTGCACGACATGCTCGGCCTCTCCATCACTGGCCGCGTGCCCAAGTTCGTGAAGAACTTCATGGCCGGCCAGCCTGATATCCAATCGGCCATCGGCGCCTATGTCAGCGCCGTCAAAGACGTCAGCTTCCCTGCTCCAGAACACGGATTCTCGGCATGAACACAGTAAAAACCGTGCGCGAATTGCGCGCAGCCGTCGCCCGTGCACGCAGCGAAGGCAAACGTATCGCGCTGGTGCCCACCATGGGCAACCTGCACAGCGGCCACACCGCGCTGGTCACCAAAGCCGCCCAGCGCGCCGATTTTGTGGTGGCAAGTATCTTCGTCAACCCGCTGCAGTTCGGCCCCAACGAAGACCTGGCCACCTACCCGCGCACCCTGGCGGCCGATCAGGAGAAGCTGCTGCAAGCCGGTTGCCATCTGCTGTTCACACCCACGGTCGACGAAATGTACCCCCACGGCATGGCCGACCAGACCATCGTGCGTGTGCCCGTCGTCTCCGAAGGCCTGTGCGGCGGCAGTCGTCCGGGGCATTTCGACGGCGTTTCGACGGTGGTCAGCAAGCTGTTCAATATGGTCCAGCCGGACATCGCGATCTTCGGCCAGAAAGACTTCCAGCAACTGGCCGTGGTCAGCGCGCTGGTGCGTGACCTGAACATGCCGATCCAGATCATCGGCGAGCCTACCGTGCGCGCCGCCGATGGGCTGGCGTTGTCCTCGCGCAACGGCTACCTGACCGAGGCTGAACGGGCCACGGCGCCTGCGTTGTATCGCGTGATCAAACAGATCGGCCAGGCGCTGCACGAGGGCAAAAGGAATTACGAAGCATTGTTGGTCGAGGGCAAGAAGGCACTCGAAACGGCGGGTCTGCGCCCCGATTACCTGGAAATCCGTCAGGCCGTGACCCTGCGCCCGGCCAAGCCCGAGGATCAGGATCTGGTGGTGCTCGGCGCCGCATTCCTGGGCAAGACCCGCCTGATCGACAACCTGCATCTGGCGCGCGAGTAACTCTCGCGCAGTCACACCGGGCACAGGCGCATTCGCGACTATGCTCACAACCCCGAGGCCGCGCTTGTGAAATTCATGATGCGCAGGCTTTATATGGCCTCGGGCGATGAACTTAGCCACACCCGCAATGCCATATCGGTACTGTTCGCCCGACAACGGCGAGATTACCTTGTGAGAAAAAGTACCGAGCAAAGGGAAAGCAAGGCGCAGACATCGGCGTTGCCGGGGATTAGTCTCTGACGCATTGACGCATTCATGTCCAACCCTGGCTTTTCAGTGTCCACAGGCAGTTCAAGTACAAGGAAACCCGCAGCGATGGCGTACTACCGCACTCCTCATGACGTCACCACCCTGCCCGCCTGGCAGGCGCTCACCGATCACCGCAAAGCGATGCAGAATTTCAGCATGCGCGAAGCGTTCAACGAAAACCCGCAGCGCTTCAACGAATTCTCCCTGAGCAGCAGCGGGCTGTTCCTCGATTACTCGAAAAACCTGATCACCGCCGAAACGCGTCAGCTGTTGGTCAATCTGGCCAACGAAGTGGGCTTGAAGGACGCGATCAAGGCGCAATACGACGGCGAACTGGTCAACTCCTCCGAAGGCCGTCCGGCGCTGCACACCGCGCTGCGTCGTCCGGTGGGCGACAAGCTGATGGTCAACGGCGTCAACGTGATGCCTGAAGTGCACAAGGTGCTGAACCAGATCACCGATCTGGTGGGTCGCATTCACGATGGCCTGTGGCGCGGTTACACCGAGAAGCCGATCACCGACGTGGTGAACATCGGCATCGGTGGGTCGTTCCTGGGCCCTGAGCTGGTGTCCGAAGCGCTGTTGTCCTACGCGCAGAAAGGCGTTCGCTGCCACTATCTGGCGAACATCGACGGCACCGAACTGCACGAGCTGACCAGCAAGCTGCGCGCCGAGACCACGCTGTTCATCGTCTCGTCCAAGACCTTCAGCACCCTGGAAACCCTGAAGAACGCCACCGCCGCACGCGCCTGGTATCTGGCTCAGGGCGGCTCCGAGGCCGAGCTGTATCGTCATTTCATCGCAGTATCGAGCAACAACGCCGCCGCCGTGGCGTTCGGTATTCGTGAAGAGAACATCTTCCCGATGTGGGACTGGGTCGGCGGTCGTTACTCGCTGTGGTCGGCCATCGGTTTGCCCATCGCGCTGGCGGTGGGCATGTCCAACTTCAAGGAGCTGCTGTCCGGTGCCTACACCATGGACCAGCATTTCCAGAACGCGCCGTTCGAGCAGAACATGCCGGCGCTGCTGGGCCTGCTGGGCGTCTGGTACGGCAACTTCTGGGGCGCGCAAAGCCACGCGATCCTGCCGTACGACCACTACCTGCGTAACATCACCAAGCACTTGCAACAGCTGGACATGGAATCCAACGGCAAGAGCGTTCGCATGGACGGTGTGCCGGTCAAGACCGACACCGGCCCTGTGATCTGGGGCGGTGTGGGCTGCAACGGTCAGCACGCTTATCACCAGTTGCTGCACCAGGGCACCCAGCTGATCCCGGCCGACTTCATCGTGCCGATCGTCAGCTTCAACCCGGTCTCCGACCACCACCAGTGGCTGTACGCCAACTGCCTGTCGCAGAGCCAGGCCCTGATGCTGGGCAAGACCCGCGCCGAAGCGGAAGCCGAACTGCGCGCCAAAGGCCTGCCGGAAGAAGAAGTGCAACGCGTCGCGCCGCACAAGGTCGTGCCGGGCAACCGTCCGAGCAACACCATCGTCGTCGAGCGCATCAGCCCTCGTCGTCTGGGTGCACTGGTGGCGATGTACGAGCACAAGGTCTTCGTCCAGAGCGTGGTCTGGGGCACCAACGCCTTCGACCAGTGGGGCGTGGAGCTGGGCAAGGAATTGGGCAAGGGCGTGTACAGCCGCCTCGTCGGCACGGAAGAAACCGTGGCTGAAGATGCGTCGACTCAAGGCCTGATCAATTACTTCCGCGGTCGTCACCGCGGCTGATCCAGCCTCATCGCCGCAACCCGAACCCGCCCCCTCGCAAGAGGCGGCGGGTTTTGTGCATCTGGCGCCCGAAGGCGTTCAGTCCGCTATTTCAGGGAGTACTGTCGGATCGAGGTCGATGGTGTGCTGCCGCGGGTTTCGCTCGCAGACGAACACATCGTCTTTTGGCCCTTCTTTCGGGCCCAAGTGACGAAGGTGCATTCGCGTGCCGCACCATGGGCAGTCCGCCGTGAGCCTGTTTACGTACAAACGCCCCCTGTTGCTCATCTCCAGATAGTGCCGGGCACCCAGAAAATGCTCGAACTTGCAGCGCCGTAATACCGCAGCGATCACCACGGCGCTCAGCCCCATAGCAAACAAAAACATGAAAAAAGTAGACCAGGTACTGGCCGTTCCCTGAAACAGCGTGAAATACAACCCGATGACGCTGGCACTGCCTGAGAGGTAACCGAAGGTCGAGACGCTCTCGCCACTTACCCCTCGACCGCCAAACGCCGGATGCCTCTGGATGTTCAATTGCTCTGGCGTGAACACCGGGCGCTCATTGCGGTTGATATTGACGTGGGCGCCTCTGAAGTCACCGACACCGACATTCAGGCTGTTGTCACCGCTCTGCGAGCCATGATTTTCGTTGGACAAGGCGCTCTCCTGCTGTGCGGATATGACAAATGACGGGCGATTGTTCAGCGCCACCACCTGAGCATCCACTCAGCCTTGGCTTGCATGCGTGTAGGATCGGGTGGGTTTTCTTGTCAGCCGCTACCGTCAGACAACGAAGGCCCACCTTGCCGAAACTTCGCTTCGGTAAGATCATGCGGCGCACCGTGCTCAATCGCGCTCATACACCTGCTGACGGGCCCCTATGGAATTTATCCGCACACGCATCGAAACCCAGGTCATGAGCATGACCGGTCTGGCGCTGGGCCAGCTGGACATGGAAAACCCCAAGGGCGACCCCGGTCTGTTCGGGCCGCAGGCGGTGTGCTGGCAGGTGCACGGTGACTTCCCGAGCATGCTGATTGGCGGCATCTGCGCCCTGATGCTGCAGATGCTTCACCCTCGGGTGCTGGCGGGGGTGTGGGATCACTCCAACTTTCGCGAGGACATGCTCGGTCGACTGCGCCGCACCGGGCAGTTCATCTCCGGCACCACGTTTGGCTCGACCCACGACGCCAACTGGCTGGTCGACAAGGTGCGAGGCATTCATTCGCAGATCAGCGGCACCGCGCCGGACGGCAGCTCTTACAGGGCTGACGATCCGCATCTGCTGACGTGGGTCCATGTGGCGGAGGTGAGCAGTTTCATGGCGGCGCATTTGCGCTACCTGAACCCTAACCTTTCCCTTGAGGAGCAGGATCGCTATTACGCCGAAACCGCGCTGGTGGCCGAGCGACTGGGGGCACAGAACGTACCTCGCTCGACCCGCGCCATTGCCGAGTATCTGGAGAGCATGCGCCCTGAGCTGCTGTGCGACGAGCGCACGCGAGAGGTGCTGCGCATCCTGCGCCACGCACCGGCGCCCAGCCGCCTGGCCAAGCCCATGGGCAACCTGATGATGCACGCCGGGATCGAACTGCTGCCCGAGTGGGCTAGCGCGATGTTCGACATCCCCATGAGCCGCTTCAAGCGCAAGATGATTCGTGCGGGGGTGAACCAGACCGCACCGATATTGCGCTGGGCCGTGCGTAATGCCTCGGTGCATCGGGCGCGGCGCAGGATGGGGGTTGGCTAATTTCGACTTCTGGCCGGGGGCCGTAGGAGTGTGGCTTGGTCTGGGTCGCACTCGTACGACCTGGCGCGAAGCAGCAGCAAAGTCGGTGTACGCGGTGTGCCAGGCATATCGAGTCGTCAGGTTTTACTGCCGCTTCGCAGCAGATCGCCTGCAAGCAAGGCTCCTAGGGCCTGCGGCCAGAATCAAAAGCAGAGCTGGCGACAAAGGGCTTAAATGACCACCATCATTCATGCCACCATGTACGCCCTTGATTCCCCTGTCCCGGACCACTCTTTTCAGCTTTTAACCCGGTCCCGGCACGTCAAACCACAACAGTGAGGATTCGTACCATGCAAGACGTCGTAATCGTTGCCGCTACCCGCACCGCGGTCGGCAGTTTCCAGGGTTCGCTGGCGAATATTCCTGCAGTTGATCTGGGCGCTGCGGTTATCCGTCAGTTGCTGACGCAGACCGGCCTGGACCCGGCGCAGGTCGACGAAGTGATCATGGGGCAAGTTCTCACCGCAGGTGCCGGTCAGAACCCTGCGCGTCAGGCGTCGATCAAGGCTGGCCTGCCGTTCGCGGTGCCGGCGATGACCCTGAACAAGGTCTGCGGCTCGGGCCTCAAGGCGCTGCATCTGGGCACTCAGGCGATCCGCTGCGGCGACGCTGATGTGATCATCGCCGGCGGCCAGGAAAGCATGAGCCTGGCCAACTACGTGATGCCGGGCGCGCGCACCGGGCTGCGCATGGGCCACGCCACCCTGGTCGACACCATGATCAGCGACGGCCTGTGGGATGCCTTCAACGACTACCACATGGGCATCACCGCCGAGAACCTGTCGGAAAAGTACGACATCAGCCGTGAGGCGCAGGACGCCTTCGCTGCCTCCTCGCAACAGAAAGCCGCTGCGGCCATCGAAGCCGGGCGCTTTGTCGATGAAATCACCCCGATCCTGATCCCTCAGCGCAAGGGCGACCCGATCTCCTTCGCCACCGATGAACAGCCCCGCGCAGGCACCACCGCTGAATCCCTGGGCAAGCTCAAGCCAGCCTTCAAGAAAGACGGCACGGTGACCGCCGGTAACGCCTCGTCGCTGAACGATGGCGCCGCTGCTGTCATCCTGATGAGCGCGAAAAAGGCTGAAGAACTGGGCCTGCCGGTGCTGGCGCGCATCGCTGCGTATGCGAACGCAGGTGTCGATCCGGCGATCATGGGCATCGGCCCGGTCAGCGCTACTCGTCGTTGCCTGGACAAAGCGGGCTGGTCGCTGGATGAACTGGACCTGATCGAAGCCAACGAAGCGTTTGCCGCGCAGTCGTTGTCGGTGGGTAAAGAGCTGGGTTGGGACATGGACAAGGTCAACGTCAATGGCGGCGCCATCGCCATCGGCCACCCGATCGGTGCATCGGGGTGCCGCGTGCTGGTAACCCTGCTGCATGAAATGATCAAGCGCGACGCCAGGAAAGGCCTGGCGACCCTGTGCATCGGTGGGGGTCAGGGCGTGGCTTTAGCACTGGCGCGGTGAAAATCCATTACCCACTGTAGGAGCGCGATCCCCGCGTAGCAATCCGGCTTGCCGGCGGTGGCGATTTAACGGACGCCACCGCCGGCAAGCCGTGCTGCTACAGGGTGAGGCATTACCTCACTGCCAGCCAAACTTGCGCACGTAGAACCCTTTCACCGCCTGGGTCAGCCCCACATACGCCAGCAGAATCGCCGGCAGGATGACGAAGTACAGCGGTGGCAATGCCTGCAGTTTGAAGTAGTGCGCCAGCGGCCCCATCGGCAGGAAGATCCCCACCGCCATGATGACCCCGGTCATCACCATCAACGGCATGGCCGCGCGGCTTTGCAGGAACGGGATTTTCGGGGTGCGGATCATGTGCACGATCAGCGTCTGAGTCAGCAGCCCCACCACAAACCAGCCTGACTGGAACAGGGTTTGATGCTCAGGCGTATTGGCGCCGAACACGTACCACATCACCGCAAAAGTGGTGATGTCGAAGATCGAGCTGATCGGCCCGAAGAACAACATGAAACGCCCCACGTCCGCAGGTTGCCAGCGTTGCGGTTTTTTCAGCAGTTCCTCGTCGACGTTATCGAACGGAATGGCAATCTGCGAAATGTCGTACAGCAGGTTCTGCACCAGCAGATGCATCGGCAGCATCGGCAGAAACGGAATGAACGCACTGGCCACCAGCACCGAGAACACGTTGCCGAAGTTGGAGCTGGCGGTCATTTTGATGTACTTGAGCATGTTGGCGAAGGTGCGACGCCCTTCCAGCACGCCCTCCTCCAGCACCATCAGGCTTTTTTCCAGCAGGATGATGTCGGCCGCTTCCTTGGCGATGTCCACCGCGCTGTCCACGGAAATACCAATGTCGGCAGTGCGCAGCGCAGGCGCGTCGTTGATGCCGTCGCCCATGAAACCCACCACGTGGCCGTTGGCCTTGAGCAGGCGCACGATGCGTTCCTTGTGGGAAGGCGTCAGCTTGGCGAACACGTTGGTGGTTTCGACCGCAACCGCCAGTTCAGCATCGCTCATGCGCTCGACGTCACCGCCCAGCAGCAGGCCCTGACGTTCCAGCCCCACTTCACGGCAGATCTTCGCGGTGACGCGTTCGTTGTCGCCGGTCAGCACTTTCACTGCCACGCCGTGTTCAGCCAAAGCCTTCAGCGCAGGCGCGGTGCTTTCCTTGGGTGGATCGAGGAAGGCCACGTAACCGATCAGGGTCAGGTCGCTTTCATCCGCCAGACCATAGGTGTCGCGCCCCGCTTCCATGGCGCGCGCAGCCACCGCCACGACACGCAGGCCCTCTTCGTTGAAGCCAGCGGTGACCTGCACAATACGCTCCAGCAGTTCCGGGGTCAGCGCTTCATCCGCCTCGCCATGACGCACGCGATTGCACACGCCCAGCACTTCTTCCAGCGCGCCTTTGCAGATCAGCAGATGAGGCTGATCCTGCTCCTGCACCACCACCGACATGCGCCGACGGTTGAAGTCGAATGGCACTTCGTCGACCTTGCTGAAGGCGGTGCCTACTTGCAGCTCACGGTGGATCTCCACGTGTTCCAGCACCGCGACGTCCAACAGGTTTTTCAGGCCGGTCTGGTAGTAGCTGTTCAGGTAGGCCATTTCCAGCACGTCATCGGACTCATCGCCCCATACGTCCACATGGCGGGCGAGGAAGATTTTGTCCTGGGTCAGCGTGCCGGTTTTATCGGTGCACAGCACATCCATGGCGCCGAAGTTCTGAATCGCGTCCAGACGTTTGACGATGACTTTCTTGCGCGACAGGAACACCGCGCCTTTGGCCAGCGTCGAGGTGACGATCATCGGCAGCATTTCCGGGGTCAGGCCCACGGCGATCGACAGCGCGAACAGCAGCGCTTCCATCCAGTCGCCCTTGGTGAAGCCGTTGATGAACAGCACCAGCGGGGCCATGACGAACATGAAGCGGATCAGCAGCCAGCTGACTTTGTTGACCCCGGCCTGAAACGAAGTCGGCGCGCGGTCGGTAGCGCTGACTCGCTGAGCCAGGGCGCCGAAATAGGTGTTGTTACCGGTGGCCAGAATCACCCCGGTCGCCGCACCTGACACCACGTTGGTGCCCATGAACAGGATGTTTTCCAGGTCCAACGGGTTGCCGGTATCGACTTCCTGACGGCGGGCGAATTTCTCCACCGGCATCGATTCACCGGTCATCGCGGCCTGGCTGACGAACAGGTCTTTGGCACTGAGCACGCGGCAGTCGGCGGGGATCATGTCACCGGCCGAGAGCACAATCAGATCGCCCGGCACCAGTTGTTTGATCGGCAGCTCGATGCGCTGGGATTTGCCATTCTCGTGCACATCTTCCTGCTCGGCGCTTTCGCGGCGCAGCACGGTGGCGGTGTTGCTGACCATCGCCTTGAGCGCGTCGGCGGCCTGGTTGGAGCGGGTCTCCTGCCAGAAACGCAGCAGGGTCGAGAGCACCACCATCGAGAAGATCACAGTGGCGGCTTTCATGTCCTCGGTCAAAAACGAGATTAAAGCCAGCAAGGTCAGCAGCAGGTTGAACGGGTTTTTGTAGCAGTGCCACAGGTGCACCCACCATGGCAGCGGTTGCTCATGTTCGACCTCGTTGAGGCCATGTTGCTGACGCAGGGTCAGGGCTTCGTCTTCGCTCAGGCCGTCGTAGTGGGTGTGCAGGCGTGCGAGCAGCTCGGGCACGTCGCTGCTGGCACCTCGGGTGAGGGTTTGCGCCAGAGTGGGCGGGACTTCGCGGCTGACGGTGGCGTCGGTGAGGCTGTCGAGCATCGCCAGCCGACGGAAGTGCCGGGCGAAGTGGCGAGTGCGCAGAAAGCCTGCGAAGAACTCTTTCAGAAGGGCGAATTTCATGGTTATGTCCCCTGGACTGAAGGGCTACTACTCATGGAGCTTCAGGAGGCACAGCCGAGCGCATTGAGCGCTGTTCACGTGTGAACGGCGCACAACCATAAGCCCACACGACCGAAAAACGGCGCGCGGCGCTTGGGCGTCAGGGAAAGGACAGGAAATAGAATCGCCTGCCGTTTCTCGCGTTTGTCAGCGAGATAACGGCAGTGAAAGAACTGCGCGTTATCTTGCCGAGGGTTGGCCGGTCATCGCTACCGGCTGACGTCTGTCACTCGAACAAGTACCCACTGTGGGTCTCCGCATCTGTTGAAAACGGGCGAAGAATACGCCCGGCTGTTATGAGAGTAAACCGCCATCACGGGACCTGCCGAAACTATTGCGCGGGGGTTCAGGGAAGGTTCAGGAAGCCCTTTTCCTACGGCCGATACGGTCATCCCACAAACGCTGAGATGTACCGGACTTCAGGCCTGATATGGACCGAACTGTGGGAGCCGGCTGCAACATTGCCATTGGCCGAACTGTTAAACTTGCGCGCCTTATTCCTGCCCCAAGGCGCCGAGCATGTCTTCCTTGAATCAGGCGCTCAGCGTCGCCCTCGAAAACCGCCGGCCCCTGCTTGCCGAACTGCATGCCCAAGGCACCGATTGCTATCGCCTGTTCCACGGCAGTCAGGAAGGCGTGAGTGGCTTGACCATCGACCGCTACGGCCCGCAACTCTTGGTGCAAAGTTTCCACAGCACCCTGGACCGCGACTCGCTGTTGGCGGCGCACGGGGCAATCAACGCGCAGTTGGGGCTGGAGCTGATGCTGGTCTACAACGACCGCTCTCAGGGCAACTCGCGGATTGATCGTACAGACCCCGTCTATAAAGCCGACGACGCTGCGCTGGAAGATCTGATCGGTCACGAGTGGGGCCTGAACTATCGGGTTCGGGGCCGCCACGCAGGCCAAGACCCGCTGCTGTTTCTCGACCTGCGTAACGCACGGGGCTGGGTCAAGGCTCACGCCAAGGGCAAGCGCGTGCTCAACCTGTTCGCCTATACCTGCGGCGTGGGCCTGAGCGCGGCGGCCGGTGGGGCCCGTGAGGTGTGCAATCTGGATTTCGCCGAAGGCAATCTGGCAGTGGGTCGCGAGAACGGCAAACTGAACCCCGAGTTGCCCGAGATGCAGTTCATTCAGTCCGATTACTTCCCGGCGATTAGGCAGCTGGCAGGCTTGCCGATTGCCTCCCGTCGCGGCCAGAAGCTCCCCAGCTACACGCGTCTGGAACAGCGCCAGTTCGATCTGGTGTTGCTCGACCCTCCGGCCTGGGCCAAGAGCGCGTTCGGCACGGTGGATCTGCTGCGCGACTACCAGAGCCTACTCAAACCGGCACTGCTGACTACCGCTGAAAACGGCGTGCTGATTTGCTGCAACAACCTGGCGAAGGTGAGCATGGACGACTGGCGCGATCAGGTGCTGCGCTGCGCGAGCAAGATCGGCCGACCTGTTCGCGACTGCCAGGTGCTCACGCCTGGCGCCGACTTTCCGTCGTTGGATCAGCAGCCCCCTCTCAAGACCTTGATCTTGCAGCTTTGATCACGCACTGATCGCAAGGAAATTTCCTACAACCAGCAAGGCAATCGACTTCGGAACCAGATTGGCGTGCCATACTCAAAGGCACCTCATATCGAGAGAGTTGGCGACCTGTATGCCCAAAGGATTGAAACGCGCCATCGGCGCTTTGCTGGCCGCCTTCGCCCTTTACAGTGTGCTGGGGTTCTTCATCCTGCCCGGCATCGCGCTGCGGGTGATCAATCAGCAACTGGCGAACTACTCCACGGTTCCGGCGACCCTCACCCGCCTCGAACTCAATCCCTATACCCTTGAAGTGACTCTTTGGGGTCTGAACATCGGCGCCCCGGGCAAGGAGCAGATCGGCTTCGAGCGGCTGTACGCCAACCTGCAGATCGACAGCCTCTGGACCAAAGCCCTGCACCTGACTGCCGTGGAGCTGGACAAGCTCAAGACCGAGCTGCTGTTTGCCAAGGACGGCACGCTCAACCTGGCCGGGCTGTTCAAGCTGCCCGCGAGCGAGCCCGCCCAACCTGACGAGCCGCCGAGCAAGCCGTTCCCGTTGCGCATCGACGAGATCAAACTGGCCGACGGCTATGTGCACTTCCAGGACCTGCGCCCCAGCGAACCCATCGAGTTTCTCTACGACACGCTGAATTTCGAGCTGAAAAACCTCAGTACCCTGCCCGAAGACAACGCCGACATGACCTTGGTCGCGGCAGGCCCCGAAGGCGGTCAGATCGACTGGGTGGGCAAGATCAGCCTGGTGCCGATCAGCTCCGAGGGCACTCTGAAAGTCACCGACGGCAAGATGAAAGTCTGGTGGCCCTACGTGCGTGACGCCCTGCCGCTGGTGCTCAAGGATGGCGTGCTCAACCTCGAAACCCATTACACGCTCAACCTGGCGAAAGAAACCGAAATGCGCCTGGACAACACGTCCATCAAGGTCGCGCCGTTCGCCATCGATGCGCCCGACGGTCGTCCGCTGGTGCGCCTGAAGAATCTTGAAGTCAGCGAAACCTCGCTGGATCTGGCCAAACAGCTGGTTAGCGTGGGCAAGATCCGCAGCCAGGGCCTCGAAACCTGGGCCGCGCGGGAAGCCGACGGGCAGCTCGACTGGCAAAAGCTGTTCGCCAGTCAGCCCTCGAAGAACGAGCAGAAAAAGGCCGAGGTCGAGAAGCAGCAACCCGCCACCGCGTCCGGTGCCGAAACCACGGCGAGCAAAGAACCCGCAGCGCCAGGCAAGCCTTGGCAGGTACTGTTGCGCGACACCCAGCTGCGCGACTACCGCGTGCATCTGGCCGACAAAGTGCCCAAGGAGCCGGTGGCGCTGGACGTTGGCCCGCTCAATCTGGACATGACTAACTTCGACAGCCTCAACCAATCGCCCTTCCACCTCAAGCTCGACACCGGGCTGGGCAAACAGGGCAAGCTGACGGCCGAGGGCGAGGTCAATCTGGCGCCGGTCAGCGCCAAACTCAATGTCACCACCCGCGACATCGACCTGCGTCTGGCTCAGTCCTACGTCACGCCGTTCATCCGCCTTGAAGTGCGCAGCGGCATGCTCAACACCGACCTGGCGGTTGACCTCAAGAGCACCGAACCGCTGGCGCTGGGCATTACCGGCAAGGCCCAGGTCGATCAACTGCACACGCTGGACACCCTCAAATCCCGGGACTTCGTGAAGTGGGAGCGGGTGAATGTCGAGGGCGTGAACTTCCAGCTCGGCGACAGCCTGAGCATTGCCGCCATCAACATGGAGCAGCCCTATGCGCGTTTCGTGATCGCCGATGACCGCACCACCAACATCGACGACCTGCTGATTCCGCAGCCCGCTGATGCGCCAAAAGCAGCGCCCCGGCCCAAAACAGCGTCGGCCAGCAAACCGATGGGCATTCATATCGGCGAGGTGAACATCAACAACGGCTCGGCCAACTTTGCCGACTTCAGCCTCACCCCCAACTTCGCCACCGCCGTGCAACAACTCAACGGCAAGATCGGCACGCTGGACAATCGGCAGGACAAACCGGCGCCGGTGGACATCAAAGGCAAGGTCGATCGCTACGCGCCGGTGACGATCAAGGGCGCGCTCAACCCGTTCAACCCGCTGGCCAGCCTCGACATCGCCACCAGCTTCAAGCGGGTCGAGCTGACCACGCTGACGCCCTACTCCGGCAAGTTCGCGGGCTATCGCATTCGCAAGGGCCGACTGAATCTGGACCTGCATTACCTGATCACCAAAGGCCAGCTCAAGGCCGAGAACAAACTGGTGGTCGAACAGCTGCAACTGGGCGAGAAGGTCGACAGCCCGGACGCCGTGAACCTGCCGCTGAAGCTGGCGATTGCCTTGCTCAAGGACGTGGATGGCAAGATTTCCATCGAGCTGCCGGTGACCGGCGACCTGAATAACCCGCAATTCAGCGTGATGCCGATTGTCTGGCAAACGCTGCGCAATCTGGTGGTCAAGGCTGCTGCAGCGCCGTTCAAGTTCATTGGCGGTTTGATCAGCGGTGGGGATTCGGCAGATCTGGGCACAGTGTCGTTCGCGCCCGGCTCGGATGAGCTCAGCGGCGACGCCCAGTCTTCCCTCGACAAACTGGCAGCGGCCCTGAAAGAACGCCCTGCCCTGCGCCTGGAAATCGAAGGCACCAGCGCCGAGGCCAGCGACGGCCCGCTGATTGCCCAGCAGCGTCTGGAGCGCGAATACCAGAGCACTTATTACAAGATCTTGCAGCGACGCGGCGACAAGGTGCCCGCTCAAGCGGCTGATCTGAAAGTGCCGGATGACGAAAAGCCGCCGATGCTCGAAGGCATCTACCGCACACGCCTGAAACAGCAGCCACCGGCCGAATGGGTCGATCTGGGCAAGGAAGAACGGCAGAACAAGCTGCGCGATGCGGTGCTCAAATCCTGGAGTTCCAGCGCGCTGCTCCTGCGTCAACTCGGCCAGGCGCGGGCTGGCAGCATCAAGGACTATCTGGTGGACAAGGGACAATTGGCCGATGACCGGGTCTATTTCGTTGACGCCTCGCTTGGCCAGCCGGAAAAAGACGGTCGCGTCATCAGCCCCCTGCATCTGGACAGTGAGTAACGAATTTTGAAGAACGGGTTAACCACGACCGTGGCAGTCCTCGGTCTGGCAGCGTTCAGCGGCCAGGCCCAGGCCGACACGTTGCGTTGCGGCAGTCAGTTGATCAGCGTTGGCGACCGGATGTTCGAAGTGCAGCAGAAGTGCGGCCAGCCGGTCAGCCAGGACATCATCGGCTACAAGGAAACGGTTAACCATTTCCGCCAGGTCGATCAGGTGCAGGTTCAGGAATGGATCTACGGGCCGAACAACGGGATGTTTCAGTACTTGCGCTTTGAAGGCGGGAAACTGGTGCGCATCGACAGCAAGCGCGGGCGATAACGTCGAGGCGATTCACCGAACTTGTGGGGGTGAGCTTGCTCACGAAAGCGATACCTGACTCACCGCAACGGTGAATTGGAGTACGTCTTCGTGAGCAAGCTCACTCCCACAGTGATTAGAGTCATCGTCCTGGGCAAGCAACTCACAGTGATCAGCGGCAGATCAACTGATCAACGCTCGTGCAGCGCCTCGGAACGTGCCTTCAGGACCGGCTTGAGCAGGTAGCTGAGCACGCTCTTCTTGCCGGTGATGATGTCCACCGAAGCCACCATGCCCGGGATGATCAGCAGCGGATGCTCATCGGTGCCCAGGTGGCTGCGGTCGGTGCGCAGTTTGATCACGTAGAAGGTGTTCTTCTTCTCTTCGTCCTGGATGGTGTCGGCGCCGATCTGCTCCAGCTTGCCTTTGAGGCCACCGTAAATGGTGTAGTCATAGGCGGTGAACTTGATCATCGCTTCCTGGCCCGGATGCAGGAACGCGATGTCCTGCGGGCGGATGCGGGCTTCGACCAGCAGGGTGTCGTCCAGCGGCACGATTTCGGCGATGTCGCTGCCGGGCTGAATCACGCCGCCAACGGTATTGACCAGCATCTGCTTGACGACACCGCGCACAGGCGAGGTGACCATGGTGCGGTTGACGCGGTCTTCCAGGCCTTTGGCCGTGGATTGCGCTTTCGAAAGGTTGGTGCGCGCCTCGTTCAGTTGCGTCAAGGCATCACTGCGGAACTTGCCACGAGTTTCGTCGATCTTGCGCTGCACTTCGGCAATCGCAGCCTGGGCACGAGGGATCGCCAGGGAAGTGCCGTCCAGCTGACCACGGGTTTCGACTTCAGAGCGTTTCAGACGCAGAATGTCCACCGGCGATACCGCACCCTGTGCAACCAGCGGCTCGGACATGCCGATCTCCTGGCGCAGCAGGTTCAGGCTGTTGCGGTACTGCTCCTGCTTGGAGCCGAATTCGCGCAACTCTTGCTGACGTTGAATCAGCTGTTGCTGAAGACCGCCCACTTCATCCGCCAGTTGCTGACGACGACTTTTATAGAGTGATTCTTCGTTGGCTGCCTGATTGGCCGCCGACTTGCGCGCATCGGCGCTGATGTTCAGCGGACGATCATCCACCTCGGCGCTCAGACGCTCCACACGCAGTTCCATCGCCACGCGGTCGGCTTCGGTTTCGCCGACGTTGGAGGCAAAACGCGTGTCGTCCAGGCGAATCAGCGGCGCACCCGCTTCGACGATTTCGCCGTCGCGGGCGTAGATCTGCGCAACGATGCCGCCCTCAAGGTTCTGGATTTTCTGGATCTTGGTCGACGGAATCGCCTTGCCTTCGCCCTTGGTCACTTCGTCAATGACCGCGAAGTGGGCCCACAGGACCAGAAAGGTGAAAAACGCGATGACGGCCCAGATGGTCAGGCGCACGATGCGCGGCGCGTCATCGACCAGTGCCTTTTCCACCTCAGGCATCGGCTGCCCTTCGAGGGACGGCGAGCCTTTGAAATAGCCGAACAGACCACCGCCGGAATTTGGACCCGATTTAAGCAACACTGATCTGCCCCTTCTTCAACGCTTCCATCACGGCGGCTTTCGGGCCGTCGGCGAGAATCTGGCCACGGTCGATCACCAGCAGGCGGTCGACCAGAGAGAGCAGCGAGGCTCGGTGGGTCACAAGGATCACGGTTTTCTTCTCGATGACGGCTTGCAGACGCTGCTTCAAGCGCTCCTCGCCGGTGTTGTCCATGGCGCTGGTGGGTTCGTCGAGCAACAGAATCGGCGGGTTGAGCAACAGCGCGCGAGCCAGCGCGACGTTCTGACGCTGGCCGCCAGACAGGTTCTGGCCACGCTCACCGACCTGCAGCTCATAACCTTGCGGGTGCAGACGGGCGAACTCGTGTACACCTGCCAGCTCGGCCGCCTGCAGGACCATTTCGTCGTCGACATAACGGGCACCGGACACCAGATTGTCGCGCAGGGAACCGGCCAGCAGCTGGATGTCCTGAGCGACGTAACCGATGTTGTGGCGCAGCTCGCTGACGTCGATCTGGCGAATGTCCACGCCATCGACCAGCAGCGAACCTTCGTCCGGCTGATAGAGACCGACCAGCAGTTTGGCCAGCGAGCTTTTGCCCGAGCCACTGCGGCCGATGATGCCGATCTTCTCGCCCGGACGAACCACCAGGTTAATGTTCTTCAGTGCCAGGTGCTGCTGGTTCGGGTAGGTGAAGTCGATGCCACGGAATTCCATCGCGCCTTGCAGGGTCTGCCGGCTCATCGGGCGCTCTTCGAAGTTGCGCTCCTGTGGCAGCTCCATCATCTGGTCAACCGAGACCATGGTGACCTTGGCCTGTTGATAACGGGTCAGCAGACCGGACAGCTGCGCCAATGGGCCCAACGCACGACCGCTGAGCATGTAGCACGCCACCAGGCCGCCCATGCTGAGGTTGCCGTCGATGATCATGTAGACGCCGAAGCAAATCATCGCCACGCCGGCGAGTTGCTGGATCAGCAGGGTGATGTTCATCGCCAGACCGGAGAGAATCTTGACCCGTAGTTCCAGGCGGCTGAGGGTGCCGATGGTATGTTCCCAGTGGTACTGGCGCTCGCTTTCGGCGTTGTTGACCTTCACCGCATCGAGCCCCGCGAGGGTTTCGATCAGGCTCGACTGACGCTCGGCACCAAGGGCCATGGTGCGTTCCAGGGTCGCGGTCAGCGGTTTTTGCAGGAAGTGGCCGATGCCCAGCGCGAGCGGGAACGCCACCACCGGAATCCACACCAGATGACCGCCCAGCAACGCGATGACCAACAGGATGATGAGGGTGAACGGCAGATCGATAAGGCTGGTCAGGGTCAGCGACGTGAGGAAGTCACGCATGCCCTGGAACTCATGGATGTTCTGCGCATAGCTGCCGACCCGCGCCGGACGGAACTTCATCGCCATGCCGACGATGCGTTCGAACAGCGTTGCGGAGATGATCAGGTCGGTCTTCTTGCCGGCCAGGTCCAGGCACAGGCTGCGCAGGCCCTTGAGAATCAGGTCGAACAGGTAGGCGCCGCAGATGCCGGCCGCCAGGACCCACAACGTTGCGGTGGCCTGGTTCGGCACCACGCGGTCGTAGACGTTCATGACAAATAGAGGTGCGGCCAGTGCGATCAGGTTGATCACCAGGCTCGCGGCGATCGCATCGGCGTACAGCCAGCGCGACAGCTTGAGGGTGTCCTTGAACCAGGAGCGCGCCCGTGGAATGAGCGAGCCTTTGGTCACGTCAAATTTATGCTGCGGTTGAGCGAAGAAGACTTTTCCGCCGTAGTCCTGGGCCAGCGCTTCGCGCTCGACATGAACTTCGCCGCCGTCGCTTTCGCTGATCAGCAGGCGGGCGACATCACCGTCCCAACCCAGAAGCACCGCGCAACGGCCTTCCTTTAATAGCAGCATGGCTGGCAGGGCAATGGTCGGAATCTGGTCCAGCTTGCGAACCAGAAGACGCCCCTGCAAACCGGCCCGGGCTGCGGCGCGAGGCAGCAGATCGGGGCTCAGGCGCTGGTCCGGCAACGGCAGGCCGGTGCTCAGCATCGCCCGGCTCGCCGGTTTGTGGTGCAGGGCGCAGAGTGTCAGCAACCCATCCAGCAAAGGATCGTCATGCTGGCTGCGGGGATCATGACCTAGTTGAGCAGAAGGTAATTCCAAATCCACGCTGACACTCTCTTTAGCAGTTAAAAGAAACTGGCTCCTGACACAGGTGCGTCAAGAGTCAGTTCATACCCGGCAGTTTGACCGACGGCTTTATATCATTTTGCACAACCGATGCCAGCGGAGCGACGACGCCCTGACTTTTCAGCAAGGTGCCGATGTCGGCCTGAATGCGGTACTGGGTGTAGGTTTTCAGGCTCTGCAACTGCACCAGGCGCTGTTGCGCGGTGAACAGTTCGTTCTCGCTGTCGAGAAGGTCGAGCAGAGTACGCTCTCCCAGACTGAATTGCTGCTGATACGACGTACGGACGCTGGTTGCCCGATCAACGTACTGCTGAGCGATCGGCACTTGTTGCGTTGCGTTGTTGTAGGCGTTCCAGGCCAGACCCAGCTCTTCGTTCAACTGACGCAGGGCGTTGTTGCGGATATCCAGCGCTTGCGAGGCCAGGTAGGACTTGGAGCTCAGGTCAGCCTTGTTGCTGCCACCGGCATACAGGTTGAACTGCATGCGCACCATCGCTTCCCAGCCATTGTTGTGGCCTTCGTCGCCGCCGACGTTGTTGTCGGCGTTGCGGCCCAGATCCAGGTCAAAACGTGGGGAGAAGGTCGATTTGGCAGCAGCGTACTGTTTTTCGGCAGCGGCGATGTCCGATTCAGCCGAACGCAGCACTGGGCTGTTCTCGAGCATCTGCTGACGGGCTTCCTGCAGATCGGCGGGCATCATGGCGAACGGAGCCGGCTTTTCCAGCTGGTCAGGCAACTGGCCGATGGCGCTCAGGTAGTTGGTCTGGGCGTCAGCCAGGTTGGTCTGTTCGGTGATCAGGTTGTTCTGCGCCTGTGCCAGACGGGCGTCGGCCTGATCCATGTCTGCCATGCGGCCGACACCACGGCTGGTGCGCAACTTGATCTGGTCGTAGATCCGCTCATGACTCTTAAGATTTTCTTGCGCCAGGCGAACCATCTCGCGCTGTGTAAGAACATCGATATATACCTGCGCAACTGTCAGTGCAGTGCGCTCGGAAGTATTCAACAAAGAATACGCCCGAGAATTGGCGGTGGCTTGTTGACGCCCAACTTCGTTACTTGTTGCGAAACCATCAAACAGCATTTGACGCAGACGAATGGCCGACTCACCGCGGTTCAGCGTATCCCAGTGATTACCGTTGTTCTGGGCACGGGTGGTCGGGGTGTCGGAACCGGCACGACCATAACCTGCGGTCAGGTCGACCCGTGGCAGGTAACCGCCCTGCGCGGCGCGAACTGCGTAGTCCTGCGCAATGCGCGCGTTAACGCCTGCCTGCACTTCGGGATGCACGTCCATGGCCTTCTGCATGGCTTCTGGCAAGGTTTGTGCCTGCACGAAGCCGACCGTCAAAGCGAAGGGTACTGCGGTGAGAAATTGGACACGCATGTTGGTTCATCCCGAGAACGTACTTGTTCGAAAACGCAGCATTGACTGCCGCATTGCATAGAGAGGCTTATGTAAGAGATCGGCGGCGTCAGGCTGTTCTGAAGGGGTCTGGGAGCGAACAACAGAAATACGCGATCTCAGAAAATATCAATGTGACATTACGGGTGCGATTGTTTAGGATGTCGCCGAATAGGTCAATAGTTTGGCAGAAAGTTAATTAACAAGCCGACACTGATAGAAAATAAATTGGCGCCAAATAACTAGCACCAACTAAATCAAGTACTTAGTTGGCTGGCGCCAAAGTTTTGATAATTTTAAGTAATCCAATGTGAAGCGGCGTACCCAAAAGCCGGCCGACATGATGGATACCAACTGAACGGTAAACTCGGAGAGTCACCCCCATGAGCAGTGTTGTTGCCATCGTCAAAAGCATTGTTGGCCAAGTAGTCGCAGTCTCCCCGGAAGGGATTCGTCGTGTGCTGATCGAGGGTGACCGGCTTCTGGCCGGCGAGCAGGTGCTGACAGGCCCGGAAGGCGCCATCACGCTGCAACTGCCTGACGGTCGTCAGCTCGACATGGGGCGTGACAGTCAGTGGAGTTCGGACACTCCGACGTCCACCACCAATATCGCCGAAGCCACCGCACAGGCCGCACCATCGGTTGCCGAGTTGCAGCAAGCCATCGCCGCGGGCGCGGACCCGACCCAAGACCTGGAAGCCACCGCTGCGGGCCAGACCACTGGCACCTCCGCTGACGGCGGCAACGCCGGCGGCGGCCACAGCGTCGTGATGCTGACCGAGACAGCCGATGTCGTTAATCCGAACATCGGCTTCAATACCGCAGGCCTGGGCAACAACGCCGCCGCTGGCATTCAGGAAGACGCCGCTGTTCCTCAGCGCGAATCGACACTGAGCCTGAGCGCCACCCAAACCTTGACCGAAGCTGGCGGCGCACTGGTCTACACCGCCACCGTGACTCAGGCACCGCTGAGCGACCTGACCATCACCCTGTCCAACGGCTCGACTATCGTCATCGTTGCCGGCCAGACCACCGGTACCACCGTCGTTCAAATCCCGAACGGCAACACACCGTACCTCGACCCCCACGACATCACCACCACCATCACCGGCACTACCGGCGGCGCGGGTCTGGTGCTGACGACCAACCCGGCGCCGGCGGTGACCACTATCACCGACACCATCGACACCACCACTGTCAGCCTGACCGCAGGTTCTGCGACCTCCGCCGAAGGCACGTCGATCACCTACACCGCGACCCTGACCAATCCGGCGCAGACGCCTGTCACGGTAACCCTGTCCGACGGCTCGACCATCACCATCAAAGCCGGTGAATCGAGTGG
>Ga0213834_100193_pt1 | contig 51487 bp, 53 predicted proteins | sample SWPTP12_FD_160580 | JGI IMG/M metagenome (GOLD analysis project Ga0213834, IMG submission 160580) | Coastal seawater microbial communities from Marineland, Florida, United States - SWP TP1 #2 | ecosystem: Environmental > Aquatic > Marine > Coastal | place: USA: Florida | collected 2016-08-06 | reverse complement strand
CGACACCATCTACAAGATCCCGGCCGTGCTGCACGCTCAGGGTCTGGATGATTTCGTCGTCGAGCGTTTCGGCCTGCAATGCGGCGGCGCCGACCTGTCCGAGTGGGAAAAGGTCGTCGATGCCAAGCTCAACCCTGAGCACGAAGTCACCATCGCCATGGTCGGCAAGTACATGGAGCTGCTGGACGCCTACAAGTCGCTGATCGAAGCGATGAGTCACGCCGGCATCACCAACCGCACCAAGGTCAACCTGCGCTACATCGATTCCGAAGATATCGAGAATCAGGGCACTGGCCTGCTCGAAGGCGTGGACGCGATTCTGGTACCGGGCGGCTTCGGTCTGCGCGGTGTCGAAGGCAAGATCACGGCCGTCCAGTTCGCTCGCGAAAACAAGGTGCCTTACTTGGGTATCTGCCTGGGCATGCAGGTGGCGGTCATCGAGTTCGCGCGTAACGTGCTGGGCTGGAAAGACGCCAACTCCACCGAATTCGATCGCACCAGCCCGCACCCGGTGGTCGGCCTGATCACCGAGTGGGAAGACGCCACCGGCGCGGTCGAAACCCGTACCGAAACCTCCGATCTGGGCGGCACCATGCGTCTGGGCGCACAGGAATGCCAGCTGCTGCCGGGCTCCCTGGTGCACGACTGCTACGCCAACGATGTGATCGTCGAGCGTCATCGTCATCGCTACGAAGTGAACAACAAGCTGCTGCCGCAACTGATCGAAGCCGGTCTGAAGGTTTCCGGTCGTTCCGGCGACGGCGCGCTGGTTGAAGTGGTCGAGTCCCAGGATCATCCGTGGTTCGTGGCTTGCCAGTTCCACCCTGAGTTCACCTCCACGCCTCGCGACGGTCACCCGCTGTTCAGTGGCTTCGTCAAGGCAGCGCTCGCTCAGCACCAGAAGAACGCCTGATAGGGAATTCATTACATGGCACAAAAAATCATCCGCGTGGGCTCCATTGATATTGCCAACGACAAGCCAATGGTCTTGTTCGGTGGCATGAATGTCCTGGAGTCGCAGGACATGGCCATGCAGGTCTGCGAAGAGTACGTACGGGTCACCCAGAAACTGGGCATCCCTTACGTGTTCAAGGCAAGCTTCGACAAAGCCAACCGTTCTTCCGTGACCTCCTACCGCGGTCCGGGCCTGGAAGCGGGCATGCGTATTTTCGAAGAGATCAAAAGCACCTTCGGCGTGCCGGTGATCACCGATGTGCACGAGCCGCACCAGGCCGCTACCGTGGCTGAAGTCTGCGACATCATCCAGCTGCCGGCTTTCCTGTCGCGCCAGACCGATCTGGTCGTGGCGATGGCGAAGACCGGCGCCGTGATCAACATCAAGAAAGCCCAGTTCCTCGCGCCTCAGGAAATGAAACACATCCTGACCAAGTGCGAAGAAGCCGGTAACGATCAGTTGATCCTGTGCGAGCGCGGCTCGAGCTTCGGCTACAACAACCTCGTCGTGGACATGCTCGGCTTCGGCATCATGAAGGCGTTCGAGTACCCGGTGTTCTTCGACGTGACCCACGCGCTGCAAATGCCGGGCGGTCGTTCGGATTCTGCCGGTGGTCGTCGTGCCCAGGTCACCGATCTGGCCAAGGCCGGCATCAGCCAGGGTCTGGCCGGTCTGTTCCTGGAGGCGCATCCGGACCCGGATAACGCCAAATGTGACGGTCCTTGCGCGCTGCGCCTGAACAAGCTGGAGCCGTTCCTGACCCAGCTCAAGGCGCTCGATGATCTGGTCAAGGCTTTCCCGACGATCGAAACGGCTTAAAACCCGCTTCACCGGCACTGTCGCCTCCGGTACAGTGCCGCTCGTTTCTTTCCCGACCAACGGGTCGGGAAAATCTGTCATCTGGGGCCTGCCCGCTGTCTAGTGCCCGTGATGCCAGTCGTTTTTCCCAGCTGCGTCGTTTTCGTCAATCTTGGAGTGTTAACAACAATGGCAAAAATCGTCGACATCAAAGGTCGTGAAGTTCTCGACTCCCGTGGCAATCCCACCGTGGAAGCAGATGTGCTCCTCGACAACGGCATCATCGGCAGTGCCTGCGCGCCGTCCGGTGCTTCCACCGGCTCGCGTGAAGCACTTGAGCTGCGTGATGGCGACAAGAGCCGTTACATGGGCAAGGGCGTTCTGAAAGCTGTGGCCAACATCAATGGCCCGATCCGCGACCTGCTGCTGGGCAAGGACCCGGTTGACCAGAAGGCGCTGGATCACGCGATGATCAAGCTCGACGGCACCGAAAACAAAGCCAGCCTGGGCGCCAACGCGATCCTCGCTGTATCCCTGGCTGCCGCCAAGGCCGCTGCCCAGGATCAGGATCTGCCGCTGTACGCGCACATCGCCAACCTGAACGGCACGCCGGGCGTCTACTCGATGCCGGTCCCGATGATGAACATCATCAACGGTGGCGAGCACGCCGATAACAACATCGACATCCAGGAATTCATGGTTCAGCCAGTGGGCGCCAAGACCTTTTCCGAAGGCCTGCGCTGGGGCACCGAGATTTTCCACCACCTCAAAGCCGTGCTGAAGGCCCGTGGCCTGAACACTGCAGTAGGTGACGAAGGTGGTTTTGCACCGAATTTGAACTCCAACGCCGACGCGCTGGACGCCATTGCCGAAGCCGTTGCAAACGCAGGTTACAAGTTGGGCACCGACGTCACCCTGGCCCTGGACTGCGCCGCGAGCGAGTTCTACAAGAACGGCAAGTACGTCCTGAGCGAAGAAGGCGAGTATGACTCCGCCGGTTTCGCCGACTACCTGGCTGATCTGGTCAGCAAGCACCCGATCATCTCCATCGAAGACGGTCTGGACGAGTCCGACTGGGATGGCTGGAAAGTCCTGACCGACAAGATCGGCGACAAGATCCAGCTGGTGGGCGACGACCTGTTCGTGACCAACACCAAGATCCTGAAAGAAGGCATCGAGAAGAAAATCGGTAACTCGATCCTGATCAAGTTCAACCAGATCGGCACCCTGACCGAAACCCTGGAAGCCATCCAGATGGCCAAGGCCGCTGGTTACACTGCCGTGATCTCGCACCGTTCGGGCGAAACCGAAGACTCGACCATTGCCGATCTGGCCGTGGGCACGTCGGCAGGTCAGATCAAGACCGGTTCTCTGAGCCGTTCCGATCGCATCTCCAAATACAACCAGTTGCTGCGTATCGAAGAGCAATTGGGCGCCAAAGCGGTTTACCGTGGTCGCGGCGAGTTTCGCGGCTGATCACAAGATGGTAAAAAGGCAGCAGGCGTTGTAGGGGAATTCTCCGAAAGGCGTTTTTCCTGACGTTCTGATCCATGAGCCCGGCGACCACCGGGCTCTTGGGCATTTGAAATGGTCGGTTTTGCTGTCGTTCTCCATCGGGTAACAGATATTCACAATGCGCAGTCCTAACTGGTTGTTCCTCGTTCTGCTTTTGCTGCTCGCGGGCTTGCAATACCGCCTATGGGTGGGCAATGGCAGCCTCGCGCAGGTGGCCAGTCTGACTCAGCAGATCGCCGATCAACATGCCGAAAACGATGCCTTGCTTGAGCGCAACCGGGTCCTGGACGCGGAAGTGCTGGAGCTGAAAAAGGGCCTGGAAACCGTTGAAGAACGTGCCCGTCACGAGCTGGGCATGGTCAAGGACGGCGAGACCCTCTATCAGTTGGCACAGTGACGTTGGCGTAAATGACTCAATCCCTTCCTGCCTTCTGGGCAGTGATTCCCGCAGCGGGCGTCGGTGCTCGCATGGCGGCAGACCGTCCCAAGCAGTACCTGCAACTGGGCGGCCTCACGATTCTTGAACACAGCCTGCTTTGCTTTCTCGATCACCCCCGTCTCAAGGGCTTGGTGATCAGTCTGGCTGTGGACGACCCTTACTGGCCCACCTTGCCCTGCGCTCTGGATTCGCGGATTCAGAGAGTTGCAGGCGGCAAGGAGCGGGCTGATTCGGTGCTCAATGCGTTGCTGCACCTGCACGCCAGCGGCGCCGATGACAATGACTGGGTGTTGGTGCACGATGCGGCGCGGCCGAATCTGGCGCGCTCGGATCTGGATAATTTGCTGGCTGAATTGGCCGGTGATCCTGTCGGTGGGCTGCTGGCGGTGCCGGCCAAAGACACCCTCAAACGCGCCGATGCCAATGGCCGCGTGACCGAAACCGTCGATCGCAGCCTGATCTGGCAGGCCTACACGCCGCAGATGTTCAGGCTGGGCGCGTTGCATCGGGCGTTGGCGGACAGTCTGGTGTCGAACGTTTCGATCACCGATGAAGCCTCGGCCATTGAATGGGCCGGGCAGTCGCCGCGGCTGATCGAAGGCCGGGCCGACAACATCAAGGTCACCCGCCCGGAAGACCTGGAATGGCTGCGGCAGCGGCGGGGTGATTTCTCCCGCTGAGGCGCCACGGTGCCTCCCCCTGTAGGCGCGCGCTTGCCCGCGATGGCGTCGGATCGGATAACCGATTCTGTACAGATAAAATGCATTCGCGGGCAAGCGCGCTCCTGCAGTGAGCCGCGTGCTATTGCCGATACTCCGGCCGCAGCGCCAGCCCCGTCTTCAGATAATCCACCAGCTTCCTGACCTTCGGCGACAAATGCCGCTGCTGCGGATACAGCGCCCACACCGCCGTATTCGGCGGCTGATGAGCGTCCAGCAATGAAATCAGCGCGCCGTTTTTCAGGTGTTCCAGCACGTAATAATCCGGCAGCTGACTCAACCCCACTCCTTGCAACGTCGCATCCAGCACCGCTTGCCCACTGTTGCAGCGCCAGTTTCCGTGGACGCGCTGGGAAAATTCCTTGCCGTTCTGTTGCAGCAGCCAGCTGTCGGAGCTGCCAATCAGGCAGTTGTGCCGATTCAATTCCGACAGGCTATGAGGGCGACCGTAGCGCTCTATATATGAAGGCGAGGCGCACAGGTACATGCGTCGCGGCGCCAGGCGGGTGGCGACCAATCGTGACTCCTGCAACCGACCCAGGCGGATCGCCAGATCCATGCCCTCATGCACCAGGTCCAGCGTGTTGTTGGTCAGCTCGATGTCCACCCGCAGTTGCGGGTATTCGTCCATGAAGCGCGTCACCAGCGGTGCGATGAAACGTTCGCCGTACGCCACCGCACAGGTCATGCGCAGCAGGCCTTTGGGCTCACTGGTCAGATCAACCACCGCGCGCAAGGCTTCTTCGCGACCGTCCTGCAGGCGTTGGCAATGATGCAGAAAGGTCTGGCCTGCCTCGGTCAGCGCAACCTTGCGCGTACTGCGGTAGAGCAGACGGGTCTGTAGCCGCTCCTCCAGCCGGGCAATCTGCCGGCTGATGTGCGAGGACGAAACGCCCATCCGCTCCGCCGCCGCCGTGAACTGCCCGCACTCGGCCACCGCGACGAATTCATCCAGCCCATCCCAGCGATTGGTGTACATCGATTATCCCTGTAGAGCATTAATGTTTTGCTTTCGGCCGGATTATTAATCAAACGGCACTGCTTTACACTCCTGGCTTGTATTGACCGTTCCTCACCCGCTGGAGAAGATTGATGATCAAGTCACGTGCCGCCGTTGCCTTCGCGCCCAACGAGCCCCTGCAAATCGTCGAAGTGGACGTTGAAGCGCCGAAAACCGGCGAGGTATTGATCCGTACCGTCGCCTCCGGCGTCTGCCACACCGATGCCTACACCCTGTCCGGCGCCGACTCCGAAGGCGTGTTCCCGTGCATCCTTGGTCACGAGGGCGGCGGTATCGTTGAGGCGGTGGGCGAGGGCGTCACCTCCCTGGCCGTCGGCGATCACGTGATTCCGCTGTACACCGCCGAATGCCGCGAGTGCAAATTCTGCAAATCCGGCAAGACCAACCTCTGCCAGAAAGTCCGCGCGACCCAGGGCAAGGGCCTGATGCCCGACGGCACCACCCGTTTCAGCTACAATGGCCAGCCGGTCTACCACTACATGGGTTGCTCGACGTTTTCCGAGTACACCGTGGTGCCGGAAATTTCCCTGGCAAAGATCCCGAAAGAAGCGCCGCTGGAGAAGGTCTGCCTGCTCGGTTGCGGCGTGACCACCGGTATCGGCGCGGTGCTCAACACCGCCAAGGTTGAAGAAGGTGCAACCGTGGCGATCTTCGGTCTGGGCGGCATCGGCCTGGCGGCGATCATCGGCGCAAAAATGGCCAAGGCCTCGCGCATCATCGCCATCGACATCAACCCGGCGAAATTCGACGTGGCTCGCGAGTTGGGTGCAACCGACTTCATCAACCCGAAAGAGCACACCAAGCCGATTCAGGACGTGATCGTCGAACTTACCGACGGCGGCGTGGATTACAGCTTTGAGTGCATCGGCAACGTTCAGCTGATGCGTGCGGCGCTGGAGTGCTGCCACAAGGGTTGGGGCGAGTCGATCATCATCGGCGTTGCACCGTCGGGTCAGGAAATCGCCACCCGTCCATTCCAGCTGGTCACCGGTCGCGTCTGGCGCGGTTCGGCGTTCGGCGGTGTGAAGGGCCGTACCGAACTGCCAAGCTACGTCGAAAAATCCCAGACCGGCGAAATCCCGCTGGACACCTTCATCACCCACACCATGGGCCTGGACAAGATCAACGAAGCGTTCGACCTGATGCACGAAGGCAAGAGCATTCGCTCCGTCATCCACTTCTAAGAGCAGCGGCATGCTACGAGCTGCAAGCTGCAAGAGGGCGCGCCGCGGACACCTCTTGCAGCTTGCGGCTTGAAGCTGATCGCTGGGAGCTTGCGACTATGGGTCTGGAAAACATCTCGTGCCAGAAAAGCTTCGGCGGCTGGCATAAACGTTACAAACATCACTCCGACGTGCTGGGCTGCGACATGGTGTTTGCGGTCTATCTGCCTCCTCAGGCAGAACAGGGCGGCAAGCTGCCGGTGGTGTACTGGCTGTCGGGTCTGACCTGCACCGATGAAAACTTCATGCAAAAGGCCGGCGCCCAGCGCATCGCTGCCGAGCTTGGCATCATCATCGTCGCGCCGGACACCAGCCCTCGCGGTGCCGACGTACCGGGCGACCCGGACAACGCCTACGATTTCGGTCTGGGCGCCGGTTTCTACCTGAACGCCACCCAGCAGCCGTGGGCGCGCCACTACCGCATGTACGACTACGTGGTCAGCGAGCTGCCCGCGTTGATCGAAGCGCACTTCCCGGCCTCGGACAAACGCAGCATCAGCGGCCACTCGATGGGCGGTCATGGCGCGCTGGTCTGTGCACTGCGCAATCCCGGGCGCTACAAATCGGTGTCGGCGTTCTCGCCCATCACCAACCCGATGGATTGTCCGTGGGGGCAGAAGGCGTTCTCCCGTTATCTGGGTGAAGACCGTTCGCGCTGGCGTGAGTGGGATGCCAGCGTGCTGATCGCCGAGGCCACCGAACGCCTGCCGTTGCTGGTGGATCAGGGCGATCGCGACGACTTCCTCGCCAATCAGCTCAAGCCCGAAGCATTGGTGCAGGCGGCCAAGGCAGCCGGTCACCCGCTGGAGCTGCGCATGCAGCCTGGTTATGACCACAGTTATTACTTCATCGCCAGCTTTATAGAGGATCACCTGCGCTATCACGCAGTGGCATTGGTTGGCTGAAACGCTGCCCCTTGTGGGGCGAGTGATCGCTCCCACAAGTCTTCAGTGCACCCGGTGCCTACAGAGTGAAGCGTGTCGTCCGACATGCACTGTGTCAGGTAGTCGGACGCCCTAATGTCCGACAAAGCAGGTAGAATCACGCCCTGACTTTTTCAGGGCTTCTTTTATGCGTATTGGCCACGGCTATGATGTGCACCGTTTCGCTGAGGGCGATTTTATTACCTTGGGCGGGGTGCGGATCGCGCACACATCCGGTTTGCTCGCACATTCCGATGGCGATGTGCTGTTGCACGCGTTGAGCGATGCCTTGCTGGGCGCCGCTGCGCTGGGCGACATCGGCAAGCATTTCCCCGATACCGATCCACAGTTCAAGGGCGCCGACAGTCGCGTTCTGCTGCGCCATGTACTCAAGCAAGTGCAGGCCAAGGGCTGGAAGGTCGGCAACGTCGACGCCACCATCGTCGCCCAGGCCCCGAAAATGGCACCTCACATCGAAACCATGCGTGCGCTGATCGCCGAGGACCTGCAGGTCGAGCTCGATCAGGTCAACGTCAAGGCCACCACCACCGAAAAGCTGGGTTTCACCGGCCGAGAAGAGGGCATCGCGGTTCACGCCGTCGCACTGTTGATCACCGCATGACCGAATTCGAATTATTGGGCCCACGGGCCTACGGCGATGCACTGGGTACAGCGGTGCTCAAAGCCACCGCTGAGGACTTTCAGGTTGATGAGGTACTGGATATCCCGTTGTCCGGCGATGGCGAGCACTTGTGGCTATGGGTCGAGAAACGCGGCCTGAACACCGAGGAAGCGGCGCGTCGGTTGGCCAAGGCCGCTGGCGTGCCCCTGCGCACCGTTGCTTACGCGGGCTTGAAAGACCGTCAGGCGCTCACGCGGCAGTGGTTCAGCATTCAATTGCCAGGCAAGGCCGATCCGGACATGTCGGCGGCCGAGGACGACACGCTGAAGATCCTCGACAGCAAGCGCCACAAACGCAAACTGCAACGCGGCGCCCATGCGGCCAACGGTTTCACCCTGCGTTTGACCCAATTGCAGGCGGATAAAACCGCTCTCGACGCGCGGTTTGAGTCGATCAAGCAACACGGCATTCCCAATTATTTCGGCGCCCAGCGCTTTGGCTACGAGGGCGGCAACGTCGGCGAAGCGCGTCACTATGCCGAGCGTCAGGCCCTGCCAGAGCAGCGCAATGTACGTTCGCGGCTGCTGTCCACGGCGCGCAGCTACCTGTTCAATCAGGTGCTGGCCGCGCGTGTTGCCGATGGCAGCTGGCAGCGCGCGCAGGTGGGCGATCTACTGGCCTTCACCGACAGCCGCAGCTTCTTTCCGGCAGGTGAGGCCGAATGCAGCGATCCGCGTCTGGCGATCCTCGATCTGCACCCCACAGGCCCGCAGTGGGGCGAGGGCGATTCTCCCGCAGCCGGGGCGACTGCCGAGCTAGAAAACAGCATCGCCCAGCGTGAGGCGTCGCTGTGTAACTGGTTGATAAAGGCGGGGATGGAACACGAACGTCGCATCCTGCGACTGCCCATCGGGCGGTTGACGTGGCATTATCCCGAGCCTGACATTCTGCAACTGGAATTCGTCCTGCCGGCCGGATGCTTCGCCACCGCATTGGTGCGTGAACTTATCGATCTGGCGCCTGCGGGACAGACGGACAGCTCATGCGTATTCTGATTTCAAATGACGATGGGGTCTCGGCACCCGGACTCGCTGCGCTCCACGGAGCGCTGGCGGGCTATGCCGAGTGCGCGGTCATTGCCCCCGATCAAGACAAGAGTGGGGCCAGCAGCTCGCTGACCCTTGATCGGCCCCTGCACCCCCATCGGCTGGACAACGGCTTCATCAGCCTTAACGGCACACCGACCGATTGCGTGCACCTGGGCATCCATGGCCTGCTGGAACACGAGCCGGACATGGTCGTCTCAGGCATCAACCTGGGCGCCAATCTGGGCGATGACGTGCTGTATTCCGGCACCGTGGCCGCCGCGCTCGAAGGGCGCTTTCTGCAGCGTCCATCGTTTGCCTTTTCATTTCTGTCGCGTCAGGTCGATAACCTGGCGACTGCCGCGCACTACGCGCGGCTCTTGGTCGAAGCCCATGAACAGCTCGACCTTCCACCGCGTACCGTATTGAACGTGAACATTCCGAACCTGCCACTGGAAAACGTGCGTGGCATCCAACTGACCCGTCTGGGCCATCGCACTCGTGCGGCGGCGCCGGTGCGCGTCGTCGACCCGCGCGGGCGGGCCGGCTACTGGATCGCTGCCGCCGGTGACGCCGAAGACGGCGGCCCGGGCACGGATTTCCACGCCGTGATGCAGGGGTACGTGTCGATTACACCGTTGCAGCTGGATCGAACCTATCAGGACGGTTTCAACAGCCTGAACGCATGGCTGGAGGGAATGGCCTGATGTCGCGTGAACAAGATGATCTGTTGCGACGTGGCGTGGGATTCACCTCCCAGCGCACGCGCGAGCGGTTGATCCAGCGCTTGTACGAAGAAGGCATCACCAGCACCCAGGTGCTCGATGTCATCCGCAAGACCCCGCGCCACCTGTTCGTCGACGAAGCGCTGGCGCACCGTGCCTATGAAGACACCGCCTTGCCGATCGGCAACAACCAGACCATTTCCCAGCCCTACATGGTCGCGCGCATGAGCGAGCTGCTGCTGGCGGCGGGACCGCTGGACAAGGTGCTGGAGATCGGCACCGGCTCGGGCTATCAGACGGCGGTCCTGGCACAACTGGTCGAGCGGGTGTTCTCCGTCGAGCGCATCAAGGTGCTGCAGGACCGCGCCAAGGAACGTCTGCTCGAGCTGAATTTACGTAACATGGTGTTTCGCTGGGGGGACGGCTGGGAAGGCTGGCCGGCACTGGCGCCGTATAACGGCATCATCGTCACCGCGGTCGCCACCGACGTCCCTCAGGCGTTGCTGGACCAACTGGCGCCAGGTGGGCGTCTGGTGATTCCGGTGGGTTCGGGGGAGGTGCAGCAACTGATGCTGATCATTCGCGAAGAACACGGGTTCTCCCGGCATGTTCTGGGGGCGGTGCGATTCGTGCCTTTGCTAAACGGGCCGCTGGCGTAAGCACTGTTTTGCAGCTGCAATGAATTCCGCGAGGCGCCGCCTGTCTACAGGCTGGCGATTTGCGATGAGCGCCTGATCCGCCCGTTGTGCGTCGCTCTGAAGTTTTTCGTAACCAGTTTTTCTATGGCTGCCGGTCATGATCAAGACACAATTGGCAGCTTTAATTCAGTCACCAGTAAAGGGAGTGGCGGGTGAGTCTCACAGTCATTCGGCAGCGTACGTCTTCAACAAGTTTTCCACGTCTGGTGATTGGCATTGCCCTGAGTGTCCTTCTGGTCGGCTGTTCCAGCGCGCCTTCGGGCGGGGTCCGCGTTGTCGATCGCAATACGGGCAAACCGGCCGCTCCTGTCCGGCAGCCCGTGACCACCGGCCAGTACATCGTCAAACGCAGCGATACCCTGTTCTCCATCGCCTTCCGCTACGGCTGGGACTGGAAAGCGCTGGCCGCGCGCAACAACATTCCCGAGCCCTACACCATCCACGTCGGTCAGGCGATCCGCTTCGACGGACGTTCGAGTTCGTCGCCTGGCGCCGTTGCCGCTGCACCTGTAGTGGTTGCACCGGCAACATCGGGTAATAACAGTTCGCCTTCGGGTTCAATCAAGACCACCGTTATTAGACGCCCTGCCGATTCAACTTCAGGTAGTGCCGCCGCGCCCGCAACTACACCGGTCAATACCCCTGTCGTGGCTGGAGCGCGTTCTCCAAGTGGTTGGGCGTGGCCAACAAGTGGTGTTTTGATCAGTAAATTTTCTTCAAACGGTAGTTTGAATAAAGGAATTGATATCGCCGGTGATTTGGGACAGCCTGTTTTGGCCGCGTCTGATGGTTCGGTTGTTTACGCCGGGAGTGGATTGCGGGGCTACGGCGAATTAGTAATCATCAAACACAGCGATACCTACGTCAGTGCTTACGGTCACAACCGTAGGCTGTTGGTACGGGAGGGGCAGCAGGTCAAGGCAGGGCAGGCAATTGCCGAGATGGGGTCCACGGGGACTGACCGGGTGAAACTCCATTTTGAGATTCGCCGCCAGGGTAAACCGGTAGATCCACTGGAATTCTTGCCACGTCGTTGATCGGTTACCAGCCTGTCCTGTCGTAGAGGGGACAGGCTCAAGTGATGCCAAGGAAAAGGGCGCCACTGGAGCTTGAGGTCGAACTCATCAAAGGACTATAACAATGGCTCTCAACAGAGAAGTGCCGGAGTTTGACATAGACGACGAAGTCCTCCTTTTGGAGCACGGGATCGTCCTGGATTCTGCAACGGATGAGAAGCCAGCTACACCTTCTGTTCGTGCGAAGACCAAAAACTCCACAGCACTCAAGCAGCACAAGTATATCGACTACACGCGGGCACTGGATGCCACGCAGCTGTATCTCAACGAAATCGGTTTCTCCCCCCTGCTGTCTCCGGAAGAAGAAGTCCATTTTGCGCGCTTGTCGCAAAAGGGCGATTCGGCGGGCCGCAAACGCATGATTGAGAGCAATCTGCGCCTGGTGGTCAAAATCGCCAGACGCTACGTCAATCGTGGCCTTTCATTGCTGGACCTGATCGAAGAGGGCAATCTTGGCCTGATTCGGGCGGTCGAAAAATTCGATCCGGAACGTGGTTTCCGGTTCTCCACATACGCGACCTGGTGGATCCGTCAGACCATCGAGCGCGCCATCATGAATCAGACGCGGACCATCCGCCTGCCGATTCACGTGGTCAAGGAGCTGAACGTCTACCTGCGCGCTGCGCGTGAGTTGACCCAGAAACTCGACCACGAACCATCCCCTGAAGAGATCGCCAACCTTCTCGAAAAACCCGTCGGCGAGGTCAAGCGCATGCTGGGCCTGAACGAGCGGGTGTCGTCGGTGGATGTCTCGTTGGGCCCTGACTCTGACAAGACCCTGCTCGATACCCTCACCGACGATCGTCCAACCGATCCGTGTGAGCTGTTGCAGGACGACGACCTGTCCCAGAGCATCGATCAATGGCTGTCCGAACTGACTGACAAGCAGCGCGAAGTGGTGGTACGCCGCTTTGGCCTGCGTGGCCATGAGAGCAGCACACTGGAAGATGTGGGCCTGGAAATTGGCCTGACCCGCGAGCGTGTACGGCAGATTCAGGTTGAGGGCCTCAAACGTCTGCGGGAAATTCTTGAAAAGAATGGCCTGTCCAGCGAGTCGTTGTTTCAGTAATACCGCATATCTTCGCCATAATCAGTGGCGTGTTGATATCAAATAAGGGCCCCGGTTTCCGGGGCTTTTTTATTGTGACCGTCTGAAGTGTTTCGCGTGAACAATCGATTAATTAGTGTGTGAATATGTCGGGTTCAATGTATTTGCCAGTCGTAAGGATATTTAACTTTAGTTGTAAGCCAATTCTTACGCGCGTTGTCAGTCATCGCACTTTTTCTTGAAAGTCATGGGCTGGTTAGATGCGTGAAAATGTTTATGTCAATGATTCCATTGATGTTTATTTTGCTGCGGCTCCGACGCCTTGTATTGTTTTGCAAAGTCCGAGGTGTTGCCCTGAACCGAGAAATCACTAATATCAGAACTGTGCCGACGGATTGGCACAGGCGGTCAAGGAAGACTGCTCAGGGACATCGCAGGATGCGATTCATCAGGATGATGACAAAGGAATAAAGGGATTACGGAAAAAATGTGGGCGGGTCAAACCGCCCCTTTTTTTGTCCGCGAAAAAGTGAGCGGCTTGCGGGCAGCCAGAAATGCAAAAAGGCCCCTCGGGGCCTTTTGCGTATCGCGTCGGGACTTAGCGCTCCAGGTCAGCGATCTTGCCAGGCTTGCCATCCCACTCTTCAGCATCCGGCAGCGCGTCTTTACGCTCGGTGATGTTGGGCCAGACGTCGGCCAGCTCGGCGTTCAGCTCGATGAAGTTCTCCATGCCGGCAGGGATCTCGTCTTCCGAGAAGATCGCAGTGGCAGGGCATTCAGGCTCGCACAGAGCGCAGTCGATGCACTCATCCGGGTGAATCACCAGGAAGTTCGGGCCTTCGTAAAAGCAGTCCACCGGACAGACTTCTACGCAGTCGGTGTACTTGCACTTGATGCAGTTGTCGGTGACGACGAAGGTCATTTCTAATTCTCTCCTCAGGCGGCGGCAGCAGAGCCCCTCACGTCAGGGTTGCTCGGTCGGGAACGTTCCCGGGCCGTTCACAACACAGCCAGCGCAGCCCCATGCCGACAAGGCATGCGGGCGTGGCTTTGGTTCGGCGGTGTTCGAACGCGGCTCGGATGTCTTACGGCAAGGCTGCAGACCTTACCATTCCCAAACCGCGCGGGATTCTAACAGCTTGTTACTAATACCGTTAGATCCGGTTTTGCAGTCCATATAACCATTCGATAGCTTGGCGCGGGGTCATGTCATCGATTTTCAGCTTCGACAACTCTTCCAGCACCGGATGCGGCAGGGTGGCGAACATGTCAGCCTGCTGCGGTGCGGGTGCCTTGCCAGGCTTCGGCTTGGGCTGCTCGTGAGGCAGGCTGGTGGTTTCCAGCCGATGCAGGTGCTCCTTGGCGCGCGTGATCACATTGCCCGGAACCCCCGCCAGCTGGGCCACGGCCAAACCGTAGCTCTGGCTCGCAGGCCCCGGCAGCACGCGGTGCAGGAAGACGATGCGCTCGTTGTGCTCGGTCGCGTTCAGGTGCACATTCGCTACCAGCGGCTCGCTTTCCGGCAGCACGGTCAGCTCGAAGTAGTGCGTGGCGAAAAGGGTATAAGCACGCAGCTGGGCGAGACATTCTGCCGCAGCCCAGGCCAGGGAAAGACCGTCGAAGGTGCTCGTCCCGCGTCCGACTTCGTCCATCAGCACCAGGCTCTTGTCCGTGGCGTTGTGCAGAATGTTCGCGGTCTCGCTCATTTCCACCATGAACGTCGAGCGGCCACCGGCCAGGTCATCGCTCGAACCGATACGGGTGAAGATGCGGTCCACCAACGAAAGCTCGCAGCTGGCGGCCGGCACGAAGCTGCCGATGTGCGCCAGCAGCACAATCAAGGCGGTCTGACGCATGTAGGTGGATTTACCGCCCATGTTGGGACCTGTGATCACCAGCATGCGGGTGTTGTCGTTCAGGTCCAGATCGTTGGCCACGAAGGGCGAGGTCAGCACCTGCTCGACCACCGGATGACGACCCTGCTCGATGCGCATGCACGGCTCGTCGGTGAAGCGCGGGCGGTTCAGGTCCAGATTCAGGGCGCGCTCGGCCAGGTTGCTCAGCACGTCGAGTTCGGCGAGCGCGGCAGCGGTGTCCTGCAGCGGCGCCAGATGACCGATGAGGTCCTCCAGCAATGCTTCGTAAAGCATTTTTTCCCGCGCCAGCGCACGGCTCTTGGCCGACAGCGCCTTGTCTTCGAACTCTTTGAGCTCAGGCGTGATGAAGCGCTCGGCGCCTTTGAGCGTCTGACGACGAATGTAGTCGGCGGGCGCTTGCTCGGCCTGTTTGCTCGGCAGTTCGATGAAGTAGCCGTGAACGCGGTTGTAACCTACCTTGAGGTTGGCCAGGCCGGTGCGGGCTTTTTCCCGGGTTTCGAGATCGATCAGAAACTGACCGGCGTTCTCGCTCAGCGACAGCAGTTCGTCCAGTTCGCCGTCGTAACCGGTTTTCAACACGCCGCCGTCGCGGATCACCGCTGGCGGGTTGTCGATAATGGCCCGTTGCAGCAGGTCGGCCAGTTCCGGATACGTGCTGGTGGTCTTGGCCAATTGCTGAATGTGCGGGGCTTCGAGTTCGGCCAGCGCCAGTTGCAACTCCGGCAAGGCACCGAGAGCGTCTCGCAGACGCGCCAGGTCCCGAGGACGGGCGTTGCGCAGGCCGATCCGCGCGAGAATCCGCTCCAGATCGCCGATTTCCTTGAGCTGCGGCTGCAGGTTTTCGAAACGATAGCGTTCGAGGAAACACCCGATCGACTCCTGACGGGCTTGCAGCACATTCAGGTCGCGCAATGGGCGGTTCAGCCAGCGGGTCAGCAGGCGCGTGGCCATGGCGGTCTGGCAGCGGTCCATGACCGATTGAAGGGTATTGTCGCGCCCGCCCGCCAGATTGGTGTCCAGCTCCAGGTTACGGCGGCTGGCGCCGTCGAGAATCACCGTGTCATCCATGCGCTCGTGACGCAGGCTGCGCAGATGGGGCAGGGCGGTGCGCTGGGTTTCCTTGGCGTAGCCCAGCAGGCAGCCGGCAGCGCCGATGGCCAGGGTCAGGGTTTCGCAACCAAAGCCCTTGAGGTCTTGGGTGGAAAACTGCTGACACAAACTCTTGTGCGCCGAATCGCGCTCGAAATCCCACGGTGCACGACGACGCGCGCCACGGCGTTTTTCGGCCGGCAGGCCCTGTGGCCAATCGTCAGGAATCAGCAGTTCAACCGGGTTGATACGCTCAAGCTCGGCCAGCAGATTCTCCCAGCCCTTGATCTCCTGAACGCTGAAATTGCCACTGGTGATGTCCAGCACGGCCAGGCCGAACAGGCGCTCATCGCCCAGCACGGCAGCGATCAGGTTGTCGCGGCGCTCATCCATCAACGCCTCATCACTCACCGTGCCCGGCGTGATTATGCGTACCACCTGGCGTTCGACCGGGCCTTTACTGGTGGCCGGGTCGCCGATCTGCTCGCAGATGACCACCGACTCGCCCAGTTTGACCAGCTTGGCCAGATAGCCCTCGGCGGCGTGATACGGGATGCCGCACATGGGGATGCTCTGGCCCGCCGACTGGCCGCGGGCGGTCAGGGTGATATCCAGGAGTTTCGCGGCTTTTTTCGCGTCTTCGTAGAAGATCTCGTAGAAGTCGCCCATGCGGTAGAACATCAACTGGTCTGGATGCTGATTCTTCAGCTTCCAGTATTGCTGCATCATGGGGGTGTGCGAAGAGAGGTCGGAAATTGCTTTATTCATCAGTTGTTTAGGCAAATTCGTTGGAAGATTGGGGCAAAAATGGGGAGAGCCGCGTGGAACACGCCTACGTGGGCCGACGTCAGATCCGATTGCTTTTGCGATGGCGGCAAGGTTACCACGCGCGTTCGCGGGCCGCAGGATCGGCTTAATCGTCACTGCGCGTTTCCAGGCCTTCATAACGCGAGACGAGCTGGCTAGGCTGTTCGACGTCGCCGGCCGATTCGGCGCCGGCATTTGAAAAAGGACAGTCATATGCGACGCAAACGCGGAAGGGACTCAACCAACGGACGCTTCATCACGCTGGAAGAAGCCCGCCAGCGTCCTCGAGAAACCATCGTTGAAACGGTTCGGCCTCCTTGCCCACGAGCAAAACCGACGCCTGAAAAACAGCCGGAGTCTGTGCAGCAACAGGAGCCTGCATAGCCCATCCTCGCAGGCGCGGCAGTGATCCTGGCCGCGTCCTGTCTTGCGCATGAGCGGCGCTCGTGTAGCGTGTGCCCATCGCTCGAACTTTACGGAGACTTCCTGTGGACGACATCACGCAACTGGCTGCCACTTTGGGCCAGCGCCTGCTCGACGTGCAGGCGCAGGTCAGCACGGCCGAGTCCTGCACCGGCGGCGGCATCGCTGAAGCCATTACCCGCATTCCCGGCAGCTCGGCCTGGTTCGAAGCCGGTTACGTCACCTATTCCAATCGCCAGAAAACCCAACAGCTGGACGTGCCTGAAGCGCTGTTCGATCAGGTGGGCGCCGTCAGTCGGGAGGTGGTCGAGGCCATGGCCCGGGGCGCGCAGTCCCACAGCACAGCTCTTTATTCCGTTGCGGTCAGCGGCGTGGCCGGCCCCGATGGCGGTTCGGCAGAGAAGCCGGTGGGCACTGTGTGGATCTGCTGGGGCGCGGCCGAGCGTCTGATTGCCGAGCGCTTTCAGTTCGCCGGAGACCGCGATGCCGTGCGCCGACAAACGGTGAAGGCCGCTCTAGAGGGGCTGATCCGGCTCACACGCGGAGAAATACCAAATCGGGGGTAGGCGCGCGCTCAACCCTGTGGAATAATACTGGCTACTTATACAGTTATATCGGCCGTCAGGCCTAACCGATTACGAGAGGACTTCAATGGACGACAACAAGAAGAAAGCCTTGGCTGCGGCCTTGGGTCAGATCGAGCGTCAGTTCGGCAAAGGCGCCGTCATGCGCATGGGCGACCACGACCGCCAGGCTATTCCTGCTATCTCCACCGGCTCTCTGGGTCTCGATATCGCACTGGGTATCGGCGGCCTGCCAAAAGGCCGGATCGTTGAAATCTACGGTCCTGAGTCTTCCGGTAAAACCACCATGACCCTGTCGGTCATCGCCGAAGCTCAAAAGATGGGCGCCACCTGTGCGTTCGTCGACGCCGAGCACGCACTCGACCCTGAGTACGCCGGCAAGCTGGGCGTCAATGTTGACGACCTGCTGGTCTCGCAGCCGGACACCGGTGAACAGGCTCTGGAAATCACCGACATGCTGGTGCGCTCCAACGCCATCGACGTCATCGTCGTCGACTCCGTGGCCGCGCTGGTCCCCAAGGCTGAAATCGAAGGCGAAATGGGCGACATGCACGTCGGCCTGCAAGCCCGTCTGATGTCCCAGGCCCTGCGTAAGATCACCGGTAACATCAAGAACGCCAACTGCCTCGTCATCTTCATCAACCAGATCCGTATGAAGATCGGTGTCATGTTCGGCAGCCCGGAAACCACCACCGGTGGTAACGCGCTGAAGTTCTACGCATCGGTTCGTCTGGACATCCGCCGCACTGGAGCCGTTAAAGACGGCGATGAAGTGGTCGGTAGCGAAACCCGCGTCAAGGTCGTCAAAAACAAGGTCGCGCCTCCTTTCCGTCAGGCTGAATTCCAGATCCTCTACGGCAAGGGCATCTACCGCAACGGCGAGATCATCGACCTGGGCGTGCTGCACGGTCTGCTGGAAAAATCCGGCGCCTGGTACAGCTACCAGGGCAACAAGATCGGTCAGGGTAAAGCCAACTCGGCCAAGTTCCTGCAGGACAATCCGGAGATCGGCGCGACCCTGGAGAAGCAAATCCGCGAAAAACTGCTGACGGCTGCACCTGATGTCAAAGCTCAATCGTCTCGCGTTGCCGAAGATGACATCGCCGAAGTCGAAGACGCTGACATCTGATTACAGCCATGTCGGTAGAGCTTGATACGCCCGTCGCTATACGGCGTACTGCAATGGACCTGCTCGCACGACGCGAGCACGGTCGAGTCGAGCTGACGCGTAAACTGCGTCAGCGCGGCGCCCCTCCTGAATTGATCGAAGCCGCTCTCGACCGCTTGACGGAAGAAGGCTTGCTGTCCGAATCCCGCTACTTAGAAAGCTTCGTGTCCTACCGTGCCCGGTCTGGCTACGGCCCTTTGCGTATTCGCGAAGAGCTTGGGCAGCGAGGCCTGCAACGTGCCGACATCGAGCTAGCCCTGCGTGAGTGCGGCATTGATTGGCGGGAAAAGCTGGAAGAGTCCTGGCAGCGCAAGTTTGGCGGCCAGCTTCCCAAGGACGCGCGCGAACGCGGTCAGCAGATGCGCTTTTTGAGCTATCGCGGCTATCCGCCTGAGCTCATCAGCCGGTTGCTGAGCGGTAAAGGCTACGACGACTGATAATCAAACCCTATAGCAGCGCGGCTTGCCAGCGGTGGCGTCGGTAATGACGCCACCGTTGACTGGCCATACTGATTCAGTGGTTCGTCACGTCGCCTTCAACGGCTCGCGCCCACGCACGGCCTGACCTTGCGCAGGTTTCGCCCAGTTCTCACGCTGGTTGATGTAGTCCACCAGCGCACGCAGACGCCCATGATCCCGCCCTGTGAACTTGAACGCCAATCGGGTGAGGTGGCTGAACTGTTCGTCGTCGTGCTCGTCTTGATGGCCGTATTGCTGGAAGTCATCGTTCAAGCGCAGATCGGCAAACGCTTGCTGCATGTGAGTGAGGGCCTGTTCGCTCAGCGCATGGTGCATGCGAATCACGAAAGTGTTTTTCAGCCAGCGGCTTGAATGGAAGTTGCTATAGAACTGGTTGATCTCCTCCACCGCCTCCTCGGCGCTGTAGACCAGTTTGAGCAGGTTCATGTCGGTGGACAGAATGTAGCGATTGGCTTCCAGTTCGTTCCTGATGAAGTTCAGCGCGCCTTCCCAGAAGGTGCCCCCCGGCGCATCCAGCAGAACGATGGGTACCAGCGGGCTCTTGCCGGTCTGGATCAGGGTCAGCACCTCCAGCGCTTCATCCAGGGTGCCGAAACCGCCGGGGCAGAGCACCAGTGCATCGGCCTCTTTGACGAAGAACAGCTTGCGCGTGAAGAAGAAGTGGAAGGGCAGCAGGTTGCCGGTGCCATCGACGGTGGCGTTGGCGTGTTGTTCGAAAGGCAGGGTGATGTTGAAGCCCAGGCTGTAATCCAGCCCCGCGCCTTCATGGGCCGCCGCCATGATGCCGCCCCCGGCGCCGGTAATGACCATCAGGTCCGACGCGGCCAGCTTCATGCCCAGCTCACGGGCCAGGGCGTACATCGGGTGTTCGATCGGCGTGCGAGCGGAGCCGAACACCGTGACCTTGCGGCGGCCACGGAACTGTTCGAGCACGCGAAAGGCGTTGTCCAGCTCGCGCAGGGCTTGCAGCACGATCTTGGCGTTCCAGCGGTTGCGATCATCCTGGGCCATGCGCAGGACGGTCAGCATCATGTCGCGGTAAAGAGGGAGATTGGGGCTGTTGGGAGCGACAAGCGCGAGTTGCTCGTCGACCTTGCTGGTGTCCATTCCATTGCTTTGGAAGTGACGTGACAACACATCGTTGGGTACGTAAGGCATTCAGACTTTCTCCTTCTGCAGAATCATCGATCCTGTGCGCGGTGACAGGATCACGACGCTTCGTGCGTCGCTGCAAATCGCCTAGGCCAGGCGATGTTCAGATACGGGATGACGACTGGGATGCGCCACACTGATTCTGCCTATGTCCTTGGTTGAAAAGAAAAACATTGCGCGTAACAACCGTGACAGGCAACCCCCTTTTGCCTGGTGAGCGTGATGAAACCATGACGGCTGGTAAAAAAGGATGGCTTGATGATGTGCCCGAACATCAAGGCTGGCAACGACTCTTTACGCAAACGTGGTGAATGTTTTTCCTCCGCCCGTCGGTCAAGGGCACAGGCGTTGTGGCCTCTGATTTACTCAAGGATATGGCAAGGTGCCGTTACAACCTGGATAGCGTCGTCGCGCAGCGCAAGTGCGTCGACCGGAGTCATCGAGGTTTGCCCAGACCCAACGCGGGTGTGGACGACCCATGGAGGGATGAAATGGAAATCATCAGGCTGGAAATCGATCAGGACCTGTATCGCTCGCTCACGGAAGCGGCGCGCAGTCGTCATTCGACGTTGGAGCAGGAGTGTTTGCGGCGTCTGAGCCAGAACGGCAGACGCTCTTACTACCTTCAGGCGCTGGTCGCCGAGTTGCGCGCCGAAGACCAGCAACGGCGCGCAGCGTCCTGACCGGCAGGTTTACTTATGCTTGGCCGGTGCTTGCGGCTTGGCCGCGCAATCGGCTGCGGTGATCTGTTGCGTGGTGATCGGGCGATTGGTTTTGTATTCCTTGAACTCGTAACGCAGGATCGCGCCCTTGGCCATCAACTGACGAAAGCCCGGGTTACGGCAAACGCTGGTGCCCAACTGACGGCCCATCACTTCCGGATTCTCGCGCATCTGCTGAGCTTGTCCCGCTTGCACGCTGAGGTGGTCGATCAGCACGCGACCATCGACGGTATAGCCTTCGTCGAGGATGTCTTCACTGATTGCGTTCGGCTTGCCGACGTTGCTTTTCGCCGCGACTTGTTCCAGCTCTTTGTTCAGTTCGTAATCCTGTTTGGACGCGGCATTGGCGCACAGCGGAGCGATGAGCAAAAGCGTGAGGGCGGGGGCGATGAGGCGCAGCATTGGATTCTCCTGGGGCAGTGAACGTCGTTGGACCGGTGCGGTGGGCGGGCGTTCACTGGTGACTGGGGACTTTCGAGGCCGAGCAGTATAGGGGAGTCGCCGCGGCGGACACCAGAGAACCGAGTGCCTCTGGTAGACTGCGCCGACTTTTTCCATTGCCGGATGCCTGTCGTGCCGCTGTCCTTTTGCTGCTCCGCGTCGTTGCCGGGGTGCCTTGTTTCATGAGCCACGCCGTTTCACGTCTGCGCGCCGAACGCCTGGCCCGCAGCACCACGCCCTTCGTCGCCCGAGGTGCCCGTGCACGACGTTGCCCTGCGTGCCGGGTGGTCGAGAGCTATTGCCTGTGCGCATGGAAACCGAGCGTTGCGGCCAACTCGGCAGTCTGTCTGCTGATGTACGACACCGAACCGCTCAAGCCAACCAATACCGGCTGGCTCATCGCTGATGTGATCAAGGACACCGAGGCCTTCAGCTGGTCGCGCACCGAGCGCGACGAAAAGCTGCTCGCCTTGCTCAACGATCCGCAGTGGCAGCCTTACATTGTGTTCCCTGGCGAGTTCGTTGCGCCGGAGCGGGTGGTGACCGAGGTCAAGGTCGAGACCGGCAAGCGACCGTTGTTCATCCTGCTCGACGCCACCTGGCCGGAAGCTCGCAAGATGTTTCGCAAGAGCCCATATCTGGATCGCCTGCCGGTGCTGAGCCTTGAGCCGGAACAGATGTCACGCTATCGCCTGCGCCGCTCCAAGCGCGACGATCATTTCTGCACCGCCGAGGTGGCTGCGTTGTGCCTTGAGCTGGCGGGGGACCAGCAGGCGGCGAGCGTGCTGGATGCGTACCTGGATGTGTTCAGCGCCCATTACCTGGGCGCGAAGTTCCTGCGGCCTGTTGACCCGGATGACGCGCCGCACAGTTATCTGAAGGCCTTTATATAGAAGAAGCTTCGGGCTTGCTCGGCCACAACTGCGCCAGCAGCATGCCCGCCAGCATCAGCGCGCAGCCCACATAGCCGCGCATCTGCAACGCTTCACCCAATAGCCACGCGCCGGCAATCGCGGCAAACACCGCTTCGAGCGACAGAATGATTGCGGCGTGGGAGGCGATGGCGTCTTTCTGCGCGACGACCTGCAAGGTGTAGCCGATCCCCACGGCCACCACGCCGCCGTATAGCAGGGCAGGGGCAGCGGCGACGATCGAGGCCCAGACGATCGGCTCGAACACCAGCGCCAGGATCAGGCTCACCACCGAGCAGGTCACGAATTGCAGGAAGGCCAGGCGAATCGGGTCGTGGCGGCTGGCAAAGACCCCTACCAGAATCACGTGCCCACCCCAGACAACGGCGCCGATCAGTTGCAGCCAGTCGCCGGACGCTACGTGAAAGTTGTCGCCCACGCTCAGCAGGAACATCCCCAGCACCGCCAGCAGGCAGCCCAGCCAGGTGCCCATACCGGTCTTGTGGCCGAGGAGCAGGCCCAGAAGCGGAACTACAATCACATACAGCCCGGTGATGAAACCCGAGTTGGTGACGCTGGTGAACAGCAGGCCGACTTGCTGCAGGTTGATGCCCAGTGCCAGGGCGATGCCCATGACCACCCCACCTTGCAGCAGGCCGCGGGTCAGCAAGGGTTCGGGTTGCGGACCGCTGGCCGGACGGCGCAGCACCAGCGGCAACAGGCAGATGGAGCCCAGCGCAAAACGCAGCCCGGAATACAGGTACGGGCCGATGTGGTCCATGCCGGCAGTTTGTGCGACGAATCCACTGCCCCAGATCATGGCGGTCAGGAGCATGAGCAGGTCCGCTCGCAGGGCATGTTTTTGCATGATGGCACTCGTCAGGATCAGGGCGGCGAACTGTGCCGCAAAGCGCCAAACTTGACCACCCCGGCTTCGCTGGGCATCCTTGGCGCCGCACGCGCGATTGAACGCCGCGCGGTGTCTGTTTTGGCGCGGATGCGCCGTGTTTACAGACCGGCATCAGCCGATGCCATCGTGAGGGCTGAATCCGTCGGCGCTCACTCATAAACAGGATCATGAAATGACCTACGAAATCCTGATCGCCGATGACCATCCCCTGTTTCGCGGTGCCTTGCGCCAGGCCTTGAGTCTGGGCCTTGGCCCCGATGCCCGACTGGCCGAAGCCGAAAGCATCGCCGATCTGGAAAAGCGTCTGACCGAGAAGGCCGATTGGGATCTGGTCCTGCTGGACCTGAACATGCCGGGGGCCTACGGGTTTTCCGGGTTGGTCCTGTTGCGCGGTCAGTACCCGCAGGTGCCGGTGGTCATGGTTTCGGCGCAGGAAGAAGCGGCGGTTGTGGTCAAGTCGCGGGAATTCGGTGCCAGCGGCTTCATCCCAAAGTCCAGTTCGCTGGAAACCATCCAGCAAGCCGTGCGTACGGTGCTCGATGGCGATGTCTGGTGGCCGCCGCAGGTCAACGAAAGCGTCAGTGTTTCGCCGGAGGCCAAGGCCGCCAGCGAAGGCCTGGCCAGCCTGACACCCCAGCAGTTCCGCGTGCTGACCATGGTCTGCGAAGGCCTGCTCAACAAGCAGATTGCCTTCGAGCTCAGCGTCTCGGAGGCCACCATCAAGGCCCATGTGACGGCGATCTTCCGCAAGCTGAACGTGCGCACCCGCACCCAGGCTGCGTTGCTGTTGCAACAAATGGAATCGATTTCGCCGGCGCAATAAGCCTGTTTCGGCGCATTAACCAAGGGTTCAGCGGCTTTTCTTCACACTTTTTTGACCGCCACTGAACTAGCCTCCAACGTCTTCATTTATCAGTAGTTTCCCTTATGACGTCGCCCTTCAAAGGCCAAACCGGTCTCAAACGCATCCTCAACGCTTCCGGCTACTCAATCGACGGCCTGACCGCAGCCTTCAAGGGCGAAGCGGCTTTTCGTCAATTGGTGTTGCTCAACGTCATCCTGATTCCGCTGTCGTTCCTGTTTCATGTCAGCCGTGGCGAGCGGGCGATCCTGATCGCGGTCTGCTTGCTGGCGTTGATCGTCGAGCTGCTGAATTCGGCCATCGAAGCGGCCATCGACCGGATTTCCCTGGACCGTCACCCGCTGTCCAAGAATGCCAAGGACATGGGCAGTGCCGCCCAGTTCGTGGCGTTGAGCATGATTGCGGTGGTCTGGGCGCTGATTCTGCTGGGTTGATCGGGCGTCACGCGATGCTGGGCAGCACGATCTCGTCGCTGCGCCGCACGCCTGCCGTCAGCGAACGGCACAGGTCGAGAAACTCGCGGATGGCGTTGGTCTGGTATTTCTGCTTGTGCCAGATGAAGTAGAACTGCCGCACCAGATCCAGCTCGGGGGTTTCAACGGCCACCAGGCTCCCTCGGCGGAAGGCATCGCGCAGTGCCAGCCGGGAAATACAGCCGATCCCCAGCCCTGACTCAACCGCCCGCTTGATGGCCTCGGTGTGTTCAAGCTCCAGGCGCACATTGAGGCTGTTGAGGTGGTGACGCATGGCCTGATCGAAGGTCAGTCGGGTGCCCGACCCTTGTTCGCGAAGAATCCACGCTTCATGGGTCAACTCTTCCAGCGTCGCCTGGCCGCGTTTGGCCAGCGGGTGTTGCGGCGCGCAGAACACCACCAGTTCGTCTTCGACCCAGGTCTGTACTTCGATGTCCGGGTGGCTGCAGTCGCCCTCGATCAGCCCAAGGTCGATCTCGTAGTGAGCGACCTGTTGCACAATGTTGGCGGTGTTTTGCACATGCAGCTTTACCTGGCTTTCCGGATGGCGCTGCATGAAATTGCCGATCAGCAGCGTCGCCAGATAATTGCCGATGGTCAGCGTGGCGCCCACCGCCAGCGAGCCAAAGCCGGACTTGCCGTTGAGCAGGTCTTCGATTTCCTTGGCCTGGTCGAGCAGGGCGACCGCCTGGGGCAGTAACTGGCGCCCGGTGGCGTTCAGGCTCAGGCGTTTGCCAGCCCGATCGAACAGCTGGCAGCTCGATTGCCGCTCAAGTTCGGTGATGGAGGTACTGGCCGCAGACTGCGATAAAGACAGCTGCACGGCGGCGCGGGAAACGCTTTCCTGCTGGGCCACGGCGACGAATACTTGCAGCTGACGGAGAGTGAATCGCATATCTATATAACCGATAACCCATATCTTGATAATCCAGTTAACAGATATTGTGTCTGCCACTAGAATATCGCGCAATGGCGCTTTCACTGGCGCCCGCAAATTTTCAGGAGTTCCCACGTACCATGAGCAACATGAATCACGAGCGTGTCCTCAGCGTTCATCACTGGAACGACACCCTCTTCAGTTTCAAGTGCACCCGTGATCCAGGCCTGCGCTTCGAGAACGGTCAGTTCGTCATGATCGGTCTGCAGCAGCCAAACGGGCGCCCGCTCATGCGTGCCTACTCCATCGCCAGCCCGAACTGGGAAGAGCATCTGGAATTCTTCAGCATCAAGGTGCCGGACGGCCCGCTGACCTCCCAGCTGCAACACCTTAAAGAAGGCGACGAGATCATCATCAGCAAGAAGCCTACGGGCACGCTGGTGCTGGACGACTTGAAGCCTGGCAAACACCTGTACCTGCTGAGCACCGGCACGGGCCTGGCGCCGTTCATGAGCGTCATCCAGGACCCTGAAACCTACGAGCGTTTCGAGAAGGTCATCCTGTGCCACGGCGTGCGTTACGTGAACGAAGTCGCCTACCGCGAGTTCATCACCGAGCACCTGCCGCAAAACGAATTCTTCGGTGAGTCGCTGCGCGACAAGCTGATCTACTACCCGACCGTTACCCGCGAGCCATTCGAAAACGAAGGCCGCCTGACCGACCTGATGCGCAGCGGCAAGCTGTTCAGCGACATCGGTCTGCCACCGATCAACCCGCAGGACGACCGCGCCATGCTGTGCGGCAGCCCGAGCATGCTCGACGAAACCAGCGAAGTGCTCAACAGCTTCGGCCTGACCGTTTCGCCACGCATGCGCGAGCCGGGTGACTACCTGATCGAGCGCGCGTTCGTCGAGAAGTAAGCCATTCAACCTGCTGCGTGCGGCAGGTTCCGGATCGGACCCAATCGTGGATGAACCTCTCGCACAGTCACTGTGCGGGAGGATTTGTCCGCGACCAAGTCAGTACAGGCTCCAGTGATTTGGGGTCTGAAAAAAACCGCCTGGAGGTCACGGACCAGGCGGTTTTTTTGTGGGCGTGTGTTTTGGATGTGTCAGCCAATCAACGGCCGGGCATGACCACTTCCAGCACCCGAATCTGCCCCGCCTGCGGATAATGCCAGCGCACATCCAGATCCCAGAACTGCGCGCCATAACGCCGTTCCGGTGCAGGCTGCTGATAGGCCGGGCGCGGGTCCTGGGCCAGGCATTGCTCGATCAACTCCACCAGCGGCTCGTCCAGGCGCAGGCCGTGTTCGCGGGCCTGTTGCAGGGCAATGTCATCCCAGGACACGGGAATCAGCTCAGGTGCCGCAGCCGCCATGCTGTTGCGCGCATCGCTGATGATGTCGGCGTACGGCACGTAGGGTTTGACGTCCAGCACGGGGGTGCCGTCCAGCAGGTCGATGCCGGACAGCCACAGCCGACCGTTTTCGACCCTCTCCAGCTTGACCACCGACTGGCCGATGCCGTTGGGGCGATGGGTCGCGCGGGTCGCGAACACCCCCATCGACTGGTTACCGCCCAGACGAGGAGGGCGCACCTTCAGGCGCGGCTTGTCTTCCAGGGCTTCGTGGAACAGGAACAGCAGCCAGACATGGCTGACCTGCTCGAGGCCCTGCACCGCATCGCCCTGATCGAAAGGTGCGACCAGCTCCAGCAGGCCACGGGCCGCCGGGGCCAGTTGCGGCTGGCGCGGGATGGCGAATTTCTCCTTGAAGCAGGAGCGCACGAAGCCAATCGGGGAGACGCTGTAGGCCTGACTCATCGCGATGACGACAGGCTCAGCCACGAACGCGCAGGGTCAGGCCGCGCAGGAAATTGCGCAGCAGCTGATCGCCACACGGGCGGTAGTTGTTGTGGCCGACCTTGCGGAACAGCGCGCTCAGCTCAGGCTTGGACACCGGAAAGTCAGAGGCCTTGAGGATCGCATGCATGTCCTCTTCCTTGAGTTCGAAGGCCACGCGCAGTTTTTTGAGCACGATGTTGTTGGTGATCGGCAGCTCGACCGGTAATGCTGGGCGGCTCTCGTCCTTGCCGCGCTTGAAGAACACCAGGCCGTCGAGGAAGTACGCCAGCACTTCGTCGCTGCACGGCTCGAAGCCTTCTTCTTCATCCTTTTTGGTGAAGGCGATGATTTGCGCCTTGCTGACGTCCAGACCGCCCAGCTTGACGATGTCCGCCACCTTGCCGTCGCTGATGTCGAGCATGTAGCGAATGCTGCGCAGTACGTCGTTGTTCATCATGATGCGTGTTCCTGATCAATCGGGTGTGAGCGTGCGCCAGTGGTGCGCAGCGCTGAAAAAGAGGGGTTAGAACTTTTCTTTGTCGGTCATGTAGCGCCACTGGCCTTCGGGCACCTTGCCGATGGAGACGCCGCCTACACGGATCCGGCGAATGGACACGACCTTCAGGCCCACCGCCTCGCACAGCTGGGCAATGACGCCGGGTTGCGGGTTCTTCATGGCGAAGCGCAGGCGGTTTTCGTTCTGCCAGCTGGCCTTGACCTTTGGCAGTTCCTTGCCCTTGTACATCAGGCCGTGGTTCAGGCGATTGAGGCCATGGGCGACCATCTCGCCGTCGATTTCAACCACGTATTCCTGCTCGATCTTGCTGCGGTCGTCGGTGAGCTTGCGCAGGATTTTCCAGTCCTGGCTGAACACCATCAGGCCGCTGGCCTTGGCCTGCAGGGTGGAGATCGCTTCCAGGCGCAGAAAGTGACCCTTGAGCGGACGCTTGCCGATGCTGTGTTCGGCCGACAGCGTCCCGGGGGTGATCAGCGGCAGGGCCTGTTCCGGGCTCATGCCGGCGGGCACGTTGAACAGGATTGTTACGGCCTCAGGCGTCACCGCCTTGGCGTCGGGACTCAGGGCAACGGTCTGGTTCTCGACCTTGAACTGCGGCTCGTCGACGACAACGCCATCGACAGTGACCCAACCGCCCTCGATGAACAGCTCGGCTTCGCGGCGGGAACAGCCGACCAGCTCGATAAGGCGTTTGGAAAGGCGAATGGGGTCAGTCATGAGAAAAGCCGCAACAAAAAGGAAAGGCGCCTATTGTACCCGTGCAGGCGCCGTTATTCGCGGCAACATTGAAAATGCTTGTCGCGTCAGGGTTTGCGCGGCAACAAACCCGGCACCGCGTGCATCAGCGCGTTGATGGCAAAACCGATGAACATCACCCCGCACAGGCGCGTGATGGTCAGTTCGTGGCGCTGGTACACCGCCCGCACATGGCGCGCGCCGACCACGCCGACGATGATGCCGTAAGCCACGATGCCGCCCAGGGTGCTCACCAGAATCAACAGCGGCAGCATCGACCAGTTCAGCAAATCGGCACGGCTAGAGAGCAGCGCGGTGAAGGTCGCGACGGCCACCGGATAGGCTTTTGGGTTGGTCAGGCCGAACAGAATGCCGTGCCAGAACGGGTGACGCCCCGGCGCTTTGGGTTCGTTGTCGCTGCTGCGTCTGGCACGAATCGCACGCCAGCCGAGCCAGAACAGAAACAGCCCGCTGATGACCCCAAGCACGTCAAATGCCGTGGTGCCGATGACCTTGGCGCCAATGATCGCCGCCAGTGCCGTACTGCACCAGATCACATCCCCGAGCAGATGCCCGCAGAGAAACGCCGCCCCTGCACGCCGCCCCTTGGACGCGCCGATGCCCAAGACCGCCAGCACACCGGGACCGGGCGAAATGGCGTAGATGAACCCCGAGGCGAGTACAGCAAGCAGCAGCGATGGCGTCATGGCAGGCGATCCTGACTGAAAGCGGACAACGTGAACGACCGAGTGTAGATGAGCGGATGACCAATTATCGAGCGCTTTCATACGTCCTTTGAGGACGTGTCGTGGTTGTAAGAAAACGACACAGAACGTAAAAGATGCGCCGACAGAAATCCCGCCTGGAGCTTCACCGCAGATGACCACCCCGCACCGACCTGCCGCAGGCTTTACCCGCCGCCTGTTGCCCCTGAGTATTGCGTTCGCCTCGCCGTGGCTGGCCGCTCAGGAAGCCGAGCCGCTGACTCTGGACGCGACAAAGGTGTCGGGCGAGCAGGCGTCGAGCTATCGGGCCAGCAGCGCGTCGGTCGGTGGTTTCAGCGAAGCGCCTTTGCGCGACACTCCGGCGTCGATCTCGGTGTTCAGCGAAGATAGGCTCAAGAACCAGCAAGCCAGGCTCTTGAGCGAGGTGCTGCGCAACGACGCCTCGGTGGGCGACAGCTACGCGCCGGTGGGCTATTACGAAAACTTTGTGGTGCGTGGCTTCTCGCTGAATGCCGCCAACAGCTACCGCATCAACGGCCGCAGCATCACTGGCGAGCAGAATGTGGCGCTGGAAAACAAGGAGCAGGTCGAGCTGCTCAAGGGGCTGTCGGGGCTATCGAGCGGTGTGTCGGAGCCGGCGGGCGTGGTCAATTACAAGACCAAGCGCCCGGAAGACGTGCGCTCGGTGACGGTCTCCACCAACGAGCACGGCGAGCGCTATATCGCCACCGATGTGGGTGGCTGGTTCGGCAGCGAGAAGCAATTCGGCCTGCGCGCCAACGTCGCCCACGAAGACATTCGCTCCTACGTCGAACACGCCGATGGCCAGCGGGATTTCGCCTCCCTGGCCTTCGACTGGAACATCAACGATCAGTCGATCCTGCAATTGGACGTCGAGTACCAGACCAAAGAGCAACGCTCGGTGCCGGGCTATCAACTGATCGGCGGCACCGAGCTGCCCCACGACGCCTCGCCGCGCAAGCTGCTGGGTTACCAGAGTGGGTCGAACCCGGTGGGCATCGACTCGCTGAACATGAGCGGCCGTTACGAGTACCGCTTCAGCGATGCCTGGAAAGCCAGCCTCAGCGCCTCGCGCAGCCGCGTGGTGATCGACGACTACAGCGCCTTTGCCTATGGCTGTTACCTCCAGAGCGACTGCCCGAGCACGCCGGTGACCGGGCATTTCAACAGCAACGGCGGTTACGACATCTATGATTTTCGCAGCCCCGACGACACGCGTCGCAACGATGAAGTCGAAGCGGCGATGACCGGGCTGTTCAACACCGGCTGGCTGAAACACGAGCTGACCTTCGGCACCAGCGCGTTTCGCCGCACGGTCGACACCCGGCCTTATTTCAGCGAGTACGTGGGCTCCGGCAACATCAACCAGACGCCCGAAACCTTCGCGCCTTCGGATGTGTCGGTGGGGCATACCGAGCGGCGTCTGGACAGCCGCCAGTACGGGCTGTTCGCCACTGACCGCATCACCTTCAACGAGCAATGGCAGACCGTGATTGGCGGGCGTCAGGTGCGCCTCGATGAACAGGCCTGGAACGAAGATGGCAGCGACAATCGCCACACCCAGCGCTCGATCTTCCTGCCTCAGGGGGCGTTGATCTACAAGCCAATCGACGATGTTTCCCTGTACGTCAGCTACAGCAAGGGCCTGTCCCTGGGCGGCACGGCCTCGGTGTTCGACACCAACGCCGGTGATATCCTCGCGCCGACGATTTCCCGTCAACTGGAGGCCGGAGTCAAGTACGACTGGCGCCGCATGAGCTTCACGGCGGCGGTTTTCCAAACCCGTCAGGCGTACCAGTATTCCAAACCCAATGACAACGACGGCAGCCTGACTTTCCTGCAGCAGGGCCAGCAGAAGAACACCGGTCTGGAGCTGAGCGCCAACGGCTGGCTGACCTCGCAACTGCAAATATCCGCCAGCGTCGCCGCGATCAAGGCGCGAGTGCAAGACAGCGGCACCGCAGCCTATGAAGACCATCAGGCGATCAACGTGCCCAAGTTGCGCGGCAGCCTGTCGGCGGATTACAGCCTGCCGATCCCGGGCCTGGCGCTGCTGGGCGGCATGCAATACAGCGCCATCAAATACGCCAACCGCGAGGGCTCGGTGAAGGTCGACGACTACACCGTGTTCAACGCAGGCAGCCGCTACAGCACCAAACTCGATGGCTACGACACCGTGTTCCGCCTGACGGTCGACAACCTGTTCGACAAGCGCTACTGGCGCGACGTCGGCGAATACCTGGGCGACGATTACCTGTTCCTCGGCGCACCGCGTACGGCGCGGTTGTCGGCGACGGTGAGTTTCTAGGGGGCGCGGATCGCAGAAGCGGGCCTCTCGCGATCCCGCCTCTGCCCGGAGGGCGTAGGAGCCTTGCTTGCAGGCAATCTGTCGCGCAGCGGCAGCAAAGCCTGAGAATGAGGTCTGCCTGAATGAACCGGGCGGCTGAGTTTACTGCCGGTACCTGGCAGATCGCCCGATCGCGGTCCGCAGCAAGCTGGACTACGGCCTTCGGCCAGAATCAAAAAACCTCAGGGCGGCGGCACCTTTCACCTGTGCCGACAAAAGCGCATCCTGTCCGTCTACCGTTGCATGGCTGTGCACGAACAGGAACGTCCGTGCGTTTTCTTCTATCGGAACCGCGACATGATCGAACTCAAGCCCGCCTCAATTCCCGACATCCCGCTGCTGTGGTCGCTGCGCACGCGGGCGGTGCGGCAGTTGTGCGCCAGCCATTACTCCCCCGAGCAGATCGAAATCTGGAGCGAGGCGCCGCCGCCGGAGTCTTACCTGCGCCTGATGGCCAGCCGTTGCGCGCTGGTCGCGCAAGAGGACGGTCAACTGCTGGGTTACGGCATTCTTGATCGGCAGAGCGGCGAGGTCATCGCCGTGTTCGTCGAGCCTGCGCAAAGCGGGCGGGGCGTCGGCAAGCGCCTGATGGAAGGCCTTGAAGCGATTGCCGCCGAGGAGCATTTCACCCGTCTGTACCTTTACGCGTCGCTTAATGCCGCTGATTTCTACCGGGCAATGGGCTTCGTCGCCATTCGTGATGAAGCCTACCAACACCCCAGCGGCATCACCTTGCGCAGCCTGTACATGGGGCGGGTGATGCCTGCGCAGGCGCTGCACTGATCGTCGGCTCAATCCCCTCACATCCCACTGGCGTGGTGTTCCCTGGCTTGCTAACGTCGGCAAGCCTCTCAACAGGGAAATCGGGCCATGCCAGCACAGTACCCGTTGCAACGCCGTATCCAGGATGGACGACCGCTGCTGATCACCCCGCCCTTGCAGGCGAGCAGCGACGACACGTTGCATCGCTACCGTGAAGGTCAGTTGTGGGCAGTTCAGCAGGGTGTGATCACCGCCGAGCTGGACACCGGCAGTTGGGTGGTTCCGCTGCGCCATATCGGCTGGATTCCCCCAGGCGTCGCCCATGCCACCCGCGTGCATGACGCGGCCAGGGGCTGGATGATTTACCTGCGCCCCGACCTGTGCCCGCTGTTCCCGACCACGCCAACGGTGTTCGACATGACCCCGCTGTCCAGCGCATTGCTCGAGCGCATTGGCGGCTGGGAGGATCATTCCGGCGAGCTCTCATTACCCCAGAACCGTCAGCTCGATGTCCTGTTCGACGAGCTGAAGATCTCCCCCGCCAACCCGCTGTTCTTGCCGATGCCCAGCAGCCCGCACCTGGTGGGCATGACCCTGACCATTGTCGCCGACCCGGCCAACAAGACCAGCCTGGACGACTGGGCCAAGCGGGTGGGCATGTCTCGGCGTGGACTGACGCGACACTTTCGCGCGGAAACCGGAATGTCGCTGGTGCAATGGCGGATCGTCGCGCGGATGAAGCGCGCGCTGGAGCTGCTGGCCCAGGGCGATAACGTCAATCGCGTTGCCCAGCGCCTGGGCTACGACAGCGTCAGCACCTTTATCGGCGCCTTCAGCGCGCAGTTCGGCACGACCCCCGGCGCTTATGCCCTGTGATGTGACGTAACGCCGGTGGTCTGCGAGCCGCCCGCAGGGTCCAAGCTTTGTTATCCTGCGCGCCTTTGACGCACCTAACTGCCGTTTCACTCTGCCAAATGGGGTCTTCCATGACAGCCATTCTCCGACCACGTCCACAACCGATCAGCCGGGGCGACTACAAGACCCTGGGCCTGGCGGCGCTGGGCGGGGCGCTGGAAATCTACGATTTCATCATTTTCGTGTTCTTCGCGCTGACCTTGAGCCAGCTGTTCTTCCCGCCGGAAATGCCCGAGTGGCTGCGCCTGCTGCAAAGCTTCGGCATCTTCGTCACCGGCTATCTGGCGCGCCCGCTGGGCGGCATCCTGATGGCGCACTTCGCCGACAAGCTGGGCCGCAAACGGGTGTTCAGCCTGAGCATCATGATGATGGCCCTGCCGTGCCTGCTGATCGGCGTGATGCCGACCTACGCCGACATCGGCTATTGGGCCCCGCTGGTGCTGCTGGGCCTGCGCGTCTTGCAGGGGGCGGCGGTGGGAGGCGAGGTGCCGAGCGCCTGGGTGTTCGTCGCCGAGCACGCACCAAAGGGCCATCGCGGCTACGCGCTGGGCGTGCTGCAGGCCGGCTTGACCTTCGGTTACCTGATCGGCGCCCTGACCGCGACCTGGCTGGCCAAGGTGTACAGCCACGCGGAAATCCTCGACTACGCCTGGCGCATCCCGTTTCTGCTGGGCGGCGTGTTTGGGGTGATCGGCGTCTGGTTGCGCCGCTGGCTGAGTGAGACCCCGGTGTTCATGGCGCTGCATGCGCAGCGCGAAGGCATGACCGAACTGCCGCTGCGCGCCGTCGTGCGGGAGCATCGCCAGTCGCTGTTGCCCGCCGCGCTGCTGACCTGCGTACTGACCTCCGCCGTGGTGACCCTGGTGGTGATCACCCCGACCGTGATGCAGCAGCGTTTCGGCATGAGCCCCAGCGACACCTTCGCCCTGAGCAGCGTCGGCATCGTCTTCCTCAACATCGGTTGCGTGCTGGCCGGCATGCTGGTGGACCGCATCGGCGCCTGGCGTGGCGTCGTGCTGTACAGCCTGTTGCTGCCGGTGGGCGTGGGCCTGCTGTACGCCAGTCTGGTGATCCAATGGCTGCCGGTCGGTCTGGCGTACGCCGTGGCGGGGCTGGCCTGTGGCATCGTCGGCGTGGTGCCGTCGGTCATGGTCGGACTGTTCCCGGCGAACATTCGCGTGTCCGGCATCTCCCTGACCTACAACATCAGTTACGCGCTGTGGGCCAGCACCACGCCGCTGGCGCTGATCGCCCTGATGCCGTGGAGCCCGTGGGTGTGCGTCGGCTACTGCGTGATCATGGGCGCGGTAGGCCTGCTGACTGCGATGTTCTTTGGCCTGCGCAAGGGCATGCAGGTCGACGACGTGCTGACGGCGCCTTGCAACCCTTGACCGACTGACGGGGCGTCATTGAGCGACGCCCCGCCCAGGACTACGCTTGCCTGACCGCTGTCCGAATGACTCGCAGAACAGTCAAGGAGCACCGCCGTGAGCGTCAAACCTATCCCCGAGGCCTGCACAGCCTGACTGTTTATATGGGCATTTCCGACGCGATCTGTTGCTTCCGGACGCAGGTCGCGTTGACGTCTTTCGTGTCGTTCCAGCACATCCCTCCAGCTATTCCCAATCAATTGTAACGGGCGATTGTAATTGCAAGTTTCTGCGTTTATTGTCGCGGCCCGTATAACGACATTGGCTCTTGTGTGTGCGAATACTTCATTTGTATACAGGCCGAAGTGTGCCTGATTGCCAGGTCTGTCAGACAACCTAAAGGAAGTTTCTCTGTTGTGTGTAGGAATAATTACCTTGTGCAGTACTCGCATTAACCTTGGTCAGGAATATCTGGCGAAAGTGTAGAAAATTGAAAAGTGGGCTCAATAAAAACCTGTCGTCGCCGATGGGCTGTTTAACACCAGGGAAGGTTATCGAGAGAGGTCGGGGCAAAACGATGCAGGAACCGAAACACAGGTGCAGACGCCCCTTGCGCACCACGCCCCGGGAGCATGAGGTGCTCAGGCTGGTGCTGCAGGGCTACACCAACAAGGACATTGCGCAGCACCTGGGTATCAGCGATTACACCGCCCGGGATCATGTATCGGCGTTATTGAAGAAGAATCAGGTCAAGAGTCGTTCACAACTATTGGCACTGCATGTCATGGCGCCGCGCAAAAAGAAAACACCCGCACCCCTACATTCGACGGATTGAAACGCTGATTCATCAGTGCATAATGGCGATAACTTTCAATCAGTGTTTCTTCAAGGCGATGTCTTTCCGATGTTTGGCCTGGGAGCGGCGTTTGTTAGTTTTGTAAACCGTCGTTGATATGAATGAAGTTTAAAAGTCTGCCTGCAAGAGCGCGACGTGGGCGATGTGTCGGATGAGTCCGCGTTGATGGTGTTGAACTGCACTGTTTTTCAGACAAGGCCCCATAACAAGAGGAAATCGCACAATGAGCACAGAAAAGCCGCCACGCGACGGCACGTCATCCCCGGATTCTCAGCCTGACGTTGATCACGGCGAGACCCCCGTCATGCTGGCGTTTCATGACCTGGTTCATGAGCAGGCCTCGTATGGCATGGATCATCTGCGCGAGTTGCACAGAATCTGGCTGGGACCTCGGGGTCTGTTCGCCAGCCTGAGCGCGGAAATCGAACAGCTGGGGCGGCAGGCGCCTGGGCTTGATGACCTTCTGACCCTGGACTGCCCGGAGCGTCTGGAGAGCGCAGAGCGTGCGGTAGCGTTCGCCTTGGCCAAGAGCAATCGCCGCCTTCCTGCGGCCAATCCCTTCCGGGGCCTGGCGCGTGAAGCGCTGTGTTGCATTGCCTTCGACGAGGCGGCGGGTTACACGCTGGTAGAGCGCTACGTAGCCTATGAAGCGATGCGCCAGGGCGATTCGGAGTTCTTCATCAAGTTGATTGCAACGACGCGTGGCGTGTCCGAGCGGCGGATCGTGTTTCGTGGCCTGCTGGAGCATTACGACCGATTGATGCCATTGGAGAAGTGTATTTTCCCCGACGATTATCGAGCGGTGCAGCAGGGCTGTCTCAGTCATGAAGAGGCGTTGAATGGTCCGTTGACGTTCGACGATGACGTAGGTGTCCTGCTGGAAAAGATGACGCCGCTCCAACTGCTCAAGAAGCTGTCGGCTACGTCCGAGCCAGCGCCTTGAAACTTCAAAACTCCGTGCTCAACGAAGCACACGCCTTAAGCCCCGGCGGCGCCGAGGTGACTCGGTTACGCCCGGTGCTCTTGGCGTCGTACAGCGCCATGTCGGCTTCGTGCAGCCACATGCCGGCGTCGGTGAGGTGCGGGCCGTAGGCGGCGATGCCGATGCTCAGGGTCAGTTTTAGCCCGGGGAGGCTGCTGTGGTGGTGTTCGTGAACGGTGCGGCGCAGGCGTTCGAGGATGTCGGTGGCCTGGGCCAGGCTGGTGTCGGGGAGGATCACGCAGAATTCATCGCCGCCGTAACGACCGGCCAGATCGGTTTGCCGCAGGCTGGAGGTCAGCGCGCCGCTCAGTTGCTTGAGCACGTTGTCGCCGATGATGTGGCCGTAGGTGTCGTTGATGGTCTTGAAGTGGTCGATGTCGATCAGCGCAACGCTATTCTGCCGTTTCAGGGTCTGGCAATTGCTGAACTCGACCCGCAGCAGATCCTTCCAGGCACCGTGGTTCATCAGGCCGGTGAGGCTGTCGGTGGTGCTGAGTTTTTCCAGGGCTTTCTTGCTCTTCGACAACTGCACGGCCACGCGATAGCAGACCAGACCGATGGCCATGGGGTAGATCACCAGCATCGGTAAGCAGGCGTAGACCTGCATTTGAGTGATGGCCGGAAACAGCTCAGGCAGGAAGATGCCGTACGCCAGCGACGCGCCTGCCACTTGCGCCAGGGTGCCCATCAGAAACATTCGCGGGCCACCGGCAGCGATGTTGTTCATGGCCATCATCGACAGGGTGGTGACGGCGGGCAGGGGATTGAAGCCCATCGCGCCGGCCCAGAAACCACCGGCCAGCGAGTCGTACATCAGATTGCGGCGCTCGGCCTTGTAGGGTTGTTTCGACCGCATGGCCAGCATAAACGCCATATGCGGCCAGGCGTAGCCGTTCAGGAGCATCAGCACCCAGACCCACGCGGGCGGGTGTGAAGGATACAGGGCAGCGGCGACCGTGAAAAAGCCGATACCCAGCCCGACGCTGCGGGGCAGGTGCATACGCCTGGCAAACGAGAGACCTTTCTGGCTGGAGGTGTTCATAGCTCTTCACCGGGTTATGACGCAGCATCCCGACTGAAACATCGGCCACAACGAACGATTCCGAGTGTGGGCCGGTGATTGAGCTCAGGGAAGGGCGAATTGCCACTATTCGTCGAAAATCGTTGCCGACTGTCGGCTAGTCCAGACGCACGAAGCGAGGCTGCGGCAAGCGTAGACGATACAGACCGCGATACGATGCAAATGGCGCATCTGTCCGGGTCTATTTTCCGGCGATCTGTGTCTTTACCCGCTACCTGCCTTTGGATGCAATGGTGCCTCGGATCGACATCGATCTCCCATCACCTGCTGGATGCGGCCATGCCAGAACTCTCGAACCTCATCGCCTTTTCCCTCATCTCCCTGGGCATGGTCCTGACACCCGGACCGAACATGATCTACGTCATTTCGCGATCCATCTCACAGGGGCGCAGGGCGGGTCTGATCTCCCTCGCTGGTGTGGGCATCGGCTTCATCTTCTACATGCTCTGCGCCGCCTTTGGCATCACCGGCCTGGTCATGGCCGTGCCCTACGCCTATGACACCCTGCGCATTGCCGGCGCCCTGTACTTGCTGTACCTGGCCTGGCAAGCAGTCAAACCCGGCGGCCGTTCGCCCTTTCAGGTCAAAGATCTGCCCCAGGACAGCAACAAACAACTGTTCCTCATGGGCCTGCTCACCAATCTCTTCAACCCCAAAGTCGCCGTGCTCTACCTCTCCTTGCTGCCGCAGTTCATCACCGTCGGCAGCGGCACCAGCGTCCTCAGCCAGTCACTGGTGCTGGGCAGCGCGCAGATCGGCGTGAGCCTTACCGTCAATGCCATGGTCGCCATGGCGGCGGGCTCGATCGCGCTGTTTCTCACCACCCAACCGACCTGGGCCAACGTGCAGCGCTGGTTGATGGGGACGGTGTTGTTCGGCTTTGCGGTGCGCATGGCGGTGGAGGGCAGAAAGTAACGAACAGCCGCCGGTTCACAGATCTAACAAAATGTTTCACCGATCCCTTGTCAGACGCTGCGCCATTCGCGAGATTACCCGCCAAATTTCGCATCATTTCAAAGGATCGGTTGATGCTTCAACAACGCTTTTTTCCACGTCTTGCCTGCCTCGCGACGTTGCTGGCGCCTTTCACGCTCCATGCTTCCGAGCCTGTGCATGTGCTCACTGGCACCCTTGGCAAATCCCCCATCGTCGTTGAATTGAATCTGGCAACGCCCGATGACATCAATGGACGTTACTTTTACGAGAAGTACCACAAAGATCTGGCACTGTCCGGCAAGCTCAAAGGGCAGGATCTGACGCTTACAGAGGGTTTGAGCTACGACGAAAACCCTGACCTGCCGACGCTGCATCTGCATAAGTCCTCAGACTCGACGTGGACAGGGGAGTGGAGCAGCTCCAAGGGCAAGTCCTTCAAGGTGCAACTGACCGAAAAAACCGTTGCTGCGCCCGATGCTTCGGCGGAGCCCGGCTGGCAGGACATCTATCGCGAATCGGCCTACGACTACCTGCGTTTGAGCCAGCTCAAACTCAAGGCCGACAAGAAAGAGACCTTCATGGGCCACGGCCTGCAGTGGTGGGTCGAGCCCGAATCAGGCATCACCTTTTTCGAAATCACCTCAGGCTACGCGCCCGATCAGGCCGCACGCATCAATCGGCAACTGCGCTCGCGCCTCTGGCATGAGGTCGTCAGCTACCACGAATGCATGCTCGGCGGCAGCCGGATGGGGGGCGATTTCGAGCAGTCGGTCAACCCGCAACTGATGAGCCCCAGCATCGTCAGCCTCAATATTTCCACGTCCTACGATTGCGGCGGCGCGCACCCGGACTTCGGCGATTCCCCTCTCAATCTGGACGTGGCCACCGGCCAGGAACTGACCCTGGAAGACGTGCTTTGGATCGGCGACGGCAAGCCGTTCCGCTACGTGCGCGATGAAAAGGGCGGCACGAGTTTCGACACCTACTCGAACTATCGCAGTAAAACCTTCGCCCCCTGGCTCGTCAGTCAGCTACAAGCTGCCCACCCCGACGAGATGAAAGCCCCCGAAAACGAGGACGACTGCGACTACACCGACGAATCGGTCTGGGACTTCCCGTCCTGGTACTTCACCGAAAAAGGCCTCTACGTCGGCCCCTATTTCGCCCGCGTCATGCGCGCCTGCGAATCGCCCGAATGGTCAGTGGTGCCCTACAGCGCAATCAAGGCGCACCCGGGTGGGGTGAAGGTGCAGTTGCCGGAGTGAGGGGGCTAACCTGAGACGATTGCTGTCTTTCAGGCAGCAATCGCTGCCAAAAAAGCAGCACCCATCATTTACTCCCCGTCACACCCTTCACCAACACCCCATGAGCCTTGGCGTCTTTCGCCAGGGAGATCACGTTGACCATCGCAGTGCGAGTACCCGACGCAGCGGCGATGGTGGTGCTAAGGACTTTTCCGCCTTCGACGCTGCCGGAGATATCCAGCTGACGCAGCCCGAGGCCTTTTCTGACGATCTTCTTCTCGCCGAGCTTGGTGAAGTCCTTGTAGCTGGACTGCTGCTGCACCAGGGTCTCGGCAATGATGGTGTCCAGGGTCTGGGTGTCGTTGGAGGGGACGCTCTTGCCGTCCGGCAGCGGCGTTTCGGTGATGATCACCACGCGTTTGGCAGGCTTGTTCATGTACAGCGAACCGGTCACGCCTGCGGCTTTGGCCTTGTCGTCGATCTCTTCCATCGGCCCCTGGACGTAGTCCTTCGGCAGATAAAACACAAACTTGCCGCCCAGCATCGAGACCTTCTGGCCTGTAGGCTTGGCTGGCGCCTTTTTCGAGGTTTTGGACGAATGCGGGGTCTTGCTCGACTTGGCAGGGTGCTTGGTTTCAGTCGCCGCGTGCGCACCGGCAGTGCCCAGGGCAAAGGCCAGCGCCGTGCAGATCAAGGCGGATTTCAAGGTGAACAAGCGCATTCCTACCCCTTTAAAGGCTGAGTCCTACAGAGGGTAGGCATTTTGCCTGAGGGGGAGGGCATAAGGTAGGCGCACGCCTCAGAATCACCCCTGTAGCAGCACGGCTTGCCGGCGGTGGCGATCTGCGCAACGCCACAGGCATCGAACTGGCGCCGGGCCGAACTGCTACACGGGCTGTTCAGCCCCGTTCGTCAGAACACGTTAATCGGATAATCCACAATCACCCGGTACTCATCCGCATTGTGGTCCACCACCTTGTACCCGTCGCCACCCCGGTTGGTCGCCCAGCGCAAGCGCACCCCCAGGTTCTTCGCCGGCCCGCCCTGCACCACATACTTGATGTCGGCGTCGCGCTCCCAGTGCTTGGCATCCTTGCCGTCGGCGTTGTAATAGCTGTAACCGCTGTCGGGCGCTGTCGTGGCTTTGGTCAGATCCATCGTCCCGCGCGTGTAGGACACCGACGAAGTCAGCCCCGGCATTCCCCACCCGACGAAGTCATACGCGTATTGCAGCTTCCAGGACTTTTCCCCCGGCGCGTTGAAGTCCGAGTACTGCTGCGAGTTGTCCAGATAAATGCTGTCGCCATCGCGGATGTAGTCGAACGGCGTGTTGCCATTCACCTTTTGCAACGAAGTGGTCAGCGTCTGGTGACCTACGGTTACACCCAGGTGCACGCTGAACGTGTTGTTGTCGATGCTGCCCAGCAGTGCCTGGCCGCTGTCGTGGGTGTGGTAGTAGTGCAAACCAGGGTTGAGGCTGACCAGATCGTTCAGCGCCCAGTTGTAGTCCAGGTCGTAGTAGTACTGATTCCAGATGTCCTTGAGCTGCGAGGCGTATAGGCTCGACGTCATGCCCGGCACCCCGGTGTACGTCGCCCCGGCCCAGCTCATGTGCTTGCTCTGCTCGCCATCGGGCAGTTGGCCGTAATAAGTGCCGATGCGCCCGTTGCCGCTCTGGTTGAACAGCTTGTCGAAACTCACTTGCCCTGCGTCCAGCGTCAAATGATCAAAGCTGGTGTTGGTCAGGCTGAAACCACGAAAAGTCATTGGCAACATCCGCGTCGCCCCGCCCGCGATCACCGGATTGTTGAGGAACAGATCACCCGCTTTGACCACCGTATCGAAGGCGCGCATCTTCACCGCTCCGCCTGCCGACGAGAACGAATCCGGCGCATCGCCATACAAATTGTCCTTGTTCGGATTGGGTGCCGTGGTCGGCAAAATACTCGACCCGCCGCTGCCACCACCGCCGTCGAGCTTCAGACCCAGCATCGCATTGGCGTCGATCCCGAAACCCACCGGCCCCTGGGTAAACCCGGACTCGAATACCCCGACAAAACCCTGTCCCCACTCCTTGCTGTCCTGCTTGCCGTCGTGCCGATCATGGTTGAAGTAATAGTTCTTCAGATCGAGATTGAAACTCGACCCCTCGATAAAACCGTCTTTACTGCTCGCCGCATCATCGGCATACACCGCCGTTGTCGTTATCGCTGTCATGGCAACGAATAACGTGCTGAATTTGAAAGAGGCTTTCACAGTTCAATATCCCCGGAGACGTTTAATGGCATTCGGCAGTTGTTATATGGATACAGCCGTATTGTTGTAATGCGGTTCAACACGTTTTCGCGCTCAAAAAAAAGCCGCTAGGGAAAGCGGCTGAAGTTTGGAGCCTTGGGCGCCACGTCGGGAGCAACGGCGTGGCACATACAACCAACAGAAACACAAAGGAGAAACGACAGAAACAGAAGTCAGGTACAGGTCAGGTGTGTTTGGCATTCTCCACTTGAGGGTTATAGGTCGAGGCTTGCTGGGTCTTGTCCTGCTCCCTGGCCTTGGCAGCCAGGGCTTCCTCATGCTGTTCGAAGTTCGTATGAATCGCTTCATTACGCGCCACGAATGCAGGAGACTCTTCCGCCAGAACAATGGGCGAAGCCATTAAAGAAGAAACAGCCAGAGCGCTGATAATTCCGATGGATTTAAACATTTGAATCAACCTTCTTGCGTGTGCAAGTTCGATTAGGTGAGGCCACTGTAAGAAGTCAGTGACCGTTGATCAAATGAAACCCCTTTAAATATTGTTTAGCGAAAATGTTATGTGGGTTTAGGGAATTAATTTCCCTTCATCGGCGCAAAGATCGGCCGAATCCCCCGGCACTTCGGATAATCCCCACATCCCCAGAAATTCCCACCCGCATTGGCCCCCGTGCGCGCCACACGAATCACCATCGGTTTGCGGCAATGGGGGCAGGCGGGGGGGGTGGGTGCTTCGGGCGTCGTGGGCGCAGGTTTGGGCTGCCTGGATTGGGCCTTCTTGCCAGTCGGAGAGGGTTGCGACGACTCTCTGGTCTTCTTGGGCTGCGGCGGGGGAACAGGTTCGCGTGCAGCGGGCTCAATCTGCTCCAAAGGTTTGTGAGCGTCGAAGTCTGCGGGAACCCGAGTGCGACCGGAAACCGAGGCCAACGCGTGGGTGAGCAACGAAGGAAGCCTGCTGACGAACCGTGCGATTTTCCTCAGCACAGCGTTGTTCCGGAACATGTGATTAGCCTGATCGAAGAGATTTTAGCGCTGCGCGGGCAGGGTATCTGTCAGCGCGGCTGCCTGGCGGCGATTATAAGACCTCTCTGTATCGGTCATCAGAAAACAGTGATCGCTCAGTCAGACGTCTCTTCATCAATCCTGAGAACAGGCCGACATTCTCAAGTGAAAAAGCGCTGTAGTGGCTTAATGATGTCATGGTAAAAAGCGCACCGGAAATTTCATCCGCATCGCTAAGGAACAGCCATGACCAAGGTAGGAACCAGCTTCATCGCAGCCCTCGCACTGCTCAGCGCCTTCACCGTTTCTGCAAAGGAAACCCGCCTCACCGACGCCGCCATCGCGCAGATCCTCATCGAGGACTCCATCGCCAACTACTCCGGCAACTGCCCATGCCCCTACAACTCGGCCCGCAACGGCAGCCGCTGCGGCAAACGCAGCGCCTACAACCGCGCAGGCGGGTACGCGCCGTTGTGCTTCAAAGAGGATGTGTCGAAGGAGATGGTTCAGGAGTATCGGCAGCGCACCAAGGGGTGATGTCAGAGTTTGGGATTTAGCCGCTGTGCTGCAGACGGCGGCACTTGGCAATGCGGTCCAGGTTTCGAGCTTCGCACAAGGGCGACCTGGCTTATCTCTCTGCAGGCAAAGCGTTGTCCAGTCTGTGAGTGCGCTCAGGATGAATGACCATCCGCCCAACCTGCCGATCCAGTTCAGGGCTGTGATACAGATCCAGGCACTTGAGCAAATCGAACCTGACGCCTTTCCTCTCAGAGTCCGCCAATGGGTTGTGATAGTCCCGGGCCAGAAACTCATCCACCAACCCGCTGATCTCATCCGGGGCTTGTTCAAGGTCGTAATACGCCCAGTCCCGTAATGCGCTGACACTGCTTCCCGCGTCGATAGCCGCTTGCTTGTCGCCTTTGTAGGCATTCGCGATGCAGGTCGCCAGAACCATGTCCTTGTAGTTCTGCGCGTAGGCGCGACTGGCTGCCTGGGGGGAGTAAGTAGGTTGCGCAACGGCGTCCCCGATCAATGAGAAAATGAGCGCCGCTATGGCAGCTGAAAAGAGACTCCGGTAATCGGTCACGGCAGGCTCCAGAAATTGGCTCGATCGGTTCGGTACGTTGCTTCTGGCGAGTTGAAATAGCATTGATCGTAGCACTTGAGGCCATCGAACAACGTCGCATGCCCCTGTGCATCAGACCAACCGGAAACCTCAAAAAGGATCACGCCTTTCTGGCCTGAAAATGCCCCAGCAGGTGGGAATTTCACAACGTCAGGATTCCCCCAGCGCTGTCGCAAGAACCCGATCAGATCCCTGACCCGAAAGAAATATTGGCGCTTATCGGCCCCGGATACGGTCTGACCCCGAACAGTTGGAACGGCTAAACCCGCTTCATTGAGGATATAGCTCATCCGCACAGCGCAGGTGTTACTCCAACGCTGAGCAGGGTCTGGGTTATTGATGTTCTTCTCGACGTAGCCGCCGATTATTTCGGACACCCTGCTGCCAGATTGAGGAGGGTCATAGATTCGCTGCGAGGCAGCCCAGGCGTAAGAAAAAAGAGGGCGAGTCATCTCGTATCCAGGATCAGCTTGATGTGAGCTCGTGACGCTACCAGCGTTTTCGGTTAACTCACCTCGCTTCCCAAAATCAGGACAAGTCGCACTTGGCTAAGGGGATGCGTCCTACGCACACGTCATCCCAATCTCAGCACCTGAATCGCCAGTCTCCACCAAGGCGCACGCGACTTGCGCTCGCCGACATCACCTCGCACCTCATCCGCCGCCAACACCTGCGGCATACCCGCAAGCGAATCCACGGCTCGCTCTGCCAATGCAGCATGCTCACCGACAACCCCGGCCACTGCAGAAAACTCACGCAGGGATGACAGGCCGCCGGCGGCACCGCCTCATCCCGCAGACACGGCACCACCTCATGGGTAATCCAGCGCTGCACGCCCGATTCTCCCCGTGGTAGTGATACGTCAACAGCGCATACACCGCCGACTCACTCACCACCAACGCCTCTTCCTCGCCCTGCCCATTGACCAGCGTCACCACCCGACGCTGATCCGCGTCCAGCTTGCGCGTCGTGCGCTCGTTCAGCGGCCAGCCCATGAGACGGCCAAGGTCGCGGGCGCAGAACCAGACTTCGGATTCCAGGAGTAAGGTGCGTAGGGGGCGGTTGTGGCGGTGGAAGGTGGTGGGATGAAGCGCTGTGGGCATGATCCGTATCTCTTCTGATTGCCTTCCATGGCAAGGGTGCCGGGAGTTAAGAAACCCCACAGCAGAAAGGCCGGACTGATTTCCCCTTACGGTTCTTGTATTCGTCCACTTCCGACATAGAGATTTTATGACGCGCAGCCGTAGGCCGCAGGATCAGAAAAGCCGCATGTTATCGGAAGCGGGCAGGCCGCTACTGTGGTGGTCTCTTGGAGCGTTTCTTAGGCGCGGCGCTAGGGTAGGGCGCTCTGCAATCATGGGCAAGGTTAGGAGATGTAGGACGTTTCTGAGAATTTCTCAAACGCACCTGCGTTGATCGGTTAGTGCTTGAGGCTACGGGACGCAGCATGGACGCCGCGAAACTTTCACTGTACTGTTCATCCATACAGCTATACCTGATTGTAACCTGTTCAGCTGCGATAAAGTTTTTCCCAATGCATAAGTGAAATGAGAAATTTACTTCAAGCACATTAGGGATAGAATGGTGACCAATCGTCACAGCTTTGACCCAGAGAGAAATTAGGGCTCATGAACCTTTTTGAAACCGCAACCTCCCAGAATGCTTCGCTGGAACAGTCAGTTGCCATCCCTGACCCGCATCCAGCGGAAGACATGGCCCTCCTTCAAAAGCTGCTCGAAATTTATGACCAAGGCCAGCTCGCAGCGAAACTGAATGAAATCGGATCTCTGCATTGCCGCGAAACGGTGAATCGGTGGGTAAAGGGGAAAGCCACGCCGCGTCTCACATTCCAGGAGTATAACCACCTGAAGTCATTGCTCCCCAAGAAGCCCAGCTACAAGCCTTCGTTCACGTTCATCGACCTGTTCGCGGGCATTGGTGGGATCAGGAAAGGCTTCGAAGCTATTGGTGGGGAGTGCGTATTCACATCCGAGTGGAATGAGTACGCCGTTAGGACCTACAAGGCGAACCACTACTGTGACCCCCAGCATCATCGGTTCAACCAGGATATCCGGACCGTTACGCTTTCCGACAAACCTGAGGTGAGTGAGGAAGAAGCATATCGGAACATTGCCCAAGAGATTCCTGATCACGATGTGCTGTTGGCTGGATTCCCCTGCCAGCCGTTTTCACTCGCCGGCGTTTCGAAGAAAAACTCTTTGGGACGCAAACATGGCTTCGAATGCGAAACTCAAGGAACTTTATTCTTCGATGTGGCGCGAATCATCGCCGCGAAGAGGCCTGCGGCCTTCCTTCTTGAGAATGTCAAGAACCTGAAAAGTCACGACAAGGGCAATACGTTCCGCATCATCTGCGAGGCACTTGATGAGCTAGGCTATGAAGTTGCCGACGTTGACGCTCCAAAGGGCGCTGATCCGAAGGTCATTGATGCCAAGCACTTCGTGCCTCAGCATCGTGAGCGAATCGTGTTGGTAGGCTTTCGCCGAGACCTAAATGTCCATGGAGGCTTTACGCTGCGGGACATCGAAAAGCTCATACCTAAACATCGTCCGAGTTTTGGGGATTTGCTGGATAAGGAAGTGGATAGCAAGTACATCCTTACGCCTAAGCTGTGGGACTACCTGTATCGCTATGCTGAAAAGCACCGGCAGAAAGGGAATGGCTTTGGATTTGGTCTCACTCGGCCCAACGACATCGCGCGGACGCTTTCAGCTAGGTACCACAAAGATGGCTCTGAGATCTTGGTTGACCGGGGATTTGTCGATCACCTTGATTTCAACAGCGAGCTAAACCAGTTGAATCGACCTCGCAGGCTGACGCCGCATGAGTGCTCGCGATTGATGGGGTTCGATAAGCCGGGGGAGAGCAAATTTGTTATCCCGGTGTCCGACACGCAAGCATACAGACAGTTTGGTAATTCGGTGGCGGTTCCTGTATTCGAAGCTGTAGCTAGGCTGATGAAGGAGCGCATTCTTTTGGCGAAAGCGAAAGCAGCCGAGCATCAGCCTCAGCTGGAATTTGCTTTGCTAGCTTGATGTCGGAATAGGGCCGTCATTTCCTAGAGCAATCATGCTTTAAGCAGGAGGCCCCCTTGACTGACGTAGTTGATGCTGCAACACGATCCCGGATGATGTCCGGGATCAAAGGAAAAAATACCTCCCCCGAGCTTCTTGTACGTAAGGGTCTGCACGCGCGGGGCTTCCGGTTCCGTATACATGCCGACCATCTTCCCGGGAAACCCGATTTGGTGCTCCCAAAGTACAGGTCTGTGATATTTGTTCATGGCTGCTTTTGGCATGGTCACGACTGCCGATATTTCAAGGTCCCTCAAACTCGGCCTGAGTTTTGGCTGGAAAAAATTGGGAGAAACCGGCTGCGTGACCAAAAACAGATTGCGGACTTGATTGCACGGGGGTGGCGGGTGCTGATTGTCTGGGAATGCGCGGTCCGCCTGATGAAGAAGCAAAAAAACCTTCAACTGATTGACCAGATAGGGTGTTGGCTGATAAATGGTTTTGAATTTTTCCAGATTGGCGAAGATGCCTCGGGATCAGAATGTTTTCAGACCGAATAAGTGACTACTTCGAAGGCGTAGCAGCAAAGTACTTAAGCGCGGTAGATGCAGACCCCGGCCGCTCTAACCAACATGAAATAGGAGGGTTGCCGGCCGCCGGTTTTAAGAGATATCTGGGCACGCCAAACAAAAATGAAGAGTATCGGTTCAGGGCAAGACAGATTTATATTGCGGATGACTCATTAGCGCCTGAGATCGCCGATGGGCTAGTCACATGGTATGACTGTAGAAGGAAGCAGATGCATCGTGGTCCTGAATTTCGGCTGTATTATTATAATAACTCCGTGACAGAGCTGCTCTCAGAGGGAGATTTTTTGTTAGTAGCCAAAATGCGCGATGGCTCACTATTGATGATTTTTACACCCGCAGGTAGCACAATTGAAAATCAGCTGCGTTCTTTGTTTGGGATTGAACATGTAGACCAGAGATTTACAGCTGGGACCCTAGATGTAATTGAACTATTACTACCGCTTCGCATTATTCTTGAGGACTTAGGGCTGGACCTAACCCCGGCTAAAAAATCTGATGACATTTGGTTAGATCGGCTAATTGAGATTTTTGGTGGTACGTCGTTCCCAACGACAACTCAGTTTTCAGATTTTGCTCGAAAGTCAATCGAAGAAAGTGTAGATCCATTAAGTAGTCCCGATCAAGCTATCCTTGACTGGATGGATCACGAGGAAAAACTTTTTCGCATATATGAGCGTCATCTTGTGCTGCAACGGCTACGTCAAGGGTTTCAAGAAAATGTAGATGATTTCATAAGTTTTTCTCTGAGCGTGCAAAATAGACGTAAATCAAGGGTGGGGTATGCTTTTGAAAGGCACCTGAGCAAAATATTCACCCTGCATGGTTTGAGGTTTGAGCAAGGAGGCGGGAAGCTTGGTGTGACTGAAAATAATTCAAAGCCCGACTTTTTGTTTCCGGGTTTTTCTGAGTATCGAGATAGTGAATATTTAGATAATCGTCTCGTAATGTTGGGCGCCAAAACAACTTGCAAGGATAGATGGCGCCAGGTTTTGAGCGAAGCTCACCGTGTTTCGAACAAACATCTAGTAACTTTGGAACCGGCAATAACCAGTAGTCAAACGTTTGAGATGCGCTCTCATCATCTCCAGTTGGTGGTGCCGGCGGGCATTCACTTAACATATACAGAAGCCCAGCGTTCTTGGTTGTTTAATATGAGCGATTTTATCGAGTTTGCCAAAGAAAGGCAGTGAGCGTAAGCTTGCATCGTCGCACGAAACTTTCTTAATCAAGGTTTCGTGCTTGTTTTTTGCAGGGTGTTAATAACCACTCTTTCCGTTGTGTGCGACGGCTAATAATTATCTAGGAATTGAGCTACAGTTATTGTTTCACCGGATTGGTTGTTTGTCGGGTAGGCTCCAAAATCCTCCGCTTTGTCCTTTGGGCTATACTCATCATAAGAATCATTCTGACCGGTACAAGATACAAAGTGTTGGTTTTGCGTAGTATTATCTCCGGAGCTTGTTGTGATGAAAAAATAGCTATCAAGTGAGGCTTGGTTATTGAAGGAGATTTTATGGTCTTTGATATCATTGTACGCAGGGCAAATACTCCTGATCGGCTCTGCACATATTTTGCAGCTAAAAGGATTGGCTAGACGGATTTTTTTATCAGGCCCCCCATAGCGAACACACCACAGTATGTTGTCTGCAACAGAGGAATGTACCTTTCGAGCTTGTACAGACATCCAGATGAGCCGCTCGAGCTTGCCCCAGATCGAGCTGTGGGAAAATACGGATGAAGCCTTTTCTTTCTTTGATGAGTTTATGTTCAGCGGTGTTTTCAGGAAGACACTGACCCAATTGTCTATAGGTAGCGCTGTTTCCGAGCCAAAGCATTGCTGAGCATAGAGTTGCATTACTTTTGGACTCTGATAGCTTGTTTTTAGTCCGGTGTACTGTGCTACCCAATCTTCTTCGCCTAAATCTGAAGGTCGCCAGTTTGAATTCCTGAGATCGTGGTGCATAAGCAATGACATTACTGCTCGTGGTGGCCCTCGGTTGAACGCATTGTAATTTTCATAAAGTGATTGCCTTAATTTTTTAGGTGCGGTGTTAATTATTTTTATAAGTGCGCTGGTGTCAAGGCGCTTAAAGTCTTCATTTGTCTCTTGTTTTGCGTTACTTAGCTCAAATTTACTGTAGATCGAGTTTGACAAAGTTATGCGTGATGTGAATTTATCAGCAAAAAAAGCTGCAGCGCCATTGTTTCCTGCTAGGCATGCAAATTTTTTAAAAATCGACAGCGGATTGTGCTTGTCAGTGAACTCTTGCCAAGTGGGAAATAAGTAGAAATCGGCGTGTACCCCATTGCCGACACTGATTTTTTCCCCGAACGAGGCCGAGTAGGAGTGTAGCTGAATTAGTTCTCCTTTTCTGCCTCCCTTCGAGTTCCAACTTGCTATAAATCGCGCTAAGCCGAATACAGGATCCCAACACCTTCCAAATGGCAGTTTTCCACCAAAGGAACTTGTGATGATTTTGTGCCATAGTTCGTTCATTAACTTATTTGCATTGTGAAGCTGGCTTTTTCTAAATGCTTGGACTATATCGCTGTTTTTCACTGGATTGTCTAAGCCAAGCCGAGAGCGCGCCGCATTTTCGGCAACTGCTATAAAGCGGCTGTTCGCAGGTGCTCCGAGATTTTTGTTTGTTGCGATGGTAATCCAAGCCCCACTGCGGCTAGCAATATCTTCGGATTCATTGTTTCTCGTAATGGATACGCTGTAAACGTATCCGAAAACTCTGTCTCGCTCCCCTGGCCTGTCGGTAATTGTTGGGTCTAGTTCATGAAAGTAGAGAATTGGAAATAACGGGAGATCCGGATCGTAGAGATGAGTGAGGGGCAGCCACTCTGCAGGAAAGTCATCAGCTTGAAATTCGTATAAATGAGTAAGCGCTTCAAATGACAAACTGTGGTTCTCCTATAAAGCCAGTCCTTCTCTTAGAGGGAAATGTTCTACATAGTATGATAGCAAAACGCAATTTCTTTTTTTATCGGGCTAACATTCTTGTTAACAAGCGTGAAAAAGGGCCACCATTTCTGGCAGCCCCTTTCATTCCAACCGGTGAGAGCAGGATCAAATCAATCCCAGCTCAACGCCCCACCCGTCTGATACTCAATCACCCGAGTCTCAAAGAAGTTCTTCTCCTTCTTCAAGTCCATGATCTCGCTCATCCACGGGAACGGGTTGGTCGTCCCAGGGTATTCCTCTTTCAGACCAATCTGCGACAGGCGACGGTTAGCGATGAACTTGAGGTAGTCCTCCATCATCGCGGCGTTCATGCCCAGTACGCCGCGTGGCATGGTGTCGCGGGCGTATTCGATTTCCAGCTGAGTGCCTTGCAGGATCATCTGGCTGGCTTCTTCCTTCAGTTCGGCGTCCCACAGGTGTGGGTTTTCGATCTTGATCTGGTTGATCACGTCGATGCCGAAGTTCAGGTGCATGGATTCGTCGCGCAGGATGTATTGGAACTGTTCTGCGACGCCGGTCATTTTGTTGCGGCGGCCCATGGAGAGGATCTGG